>ERZ772769.65-NODE-65-length-26823-cov-6.6194_pt1 | contig 26823 bp, 16 predicted proteins | sample MGYA00580987_ERZ772769 | MGnify/ENA primary metagenome ERZ772769 (study PRJEB29015, sample SAMEA2738043) | human oral metagenome | biome: human oral; feature: human-associated habitat; material: saliva | place: China | collected 2234 ...
TCCGAACGATACGTTCGGACCCGCCCCTGTTGTATTCAGATGCACTGGGCACCAGGTGCGCTCGGCATCAGGCGCTCAGCGCGGGGGACGAGGCCGGAGCGTCCCAGCCCCGGCCTCGTCCCCTTCTGCTTCAGCCGAGCCAGGCGCCGGAGGGCGCGAAGTGGTAGCGCTTACCGTCGATGGAAACCCAGCCGGTCACCATCTTGCCGGAGCCGTCGAGGTAGTACCAGGTACCGCCGTCGTTGACCCAGCCAATCGCCATCGCGCCGTTGCCGGTCAGGTAGTACCACTTGCCATTCACGGCGGTCCAGCCGGTGGCCATGGAGCCGTTGCCGTTCAGGTAGTACCAGTAACCGTTCACGTTGACCCAGCCGGTCACCATCGCGCCCGAGGCGTTCAGGTAGTACCAGGAGCCGTCCACGTCAACCCAGCCGGTGGCCATCGCGCCGGTGGCGGGATCGAGGTAGTACCAGGAGCCGTCGACCTTGGTCCAGCCCGTCGCCATGCGGCCGGACGGGGTCATCCAGTGCCACGCGGCGTCAAAGGTGACCCAGCCGGTCGCCATCACGGCGTCGCCGTTGAAGTAGTAGGTGGAGCCATCGATGGTGACGTACTTGCTACGGGCGCAGTAGCCGTCGTTGTAGCAGTACTTCCAGCCGTCGGTGCTGTTGGTCCAGGCGCCGCCGCCGCGCAGGGATTCATCCACGTGGAAGTGGATCGAGTCCTTGACGTCGTCATCGGCGCGGGCATCCTTGTTGCGGCCCTCGGCGGCAACCGTGACCTCAACGTGGGGGGCGTCGCCAATCAGGTCGGTGGCGTTGTAGGGGCCGGCCACGAGCGTGACCTCGTTGCCCGTGAAGGCGCCCGTGCCGGTTCCGGTGACGGGAGTCTGCGAACCAACCTGCAGGGAGGCCTTGGTGACGGGGCCGGAGACCGTGGTGCGCACGTAGACGGTGCCTGAGACGGACGCGTCGGCGAGCGGACGCCAGTCGGTGGCGCCATCGTGGGAGTACTCGAGGCTGCCGAGGATGGGCTGCGGCTGGTCCTTGAGGACGGCGGCCAGGGCGTTGACGAGGCCAGCGCCGCGGTATTCCTTACCGTCCTCGGGAGCAGCGAGGCGCTCGTAGGTGTAGCCGGCCTGCTTCTTGAGCAGGGCGATCGTCTGGTCGGGCGTGTAGTCCGGGTGGATCTGCTTGATCAGGGCAGCCACACCCGCAGCGTGCGGGGAGGCCATCGAGGTACCCGACAGGTAGCCGAAGGGCGGATCCTTCTTCCAAGTCGGCATCGTCGACCAGATGCGCGAGCCGGGGGCTGCCACGTCCACGGAGGTCTTGCCGTAGTTGGAGAACTTGGAACGCACGAGCTTCTCGGTGGACGGGTCGGTGCCGGTGGGCAGCGCAACGGCGGCCACGGAGACGACCGAGTCGTTGACCATGGCGGGCACGTCGATGCCGCCGGCCACGTTGCGCTCGACCGCGGCGCCCTCGACGTCGTTGGGCGAGGCCTTGTCGATCGTCGGGTTGTCGTGGTCGTCGTTGTCGTTACCCTCGGCGGCGATGTTGACGACGCCATGGTTCTTCGCGTAGCGGATCGCGCGCGAGGCAGCTTCGAGGCCCGCGGCCTGGGAGCCCTCGGTGGGCATCCAGAAGGCGTAGGGGTCCATGTAGTAGCTGGAGTTCGTCACGTCGATGTCGTGCTCGGCAGCCCAGTCGAAGGCGCAGGCCACGTACTCGGGGTAGAAGGAGCCGGCCTCGTTCGAGGTCTTGATCGCGACGATCGTGGCGCTAGGGGCGACGCCGTCCACGCCGTAGGCGTTGTGCACGGCGGCGATGGTACCGGCGACGTGCGTGCCGTGGTAGTGGTCATCCTTCCAGTCCGCGGGGTTCTGGCTGGGGATGCCGTTGATCTGGCAGCCCACAGAACGCGAGGCGTCCAGGTGTTCCTTGAGGTCCTTGTGGTCGGGGTCGATGCCGGTGTCCATGACGCCGACGGTGACCTTCTCGAGGGGGACGTCGACCTGCTGGGCGTCGAGCGCACGGACGGCGGCCAGGCCCCAGGCGTTGGCGTCGCCCTCGTCGGGGGTGAAGTCGTTGAGCTGGGAGTCGGCGGACAGGCCGGTCGAGCGAGTGCCGGCGGCATCAGCGACGGCGTTGGCCTCGGACGCGGTGGTCTGCGGCTGCTCGGTGCGCACCTCGGAGCCGGTGACCGTCTTGTAGCGGGTGGGGCCAATCGACTGGTAGGAGATGCCGGAGTCGACGAGGCTCTTGCCGAGCGTCGGCGCGAAGGCGGCCTTCACCGACTGGACGAAGAAGGTGTTGAATTCCGGGTACTGGGCCAGGACCACGCCATTTTCCGAGGCCTTGGAGACGGCCGCGTTGAAGTCGTAGTGGGAGGCGTCGGCGGTCAGGTTGACCGCGTAGTTCATGACCTCGTCTTGGGCGCGAGCCTCGGAGGTGATCCCCGGGACGCCTGCCGCGTGGGCGGGGGCGCCGAACGCGGTGAGCGTGACGCCGACGGCGAGCGCGGCTCCTCCCGCGATGAGGGTCTTCCATGAGCGTTGATGCATCATTGTTCCTCGTTTCTGTACGGATGGGGACGCGTCTCCGGGGCTTTCCGGAGGGCACGCCATTGCTCCATCGTCTCAAGGTTTGTCACTAACCTCATAGCGCGTTTCACAATTTAAGAATCCTTGACCTTTTGGTGAACAAATCGAGAGGTTGACACATGGACGGCGTCCACCTCACTCCCCCACACCCCTATCCACACACCTATCCACACACCCTCCATTGACTGACTGAAATCGACCCAGCAATCAATTAGACAGTTTGAAGAGTTGAAAAATGCCGAGCGATTAATTTGATTGTCAGAACAAGGAATCTCCGCTATTTATCTTGTATTTTTTGACTTGCTAGACAACTTAACAGTTGTGCATGACCCATCCGAACAGCTATGTTACGGTCGGAGACGACAGTCACACGCGAGTGATGGGAGGCACCGTTGCCAGCATCCGTCTACGTTCGCTTTGACGCGCCCGAGGGAGTGCCAGCGACACCACGAAGGCTCCACGCCGCCCTGTCGGCGGTGCTGGACTTGCCGCCGGGCATTAGCCCAGAGCGGGCCACGCAGTTCCCAACGCTCGCGCACCGGCCGGTTCACGGGTCGGGTGGGGTGAAGCCCTATTCGCTCGGCGAGTTGAGTCATTCAGAGTCGACGTTCGGCGTCGAGGTGCGCTTCTTGGACGACCGACTGATTGACACGCTGGATGCGTGGCTGTCATGGGGCGGAGTCATGCGCCTCGGGGCGGGCACCCCAGATGACGCAGTGCTGATCGCATCCGAGGGCCAGATCATCAGCCAGGCCTCGTGGGAGGAGCTGGCGGAACGCGATCAGGACACCGCATGGGAGATACGCCTGGTCACACCGACGACGTTTTCGTCGAAGGGCAATCACGTGCCGAGTCTGTCTCCGGCGACGATTGCAACAAGTCTGCAGCAGCGCTGGTGGACGTGGAATCGGAGGCTCGCTCCCCCACGCATCGACCGCGACGCGATGGCAAGCGTGCTGGCAACCCAGGATTTCACCCGCACGTCACTTGTTTCACTGGCCATGCCACGCAACGCGGGCCAGGGCCGTTTGAGCTCGCACCGGATCCCGGCCCACGAGGGCCGTCTGCGCATCAGCGGCGTCGAGGGCGCCGAAGCGACCCGCATTTTCTCGCGCCTCATGGCCCTGTCCGCATACACGAACGTCGGCTCGCACACGAGCTACGGCATGGGCGTCATAGACGCTGTGGCCGCATAACCACCTAAGGAGAGCAATGAACTGGCAAATTTTCTGCGATTGGCTCTGGGCTCCGATCATCGCACCCTTTACAACCTACTGCATCGGCAAACTACTTTCAAAATGGAAGTACGGTCGCCAGCTTTTTCGCAAATTAACACTTGGAAACCCAAAGATTGCACTCATAGCCGACCATACAGAACAAAATAATATTAGCAAGTCAATAGCCTCAACAGAATTATTTAAAGAAAAGAATATCACATGCGAGACTTTCGCAGACACACACAATCCTTCATTTCATAGTACATTTGACATAATTGTCATCGTGTTTGACTACGAAGGAGAACCATCAAACAAAAACTACAAAAACTCCAAACAAGAACAGGCAGAGAGAATACTCAAAGAGCACTGCGACTCTTTCAAAACATCAGGCGAGCCAATTGTTATTTTCGCAAAGAAAGAGATGAATCGCAAACTCTTCAACAAGATCGCAGACCGCCCAAACACTTCAATTTGCCAGGCGCGCGGAAGGCTCACAGCAGACATTATCGCGCAACTCACTGCTTTCAACGGATAAAATCGGGGAATCACGATGACAAGTTACCTCGTCATGTTGCAGACGAACAGCAATCAGCCGTTCATCTTTTCCTCGCCTCGCCTGCGCGAACAGATCGGAGCGTCCTTCGAGATCACTCTGCTGTCCCATTGGGTTAAGAAAGAAGCGAAAGAGATCCTCGATACAGATGATCTTCCAACCTCTTTCTGGGTCTCCGACTCGTCCGGCAAAGTGATCGTCCGGTTCACTGGAGACGGAGACGAGCCCAAGGCGAAGGCCAGGGACCTGATCAGGAGGGTCACTCTCCAAGCCCTCACCGATGCACCAGGCCTCGACGTCACGGGAGTCTTCATCAAGGCGTCATCCAGCGCGGTAGATGCGAACGACCTACAAGAGCTTGATCGTGTCTTTTTGGAGTACTCGCTGAACCGCCGTCCGGCGGCGGCGCGCTTCCCACAGTTTCCGTTCCTGGAGCGGGCCGATGAATCAGCACTCCCAGCGGTCACGCCCTTAACAAAGCCAGATACGAATGGAATCTACAAGACTGCGCGTGCAGTCGGAGTTAAAGAGTCATACGAGGGACGTGTCAAGCTCAAGGACCAGGAGAAGCAAGAAAACGACGAGGATTCCCAATCTACAGTTTTGTTTGATTTCAACGCGATCCTGTACACAGCTACGAAGGAAGACGCGAACCCCGACTACAAGCTATCTCGTCCAGCGCGCTTCAAGCGTGCATGGGCACTGCCTGCACGTTTCAAGCAGCTTGACGACGTCTCAGGTCAATTGAAGACCTCCATGGCTGATCTCTATCGTGACCCAACCCGCCTGGAAGCATCCTTTCAGGAGACAGCAGTCGTCGAGCAGGAAATTGTCCGGGAAGGTGATGCAACGCAGGGGGCAGAACTAGAACAGAAACCCACTCCCCCTACCCTGTCGTCAGTTGGAGTCGTCCATATTGACGGCAACGGCGTTGGCGCGATCATGCGCAACCTCGGTAAGTCATACGACAAGGTTCAGTCCCAACTTGATTCCCTTAAATCCGCTGCATATGAGCGCACAGATAACCCTTGTGAACGAGGCAAAGACCCATTTCAGTGGTTCGTCATGGAGGTGAACTACCGTCTCGACGGTGTTGTCAAAGCTGCTGTAGCTGCTGCTTGGAGGGACGTGGAGGATTACGCACACGGACGCCAGGCTCCTCCGGTGGTCCCGGTGCTTGTCGGGGGCGACGACCTTACCGTATACGTCGAAGGAAAGTTCGCGATTCCCTTCGCAGAATCGTACGTTCGTCATTACGAACAGCTGACCGGTGAGGACGAGCTGCTCAAACAGCTCGCAGTCGTCGCCGGTGCGCCGAAACCGGGCCCGCTCACGGCCTCGGCGGGCGTGGCCATCGTCGGCCGTAACTTCCCGTTCCACATCGCATATGACTTGGCGGAGGGCCTGGTGTCACGAGGGAAGAAGCTCGGTAAGAAGAAGGGGGAAGTCCCCTGTTCGACGATCGACTTCCACGTGCTGCGCGACGCGACTGTCCTTGACCCGGACGAGACGTTGGACGAGTATAAGGGCCGCGTGCAGCGCCCCTTCCTGATCGGCCAATATGCACCGGATCGGATCGCAAACACAACCACGACCTCGTCCGAGGAAACACCCACCACGACGTCGCAGACGTTGTCCTCCTGGGCGCGCATCCTTCAAGCAGTCGCGGCTTTCGACGGCATGAAACCGGACGACCCCACGCAGACGACCGGCGATCCATTCCCTCGTGCCCGCGCGAACCGCATTGTCAAACTCCTCGCCGACTATGTCAATGTTCCCAAGGATGATGCAGCGCGATCCAAGTGTCTCGGGTATGTCGTCCTGAAGGGCAACAAAGAAGCGTTCGCGACGCAGGAGCAGATCGACAACGACAAACAAAAATCAGACGACGCGAAGAGGATAACGAAGCGCTGCGACCACCCGATTTGCGCGATCCGCATCGAATGGAAGGATGCACAGGAGAACGCGCGGGGCACGAAGGCACTCATGAATGCGTTGGGGCCCTTGCCCTCGAAGACGCGCCTCGACGAACCCGACGAGCACACTGAGGATTGCATCGAGCAGGTGCGATGGCTCCTGGACCTCATCGACCTGTCCGAGAACTTGCCTGACGGGTATATCGCTTGCCGGATAGCCCGAGACGCCGACGGCCAGATAGCTTGCGACGAAACGTCAGGCGCAGCCACCGCAGGAGGCACCAAGTGAGCGCTGAAACCACGACGAGTAGCATCACCCCCGCAAGCGGTCACGTCACCATCGTGTTCACGTCCGACTGGGGCGTGTCCACGGGGGTGGGCCACGCAGGACGCACACACTCAAAAATTGAGCGAAGCGACAACAAGCCGGTCGTGCGCGGCACGGTCATCACGGGTGTTCTGCGCGAGCAGGCGATGCTGGCAGCAAAGGCCCTCGACGGGTCAGAGGAGGGCAAGTGGACCAACTTCGCCCTGTGGCTCTTCGGCCAGGACCCCAACAGCGAGCCGAGCTCAACCCCCCACCCACGTCACGTTCTCTTCTCGGACGCCACCCCGGCCTCGACGATTGACGTCCATGACACGGTGTCCCTCTCCATCGACCCACAGACGGGGACGGCGCGCGACCAGTTCCTGCGCTTCACGGAGCGCGCGGCGGCCGGCATCCTCACAGGCACATTCACACTCATCGACGAGGCCGAGGATGAGGACTCTATTCAACGGACCATTGAGGCAGCGCACTTCCTCCTGGGGGTTGCGGGCCTCATGGTCCGAGGCATCGGCTCGGGCCGCAGCGGAGGCGACGGCGAGTGCACGGTCCTCGTGTCAGGCGACGAGGTTGAGGCGCGCGACGGGCAGTCCACGTCTGCGTTCGTCGCCTACGCCTCAGACCAGGCAAAGGTGCTGAGAGGGGCTCTTAAGAGCCTGGCACAGGCTTTCACGGAAGACAGTGTCAATGCACTCCCCGGCCCTCGGCAGGAGGGCACACAACACCAGGTCGGGACCGTCGACGGTTCCGCAGCTCAGCACAGCGGCGGACACCACCTGGTCCTCGATCTCACGCTCAACTCGCCCATTGTGTCCTACGAGGTTCCCTTCTCGAATGAAATCCGCTCCTTGGACTTCCTGCGCGGAACGGTGCTACTCCCCTGGCTGCACCGGCTAGTGTCGTCAAAGAAGCACGGAGAGGATGAGGCGGTCATTACTAACGCCGTGACCGGCGGCCACCTGTTCGTCTCGGATGCACTGCCCGTCATCGAGAGCATCGAGGGACTCCCCGTTCCTCTCACGCTCAATAAGGACAAAACGTCGCCCTCGGACTCGACCATCACCCTGTACGGCGATTCCCCCAAGAATAAGGAGAAGATCCCCGTTCGCGGCGGGTACGTCTTCTTCGGCCCGAAGGGAGGCGACGGCAAAGAACCCGGCACGAAGACTCAGGGCTGGTACGGTAAGCCACCCCTGCGTGGGCGACAGACGACCGCCATCAACCACGAGACGGGCGCGGCCAGCAAGGGCCAACTGGTCCTCGTCGACGCACTGCCCAAAGGCCTGACAATGCGCGCGCACGTCTGGGTGTCGGATGAGCTCTGGAACGCCGCCTCTGTCTCCAATCTTCTCAACGAGCCACGCGTGGCCCGGCTCGGGTCGCGCAAGCTCACGGGCACCTTCGGGTCCGCCCACTGCACGCTGCGTGAAGAGAACGATAATGAGCGGAAGGCACGCAGCCACTTCGGTAACGCTGGAAGCGCGCAGCCCACGGGCGACGCATCCGCCGACGGGACGGCACCCGACGAGGGCACCCCGGCCTCGTCCGACGATCAGACAGTCTCCCTGTGGTTCATCTCCGATGTGATCGCCCGTTCCGCTGAGCTCGGGGCCGGAGGGACCGTCGACGACCTCATTCGCGCATTCAAGCGCGAGGGCGTCGATCTCGGGTCGATAAAGGCCGCTTCAATCCGTCACCGCCGCGCCGACTCCTGGTCACCTGCGGACAACGGGCCGCGCGCGACTCGGCTGGCGATCCAGGCGGGTTCCGTCATCCAGGTGAGCGCCAATGATGAGAACCACGCCAAGCTCCTGGAGCTCGCCCCCTTTGGAGTGGGCGAGCTGACGGCGCAGGGCTACGGCCGTTTCGTCGTCGATCATCCCCTTCTCAGCATCCAATCGATCGAGGTCACGAAAGCAAAGCTCAAGCACTTTGTGTGCGAGGAGACGCCCGAAGGAGGCGAAGAGAAGTGACATTCACACGCTATGAGCTCACTATCCCAGTCGAGCTGACGTCAGAACTCCACATCGGCGGTGTGGACGAGGTCCCCGAGCGCGACGGAGAGGGAACCGTCATCCGCTTCTGCCGCAACGGCCTCGACGAGCCAACCATTCCCGGCCGGTCCATCAGGGGCGCGGTTCGCGCGGCGTGCGACATTGCCCGTCAGGCGCTAAAGGACGCCGGGGATCCCGCAACTCAGGACGGCGAAGCCTTCTCGAAAGAGAATTGGATCTCCCTATGGGGCGATGACACGGACTACACCGGCAAGTCACTCCTCGATCGCCGCCTGCGCAGTGACGATTCCCTGCCGATCAGGCAGAGCGCACTCACCTTCCACGCGGTATCCTTCCCGGATTACAAGGACAGCGATTCCGGAGAATCTCCCTTGCCGAGGCGTCACGGCGTCGGCATCGACCGGACGACCGGGGCCGCCTCGGACGGAGCTCTCTATGAGCATGAGTTCCTTCCCCGCGGCACAAAGTTCGACATTCGCATCACTGCCGAGGGGCGCGACAACGAGCCGATGGGACGCGACCAGTCGGAGGGGATTCCGGGGCCTGCGCCCTCCGAGGCAATTGAGCTGCTCCTTCGCCTCATCCGCTCCCTCTTCAAGAGCGAAGCAATTTCGTTGGGCGGACGCACTGGGTCCGGGCAGGGACGTATCAAGGTCCAAAAGTCCGACAAGAAACGCCAAGGGTCCAAAGAGGAGCGCCAAGAGCTTGACGAGCAATATCTGCGAATAGTCGCCAAGTCGAAGGGAATCGAGGGGAAGAAGCCCGTCAATATCGTTGATGCGCTGACGGGCGCACTAACCGAAGAGCCAGAATCGTCTATGGGCACAAACAGTTCTGCTTGGGCAGGCAGCAAGCCCGCGTGTATCGAGATCACCTGGTGGTCTCCCACCGGTATTTTCGTGGCCGAGGACGAAAAGCTGACGAAGCAGCGCAAAGCTGCGAAAGAAGCAGAGAATGAGGAGAAGAGTATCGAAGAGGAGGTTCGCGAGGTTGTTCATCCGCTCCGGGACCCATCTGAGGAGTGGGAGAAAGCCCAACTCCTCATACCGGGAACCTCGATTCGTGGTGCACTGCGCTCACGGGCCTCACGCATCGCGCGGACTGTTCTTGCGGCACGGGGCAATGTGGAGCCTTTCGCCTCGCACGACATCCACGAGCAGATCGCCGCGGAGCCGAACCTGGTCCGGTACTTGTTCGGATGCGCCAAGTACCGGGGCGCTGTCACCGTTCACGATTGCCGGTCCAAGAAGCGCGGCACGCGCGTCGAGGTCACGCACAACGCGATTGACCGGTGGACGGGCGGCGTGATCGACGGCGGTCTCTTCACTGAGGCCGTCTACCTGGGAACGAAGTGGGAACCGATCCAGATCGATATTGACCTGCGACGCCTGTTGAAGAACATTAAAGAGGAGAAGGGGCCGGAAGCTAAGCGCGAACCTGCCGACGCCTACAAGAACGCGGACGGTTCGGACGAGAGCAAGCAGCCGAAACCAAGCCACGCTGACTACGCTCACGCCTCCTACGTGCTGCTCGGGTTGGCGCTTGCCGAGTTGTCGGCGGGCACACTCCCCTTGGGAAGCCGCACGACCCGAGGCATGGGCCAGGTCGTCGTCTCATCGATCGATGTCCATGGCTGCACCCGGGACGACGTCGAAGTTCCGGAGCGAAAGCTCGATGGCGATATGGCATTGGGGCATCCGGGAACAGCAGTAAGCAATCCGACGCAGGACCGATACGACGCACAGCGAGCGCTTGCAGGGGATGTCCTGGGCTATTTGAAGGAAGTAAAGGGTGCGAAGAACTGGTCGGAGTGTCTAGAGAACAGCCCCGGAACCGCACGCACACAATCTGAAGGGATGGGAAACGGCGATGACTGACAAGGTTCAGAAAGCGATGCTGGCACACTCACCGATCCTCTTGGATTCTGGTAACACACCATACTTGGAAGACTTCCTCGCGTACGCACGGGAACATTCGGGCGAGGACGTTCAGGGCCTGGCATTCGCGACCAACGGGACGTGGCCGGTGTTGAGATTCGACAAGTGCTCCCCCGCCGAGACGCCGAAGCTTTCTGTCACGCCGACCGATGGGCGACACTTCGAACCGACTAAGGTCTTCGAACTACGTCTTTGGATACCTGTGAAACTGCCTGATGAACCCGCAGATGGCGCCGTTCTAGCTCGCGAGTACCGGTGGATCAACGGCGTGGGTGCCGTTGAGCTGGGGGTCTCCGCGGGCACCGGCAGTTCACAGCCGAGCGGAAGTAAGGAGTCTGGCGTCACAGGCTGGGTGCACGCGGTGCAATATCTGCAACACGTTCCTTCGAGCAGGAGCACAGCGAATCCCGGTACAGATTCGACCGATAACGAGTCGAACCAGAGCGGTGGAGGTACCACCACCAGCTACATGACAGCACTCGAGTTCATCCAAGCAGAAGATAAGTACGGAAACACGGTCGTTATCGACCAGCTATTCACAGGAAAGTGGAACTAAACATGTCTACCAGCAATAGCTATGAATTCACACCCTTCCACTCATCCGTCAACAGAATACCGTCAATTCGGGCACACACCAGCAAGCTATCTCCCTCACATGAGTTGCGCTTCCTGCGCGACCAAACACCTGAGCCAATTAGCGAAATCAATCAGGAGCAGCTTTCTGGTTCGATTTCAGTAAGGGCAACTGTCGAAACACCTCTCATCACAGGGAGTCAAGAACGAGCTAAAACACAAACACCTAAATCAGGTAACACAAGAGAGATCACTACCATCAGACCATACATTGTCGACGATGAGACCTTCATATCCCCAACAATGTTTAAAGGAATGCTATCCAACGCTTTTGAAGCATTAACAAACTCAAGATACCGCATATTTGACGAACATAACGCACCACTAACCTACAGAATCGACCCCGCAACTTCAGTATCACTGATGCCAGTGCGCATCAACCATTCAGACAGCGGTGAAGTATTCATCGACCTTCTCGACGGGTCACATTCCCACAGGAACAGCATTTCCGATGCTAATCGAGAAATCCCCGTAGCACTAGCAGCATCTCTATATGACGGCACAACATCTGGAATCACATTAAGGGAGCACCACCCACAAGCCTCACGCCATAGTCGACCGCTACCTGGGTCAACAGGCTCCCCACGGGATCGTTTCATCGCAGCCTCATCACCAAAGTCAGGGGATCCATTTCCTGAGATTTTCTTTGACGCTGCACTTGTATCAAATGGACTATACGCTTACTGGATCGTTACAGGTTTATATAAGTCGCAGCAGCAGAAAGAGCCGGACTACACGTTCGATATTGACTTCAACAAACTCAAATTGAAGTTGATTGATGAAAAATGGGCACTCAAGGGATACCTGTACACAACAACCAATCCCCTCGACCGCAAGGCCAGTAAATCTACTTTCAGGGATAAGAAGAGCGAACGCATATTCTTTTCCTTCAGGGAAACGCCTCAGCGGATCAAACTAAGCCAAGATAAAGCAAAGGAACTCTTCTCGAGATATGAGAACACAGTTCAGAGTTACCGCAGTATGTACAAGAAACGAGAAGAACAAGCTTCAAGAAAAGGGCATGAAAAGCCGATTCCTAACAGATTCATAACAGATCAAAGCTGGTCAATTGCAGACGACGGCAGCCTCGCATATGCGATTCTAAGCGATGACCAGTCAGAAATTATCGACCTTGTCCCGATTCCAATTGGACGGGCAAGCTATGCCGACGCGCCTGCAGCGCTGGCCAATACCAACATGCTCACCCCACCCGCATCCGACACAGACGCATCTACCGCAGATCGACTCTTCGGCTTCACAACTACCCTTCCCTCCGGCGAGGATCACTCTAACCGCCATCAGCCACATTATTCTCTCAAAGGTCGCCTCTCCTTTAGCGATATCGACACCTCCAGCTGCCGTCGCTACAAAGGCACACCAATAGATCTAGAGCCTCTTCTTGAACCAAAACCTTCCTCTGCACGAAGGTTTTTGACAACTTACATAGGTGAGAACATCCAGCCCTCAAACATAGAACGAGCAGAAGGCACAACTAAACTTCCTATCCGACGGCAAGACTATTTCCTCGATGGAAAACAATCTCTCGGACGAGCCACGTATCCAACGCATCGAGCGCCTCTAGATCTTCCTTACGAAGAACGCAGGATCAGGCCTCTCAGTCCAGACAGTGAGGCATTTTCGATTGTCGAGTCATATATTCTTCCCGGCTCACAAATGACCATGACAATCCACTTCGAAATGCTAACACCGCTCGAGTTGAGTATTTTACTTTGGCTTCTCAAACCCGAAAATCTTGTTCCTCACTCCGAACGCGGTAAGGATCTTGTCGGCTACCTCCGCCTCGGAATGGGAAAGCCTCTGGGATACGGTACGCTTAAAGTCGAGGCGACAGAGTTGCGGCTTCAAACTGGGCAGCAACTAGCTACTCACTACACTCAGCTCGACGGGTGTTTGGGGACGGAGACAATCAGCTCGATCGACCATTATCAGGTACCCGATCGTTTCGAGGAGTTCCGTTGGGTTAAAGCATTCCAGCGGACATCGTTTGGCTACACAGACGGCATTCCAGTGCGATACATGACTCGTAAAGAGAACCAGCAAAACAACGCGACGAACTTCGATAACGGGTACCCCAAAGAAGGACGAGCACTGGAAGCCACACAACTGTTCCCCTCGTCATCCTCGGGTGAACCGATTTGCGTCCCTGAACCTATTTAGGACATCCACTAGCCCCTCACCACACTCCCCGGCACAACCCCACGTCGTCCAGCGCTATGGCTGCGCCGAGCATGTCGACGCGGTCGGCGCAGGATGAGCAGACGGGGTAGACGTGGATGACGTCTTCGGCGTTGGAGATGAGGGCGGCGAGCCGAGCACGCGCGCCAGCGTAGTAGTGTCGAGGCGGAGTTGGAATACTGACTCTTGGATGCGGTAGCCCCAGGATTCCAGTGTTTTGGCGACGCGGAGCCTACGTTTGTTGTCGGCGATGTCGTAGGCGATGATGTAGATCATCGCCATGCGACCCCGCTCCACTGGTAGTCGGGTTCGGCGATGGCGCGTGCCAGCATCTGCGCGGAGTGGGTGATGTGGCGGCGCCACGACCCCGAGTATCCGGGGAGGGCGCCGGTGACGGATCGCTGACAGGCGGCCTCGTATGCGTCGACGAGGATTTTCTTGCCGTCGGCGCCCAGCCAGACTCCCCCGGCCTCGGCCTCGAGAACGCCGTGTTCGAACCGGAGTTTGCGCGTGCGCAGGAGCGCCATGACGGTCTGGTCGACCAGGAGTGGGCGGAACTGTTCCATGAGGTCCAGCGCCAGGCTGGGCCGCTTATCGGTGGGCGCGTGCGCGATGCGAAGGATGGTTCGACCCCGGCGGCGTGCAGCGCGCCGACGCATTCGGACAGGAGGATGGCGTACCCGTAGGACGGGGCCGCGTTGGGCAGGTCGCGGGGTGGACGCCGGCTGCGCCCATCGAAGGTGACGTCGGCGGGCACGCACGCGGCGAGCGCGTCGAAGTAGGCGTTGCAGCACGCACCGGCGGACAAGCCGACGTTTCCGGATAGGACGATGCGCGTGACGCTGTTTTTCGGCACGGAGGTCGCGGGCAGTGCGCCGGGCGCGTCGATGAGGATGCGGCCCGCTTTGATGTGGATGTGTGCGCCGTCTCGGCCGACGTAGAGGATGCGGTCGGCTTGGCCTGTGGGGTCGTCGCTGGGCCGGGTGGTCCACGGGTCGATGCCGACGCTGGCGAGTGCTTTCTCATCGTCAATATATTGGGCCGTCAGGTAGGTGACGCGCGCGCCCGTGTTGATGGCCGCGGCAGCGACGGTGTCGATCGCGTCGGTCAGGCGTTGCTCGGTTGGTGCCGCGAGCATGAGGGTGGTTCCGACGCGCGAGTGGCGCAGGCCTCACCCCGTGGCGTACCTGTCAAGGTCGAGCAGGGCGGCGTCGGCGAGGACGCTCACGATCGGGTTGGTGTCCGAGGCCTGGGCGAGCTCGTCGATGATGGGCGCGTCGGTGCCGGGCAGGGCCAGCGCTGAGAGTCCCGCTCGGGTCACGAGGCCTGGGTCGGCTGGGCGGAGGGTGGCTCGCGCGAGGTGGTGGTTGCCGTGGTCGTAGTCGTCGGTGACTCCCCTGCTGAAGGCGTCGTGTCCTGCTCGCGTGTCGTCGTAGGTGCCGTTGGGGCGTTATGTGTCGAGCCGACGTTCGAGGGTTTCGCGCACCGATTCGGCCAGGAGTGCAGGGGTGATGGTATCAGCTGTCGCGAGAGTGTTTGCATCGAGTGCAGTCATGTGTTGCGGCGCCCAGTCGCTTGCGGCAGGGACACACAGCTGGTCATCGGTGAGGATTCCCAACGTGGGGGTGTTCGCTCTGGTAGGGTTGGGCTCTGCTGTGAGGAGTCGGCGTCTGGCACGAATGAGGGCCTCGGGGTAATTGCTTCTCTCAGGGACGAGGTTGTGGCAAGTATCGACATTGTCTGTCCTTCCAGTCAACAACTTTGCAGTTACACAACACGTGTAAAGTGTGGTAGTGGAACGACACGCCGGTGACGGCGGCGATTTCCGGGGCGTCACCAGCCCCGCAGATGGTCCGCGGCGATGCATGTAGGCGCAACGAAAGGTCTGATATCCTACCCTTGTGCTTGCCGGTTGGAGGGGTGCTTTTTCGACCACTGGCGATCCGACATGGCGTTCCCGCTGGTCACAGGGGGTGCGACACGCCGGGCAGCGGGAAAGCACCGAGCGCCAAACGGTGCATTATGACGAGTGAGCCGTGATGTTTGCGTTATAGAACATATTCGCAGATGAGAAAGCACCGAGCGCCAAACGATGCATTAAGACGTACGTCGTCTGACCGTCGACAGGCTACGTTGCGTCGTAAGAAAGCACCGAGCGCCATAAGGTGCATTAAGACGGGCCGGTGAGGCGTGCTTCTACTGCAATGTGGTACATGGGTTAGAAAGCACCGAGCACCATAAGGTGCATTAAGACGTCACAGGCTTGTCCGGGGTAGGCTCAACCGGCTTGTTGTTAGAAAGCACCGAGCGCCATAAGGTGTATTAAGACGAATTCAGGAAATTATCGATGCGCATGTTTGCCTGAGTTAGAAAGCACCGAGCGTCATAAGGCGTATTAAGACCTGAAAGGATTGTCCTCAGTCGTCAAGTAGAGAGCCGGTTTGAAAGCACCGAGCACCATAAGGTGCATTAAGACATTACTGACAAGATAATTTCATGCAGCGGCCAGCCGTTAGAAAGCACCAAGCGCCACAAAATCTCGCATGCAACTCCCCAGAGCACATATCAACAAGCACCAGGAAACCGCAGAACTTCAACGTTCTGACTTCAAATCTTGAAGGACTGTCAGCCGAATTGCATGCGACATTTTCTAACAACCCTGCAAGATGAGCACCATAAGGCACATTAAGACCGTAGGATCTCAGCCTGCGTGCGGACCAGGATGTTGCTTGTCAGAAAGCACCGAGCGCCATAAGGTGCATTAAGACTTGATCCCGAAGGTGAACGGGGTGACCTCTGCTGCGCCGTATTAGAAAGCACCGAGCGCCATAAGGTGCATTAAGACGGATCAAGGAACGGGTTCGGACCCTTGATGTCGCTCATCGTTAGAAAGCAGCGAGCACCCCATAATTTCGCACGTAATTCCCTATATGACCATCGCTGACAGATGCTAGAAACCGCGGAATATCAACGACCTGCTTTAAAACGTTGAAAGATCAGACCGGGAATTACGTGCGACATTTTCAAGCAACCATTGACAGTCTGCAGCAAGAGGCACACAGGCATCTTCAAGCAGACACAGTCAACAGAGCTCTAGATGACTCAGCGCCGGAAGTTACCGAGCGCCATAAGGTGCATTAAGACTCGTGAGACGGTCCTCTTCGAGGCGATGCATCAGCGAGTTAGAAAGCACCGAGCGCCATAAGGCGCATTAAGACCGGGTGACGACCTTGCGAGGGTTAGCCATTGTAACCAGTGAGAAAGCACCGAGCGCCATAAGGTACATTAAGACCCGCCAACCGTGCCCCACGCAGCCTTGGTCCAGTCGGTTAGAAAGCATCGAGCGTCATAGGGTGTATTAAGACGCAAAGCCCGTTGCCGATAGCAGTTTCGGTTGAGTGACGGTGAGAAAGCACCGAGCGCCAAACGGCGCATTAAGACGTGACAGGGGTAGTCAGCTCGGACGGCTTCGGCTCAGTAAGAAAGCGCCGAGCGCCATAAGGTGCATTAGGACTCCGGGTTCTTGGTGATGAGTTTCACCTGGTAGCGCCAGTTAGAAAGCACCGAGCACCATAAGGTGCATTAAGACCACCAGAGCGTGCACAAGAAGACATGGGGAATGATGGGTGAGAAAGCACCGAGCGCCATAAGGTGCATAAAGACTGGCGCATATTCAGCTTACTGAGGAGCAGGTCCGCGTTAGGAAGCACCGAGCGCCATAAGGTGCATTAAGACCGCGTCCAGCCGCTGGTCGATCTTCCCCGCGATAACCTCGTGAGAAAGGACCGAGCGCCATAAGGTGCATTAAGACGTGAGGAATACTGTTCCTCGTGTGGGTTCGTGGGAGGTTAGAAAGCACCGAGCGACATAAGGCGCATTAAGACGCATTCATGATCTTTGGCACGTATTTTTCGGTTTCGCCGGTTAGAAAGCACCGAGCAGCATAAGGCGCATAAAGACTCCCACGTCATGCGACCGATGATGTCGAAGATGCCGGTTAGAAAGAACCGAGCGCCATAAGGTGCATTAGGACGTGAACTGAATCGGCTTGTCGCCGTCACCGATCTCGTGTTAGAAAGCACCTAACGCCATAAGGTGCATTAAGACCCGTTCCAGATCGAGGAGACGACGCCAGCGATTGTCGTGTGAGAAAGAACCGAGCGCCATAAGGTGCATTAAGACATACGGTAATCAGCACCCGTCGCCTTCGTGTACGTCGTAAGAAAGCACCGAGCGCCATAAGATGTATTAAGACCCGCCGGACGTGAGGGCGCCCGCCCAATCAATGATGCGTGAGAAAGCACCGAGCACCAAAAGGTGCATTAAGACGAGACCGCCAGTGAAAAGTTCTGGTTATTGATCGTGAAGTCAGCAAGCACCGAGCGCCAAACGGTGCATTAAGACATACCGTAGTCTGCGTGCCGGAGCTCCTCCAACAGCGTGTTAGAAAGCACCGAGCGCCATAAGGTGCATTAAGACCGAGAAACACCGTCGATGGTACGTGGGGTGGCAAACGGTTAGAAAGCACCGAGCGCCATAAGGTACATTAAGAAATACCGAGCCGGTTCTTCTGAATGCCCTCACCGTCAAGTTAGAAAACACGGAGCACCATAAGGTGCATTAAGACCACGCAGGGCAATGTGGGGTGGTGTACAGCGTCAGGCGAGAAGGCACCGAGCGCCATAAGGTGCATTAAGACCACTTGAGGATGTGGTTTGACATATCAAAGTAGATATGGGTTAGAAAGCACCGAGCACCATAAGGTGCATTAAGACCGATGACACTCGTCAATAATGACAATCTTCAACCCGGAGTTAGAAAGAGCAGAGCGCCATAAGGTGCATTAAGACAGGGTCTTAGCGTTACCCGAGTCGCAGATCGAACGCGAGGTGAGAAAGCACCGCGCGCTATACGGCGCATCACGACGCGGCGCTCCGAGAGCTTTTGACGGGAAAGCTCAGCAGCGAGCCCGAGCGCACGACCGAGGCCTCCCCGGTCAATCCGGGGAGGCCTCGTGGATGATGAGCAGACAGAGAGCCTACGAGCGCAAATCCGCATCCCTCTTCGACGGGTGCCGCCGATCCTCTCCCCTCCACCACGGCATCCAGGCGCCGTACCCATCAGCGGGCGGGGTGGGCGAGTCGGGCTCGAAGCCGAGCTCCTCGGGCGTCTCGGGGATGCGGTCGACGAGGAAGTACTTGTCCTTGTCATCGCAGTGCTCGCGCACGATGGTGCGGAACTCGGCCAGTTCGCAGTACAGGACGCCCGTGATCGGGTTTCGACGGCAGGCAATGATCTTGTACAGCCAGTAGGCGAACAGGGCGACGTTGGCCGCGAGCGCGGCGGCCGCGCACGCGATGTTCGCTCGCGGGTCCATGGTCGCGAAGTTGAAGATGTCCGAGGGAGGGACCAAGACCTCGGGCAGGAGGGTGTTCATGGAGATCCAGAAGACCAGCGTGAAGCAGCGGAACCAGATCCACTGGCCCTTCGCCCACGTGAACGCTGGGATCGTGCAGGCGAGAAGCAGGGCGAGCGTGCAATACCACGTGTAGTCGGCCAGCGAGTTGTACAAGAACGCGTGGTTCCACAGGTCATAGGCGATCACCCACGGCCACACCATGTCCACCCAGATCAGGCCGCGCACGGAGCGCTTCCCAGGCGAGGTGACGATGATCTTGCCGAGGCCCGTGATCGTCATGATGTTGAGCAGGCCAGCCGCGGCGGACAGCAGGTTCCAGTAGCCGCCGATCGTGCGGAAGCCCGTCTCCGGGTCGATGCCGACGTGGCGGGCGGACAGGTTGGCGGCAACCTCCTGGTACCACTGCTGGGAGTGCAGCTCGGCGCTCACTCCCCTGGCCTCGGGCAGGCCCGCGATCATGTCAATCGTGTGCGCGTCGTTGACGCCCTTCAGGCACTGCCAGTCGGCGCCGCACGCGTAGTACGCATCCGCGTTGAAGTAGATCGTCAGGTCGCGGATGTTCGCCTCCATGATGTTGACGGCCAGGCCGATCCACAGGGCCCGCCCAGCCAGATCGCGTACTTGTGCGCCTTGACTGGGTTGCGCTTCGCGTAGACCAGGACCGTGCCCGTCATGGTGGCGGTCAGGATCATGATCGCGTACTTGCCGAACGGGAACCACCCCACCATGGGCGTCCCATGGATCCACGCGTAGGGCATGAGCGCGATGCCACCCACGGTCCACACGGCGAAGATCGTCCAGTTCCACCGCCTATTGATTTCCGCGACGGCGATCTGGGCGGCGAGCACCAGCAGCCAGATGAGATAGACCTTGGGAGTCCCAAGCTCCCACAGGAAAAGCGAGTCCACGGCATTCTCCTTCGAACGCACAACCGGGCTAATAGTTGTCGGCTATCATAATCCGAAACACTAACCTAGTGTGCGGGGTTCACCGTCGAATCCCCATCGTTCCGGGGCTCCCCACGGGCCAGCGCCAGCGCGGGCGCCCCTCGTCAATTCCTCAAGGAGGAGGACCCATGACACGCCACCGTCTACCCCGTCGTACCCTCTGTGCCGCTGGCCTGACCGGAACCGCCGCGCTCCTGGGAGGTATGTACGCCTTCAGCCAGCTCAGCGGCAAGGCCACGCCCGAGGAGCAGGCCTGGCACTACCCGGGCGACGACCTCATCGACGCCAACTACGACAACGGCTACTCCTCAACATACGCGATCACAATCGACGCGCCCGCCTACGCGGTGTGGCGGCTCTTCAAGCAGATCGGCGCGGAAAAGTCCGGATCGTTCTCCTCGGAGTTCCTCGAGCGCGTCTTCGCTCGCCTGCCCTTCTTTAACTCCTACGAGATCCAGGAGGAGTTCCAGCAGCCCGACTCGATGGTGCCCGGCGACATCGCGGCCTTCGACTTCCACGGCATGTCGATGGAGTGGGCGGACGTCGTACCCGGCAAGTACATGGTCCAGTGGGTCGACACGAAAAACCCACCCAAGGCGCCCGGCTCCTACGCGTTCCGCTTCCCCGGGATGACGAACTTCGCGGCCGCCTGGTGCTTCTACATGGTGCCCCTGTCGGGCGAGCGCACGCGCCTCATCAACCACTGGCGCATCGGCTACGAACCCGCCTCCCCCACCATGAAAGCCCTGAACTGGGTGAACATCGAGTTCATCGGCGGCTGCATGACCCACCTGCAAAACCTCTACGTCAAGCGCGTCCTCGAGTTCAAGAAGAAGCAGCACCTGACGGGCCGCTTCATGCGCGGCATGCTGGGCGGGCGCTTCTTCAACTCGGGCACGCCCGCGGGGCGCTACGACGGCACTCCCCTGTTCGAGGAGACCTTCACCCAGTGGTTCCGCTACGGACGGTCCGCCCCTGCCGTCGCCGAGATCCGCCCACCCGTCACCGACGACCCCTCCTGGCCACCGACGGGCGCGGACAGCCCGTGGGCGAACGAGGTCGACGCCTCCTACTTCAAGGGCTGGACCGAACCCACCTTCTCCTGGGAGGAGCAGATCCGCCAGAAGATGGAGCGCACCTACCTGCCCAATTGGGGGAAGGAGCAGCGCTGATGGGCACCGTCACTCCCCCGGACTACCCGACGCTCTTCTTCTTCGAGGTCGGCCAGTGGTGGGACTACGCGATGCTCCTCCTCGTCATCGTGCTCCTCGCGGGCGGGGCGTGGCTGGCCCAGCGCAACATGTGGGTGGTCCTCGCGCTCTTCGTGGTCGTGCCCATCGCGCTGACCATCTTCTGGTGGCCGCACTCGACGGCGGGGACAGCCTCGGCGGGCTGGTTCCCAATCGTGAAACAGTACTCGGCGCTGGCGGGGTCCCTGTGCCTCGTCGCCCTGCAGGTATTCCCGAGGCTGCGCTACAACCGCTGGTACCTCATCATCCCGCCCGCGATCCTCGCGGTGAATATCGCCGAGGCCGTGGTGCGCGACTTCCAGTGCTACGGGATTCACGGGGTGGATCCCTCGCAGGGGATGGTCACGTGGGGCGGGCCGTGGAACATCATGAACGGCATTGCGGGCATCTTGAACCTGCTCGCGATCTCCGGGTGGGTCGGGATCTTCGTATCCAAGGGCAAGGAACGCGCCCTCATCTGGGGCGACCTGACGATCGGGTGGATCATCGCCTACGACCTGTGGAACCTCGCCTACGTGTACAACTGCCTGGCGGACCGGGCGTGGTACTCGGGCGTGGCGCTGCTGGCCTCGTGCACGATCCCGGCGCTCATGAAGTTCGGGCGCGGCGCGTGGATCCAGTACCGCGCGTACACGCTCACGCTGTGGTCGGGAGTCGTGCTCACGTTCCCGCACTTCATGCACGATTCGATGTTCGCCCACCGCAGCGCCCACAACCCCTGGGCGATGCTCATCCTCTCGGCCGCTGCCCTGGTGGCCAACGTGTGGGTGTTCACCGCGCACGTGCGCACGATCGTCTCCAAGCGTCGCAACCCGCTCACGCAGGAGGTCCACGCCGACGAGGCCACCTACGCCTCGTGGGTCCGTGACCTCGCGTCAGAGGAGGACAAGGAGCTCATCGCCGCGCGCCTGGGCACGACGCCCGAGAAGGCGGGATTTACGTCCACAAGCGAGGGGTAAGTTTCTTTTCAGCACGCGAGGGGCCGCGCACGAAACATCGTGCGCGGCCCCTGAGCGTTCAGCCGGGAGGAAGCTCCGGCCTCGTGACGCCTACTCTCGGGCTGTTCCCCACTACTGGACGGCCCACGCGCGGGGGTGCCAGCGCAGTCAGGTCATAGCCACGCTCAGCCTCGTCAGCCCACGCCTGTATTTGTTCATCGCTGACAGGATTCTCATGAATAAGCCGATCGCTCATTTGACTCCTTGTAAAACAAAGCCGCCGAACCACCACCAGCGGGACCTGCACGAACACATGCTCGGTCTAAGACCACACTTTCTTACTCGAGCGAATCAATCAAATCGCGCACGAGCTGCGACGGCGTTGTACCGCGCTCCTGAGCCACCTCAGCAAGCTTCGCGCGGCGAGAACGATCAAGACGGAGGGTGAACGGCTTAGCACCAACACCGACGCTAATCGGGCGTCCGGCCACAGACGAACCGAGATGTTTCCCGTCGTAGGGAACACCATTCTCGGCCTCGTTCCCCCAACGCTCCAGATCCTCATCAGTGAACGTCGCACCATCAGCTGACGTATACGTCGCCATCATTACCTCCTTAAACCAACCTCTGCGAGCACCGCTCGCGTTACCGCCGAAGCCACTCATTCATACACATACCAGTGTATGTACGAAATCAGTCCCAAGGAACGGGACCCCCACAACATCTCTCCCCAAGCAGGCGCGACAGGTACGAGGGGCCGCGCACGAGACATCGTGCGCGGCCCCTGAGCGTTCAGCCGGGAGGAAGCTCCGGCCTCGTGATGCCTACTCCTGGAGGCGCCCCTCGTTGTCGAACACGTAGCGCGTGCCGTCGATCCAGCGCGCCCCGGTCACCATCGCCCCGGAGGAGGACAGGTAGAACCAGGAGCCGCCGTCCTTCAGCCAGCCGGTGCTCATCGCGCCGGAGGGGGCGAAGTGGTACCAGGAGGAACCGATGCGCGCCCATCCCGTGGCCATCGCGCCCGAATCAGCCAGGTAGTACCAGGTGGAGCCGTCGCGCATCCAGCCGGTGCGCATGGCGCCCGAGGAACCCAGGTAGTACCAGGTGTCGCGCACCTTGGTCCACCCGCTGGCCATCTCGCCGCTGATGGGATCCAGGTAGTACCAGGTTCCACGCACGCTCACCCAGCCTGCGGCCTGGCCGCCGGAGGGTCCGTAGTAGAACCAGTGGCCGCCCTCGCTGACCCAGCCGGTCACCATGTAGCCGCGGGCGTCAAAGCGGTAGATCGCCCCATCGATGCGCAGCTGCGTCGAGGTCGGGTAGGTGCCGTCCTCGTAACGCCACCACCAGCCGAACGCGCCGGACACCCAGCGGCCCGAGCGGGCCTCATCGGGGCCAACCTGGTCGGGGCTGACCGTGAAGGGAACCTGGACGGTCGCATCGTCGTCGGCACGGGCGTCGTTGTTGCGGCCCATGGCCTCGACCGTGACCGTCGCGGCACCCGCGAAGCGTCCCGTGCCGTTCGGGTGGGAGACGTCTACGCCGTCGGCCTGCAGCGTCACCGAGTTTCCCTCGAAGGCGCCGGTGCCCACGCCGGTCGCGACTTCGCGCTCACCGACGAGGAGGCGCGCGGAGGTCACCGGACCGGTGACGGTCACGCGGATGGAGACGCGCCCGGCGACGCTCTCCCCCGCCAGCAGCTGCCACGTGGTGCCATCGGTGGAGTACTCGACGCTACCGATGACGGGCTTAGCCTGATCCTTGAGGACCGCATCCAGGGCGTTGGGCAGGCCCGCACCCCGGTACTCGCGGCCCTCGACAGGCTTGAGGCGATCCCAGTTCGCCGGATCCCCCGCCTGCTTCTTCGCCAGGGCAATGATCTGCTCGGCGTTCATCTCCGGGTGGACCTGGCGCAGCGTCGCAATGACGGCGGCCGCCAGGGGCGAGGCCTGCGACGTGCCGTACAGGTTGCCGTAGGCCTTGCCGTACCAGCTCGTCAGCGGCGCGTAGATCTTCGCGCCGGGGGCAGCGAAGTCAACGCTGTTAGCGCCCCAGTTCGACCAGGACGCCGGCTCAAGCACGCCGGTCGCAGGGTCTGCACCCTCGGGCAGCTGCAGCGCGGACACCGAGAGCGTGCCGCGCAGCTTCGGCGGCATGTAGACCGCGCCCGTCACGTCGCGCTCGTGCGCACCCCAGGTATCGCCGGGAGCCGAGTCATCGGTCGTGGGCAGGTTGTCCAGGTCCGTCGAGAAGTTACCGGCGGCCACCACGTTGATGACGTCCTTCGAGGTCGCGTAGTCGACCGCGCGCTGCACGGCCTCCTGGCCCGCGGCCTGCTCGGGATCGTTCGGCAGCCAGTACTTCCACGGGTCCACGTAGTACGAACCGTTGGTGACCGAGATGCCGTGCTCGGCGGCCCACACGAAGCCGCACACGATGTACTCGGGGTAGAAGAATCCGCCGTTACGCGAGGCCACGTTGATCGCGGCGATGCGCAGGGTCGGGTTCACGCCGTCCACGCCCACGCCGTCGTGCTTCGCGGCGATCGAGCCGGCCACGTGCGTGCCGTGGGTCGCGTCGTCCCAGCGCCACGCGGCGGGGTCTTGGTTCGGGATGCCGTTGAACGAGCAGGACACGGACTTGTCGTGGTCGACCTGTCCGACCAGGTCCGGCACGGTGTCATCGACGGACTGGTCCATGATGCCCACCGTGACGGGCGCTCGCATGACGTCCACGCCCTGTGCCTCGAGGGCGCGCAGGGCCTGGAGGTGCCATCCATTGCCGGTCTGCGGGTCCGGGGTAAGGGCAGCATCCTGGTCACCCTGCGCCGCCTGGGAGCGGGGTGCGGCCGCAATCGCCGCGTCCGCCGCGACTCGCGTCTCGTAGGAGATGGGGACCATGGCCTCGTTACCGCCGACGGGCGCCTGGCGGGTCGGGCCGATCGAGTCGTAGCTGATGCCCTCCTTCACGAGCGCCGCACCCAGGTCCGGCGAGAAGGTGGGCGATGCCGACTGCACGAAGAACGTGCCGAAGGCCGGGTACTGCGCCAGCAACAGGCCACCGTGGAACGAGGCCTGGGCCGCCGCACGCTGGAAGGTGGCGTGATCGGTGCCCTTGGGCAAGTTAACCGCGTAGTTGGCGGGCAGCTGGTCGTTGCTGCGCGCGGGGGCGGTGATGCCGGCCTTGGCGGGGCCCGACGGCGCGGGAGTCGCGTCGGCATCGGGCGCGGGGGCCGGGGTCACGGCGGCGTTCGGGTCGCGCGCGACGGTGAAGACGGCCTCGCGGCCCGTGTCGTCGTCAGCCTGGCGATCAAAGTTGATGCCGGTGGCACTGACCTGAACGCGAGCGGTCACCGAGTCCGTTCCCTCGGGCAGCAGCGCGCTGAGGTCCACGTTTTCGACCGAGGCACCCAGAGCGTCGTCACCGTACTTGCCCGAGCCGTCGCGGTCGACGGCGGCCAGGCCGGCGACATCCATGTGCAGGTGGCTGATCGGGGCGATGGCCTCGGTGTAGAAGGTGACGGGGCCGGCTGGCAGAGTCGCACCGTTCACGTCCTTCCATTCACCCTTGCCGACCCGGTACTGCAGGGTGGTGACGGTCGGCTGGGGCTGGTCGCGGCGCATGGTGGTCAGCGCGTTGATGAAGCCGTAGCCGCGGAATTCCTTGCCGTCCTCGGGCGCTTCCAGGCGCGTGTATTCCATGGCGGCCTGCTTGCGCATGAGCTCGGTGATCTGCTTGCCCTGGTAGCCCGGGTGGATCGACTTGATGAGCGCAGCGATGCCCGTGATGTGGGGCGTGGCCATGGAGGTGCCGCTGGTCTTGGCGTAGCCCGAGGAGAAGATCGCCGTGGGCACGGTCGAGTAGATGTCCTGTCCCGGCGCGGTGAAGTCGACGCTCTTACCGTAGTTGGAGAAGTCGGCGCGCTTGAGGTTCGCCCACTCCGGCTTCGTCTCGACGTTGGTGCGCGTGGCGGCGCTGACCTGGCTGACCCCCTCGACCGTGGCCGGGACCTTCACGCCGTCCTTAACGGGGCGGTCCTTGATCGGGGTGTCGAGGTCGGTCGGCGATCCGCTGTCGGTCGTCACGTTATCGTTGTCCATGCCGTCGTTGCCCGCCGAGGCGATGACAGCCAGACCCTTACCCTGCGCGTAGGCGATGGAGCGGGTCGCGGCCTCAAGGCCGGCGGCCTGCTCGGGGTCGCTCGCGCTCCAGTAGACCCACGGGTCCATCGAGTAGGAGTTGTTGACGATGTCAACGCCGTGGCTGGCGGCCCACATGAAACCGCAGGTCACGTACTCGGGGTACATGAGCTGCTCGCCGTTAGAGGCCTTGATGGACACCAGGGTCGCGGTCGGCGCGATGCCGTCGATGCCGATGCCGTTGTGGTTGGCGGCGATGATGCCCGCGACGTGCGTGCCGTGGAAGTAGTCGTCACGCCAGGACCCGTAGGCCTGAGAGGGAATGCCGTTGTGCCCGCAGGAGACGGAACGGGAGGTGTCGACGCGACCCACGAGGTCGGGGTGCGTGTCGTCGATGCCGGTGTCGATGACGCCGACGGTGACGGGCGCGTGCGCGATCGGCACGGCCGCCGCATCGGTGGCGCTCATCGCCTGGGCACCCCAGTTGACGACCTCCTCGGGCTTATCGGCCTCGGTCGCACTCTGTCCACGCAGGGAGGACGGGCCACCCGACTGTGCTCCGGACTGCGCGCCCGATTGAGCTCCGGACTGAGCCGGGCTCGCCTCGCCTGGCTGCGGGGCGGGCTGCGGGTCAGGGGCCGCCTGACGCTCCCCCTCCGGCACGGCGGCCACGCGCGTCGGGCCGACCGAGTGCACGGAAATCCCGGCCTTCGCCAGGGCCTCGGCCAGGTCC
>ERZ772769.66-NODE-66-length-26282-cov-5.68449_pt1 | contig 26282 bp, 27 predicted proteins | sample MGYA00580987_ERZ772769 | MGnify/ENA primary metagenome ERZ772769 (study PRJEB29015, sample SAMEA2738043) | human oral metagenome | biome: human oral; feature: human-associated habitat; material: saliva | place: China | collected 2234 ...
CTAGTCCTGGGTCATTTTCTAAATTGAATGATACACAAGCAAGGTGTCCATCAAGAACTGGCACACGAATACATTGAGCTGATAGTTTCATAGAGTTATCTGGAACGATTTTTCCATCAACCACTTTACCGAAGATTTTAAGTGGTTCTTTTTCACTTTTCTCTTCTTCTCCACCGATGTAAGGGATGATATTTTCTACCATTTCAGGCCATTCGTTGAAAGTTTTTCCGCTTCCTGAGATAGCTTGATATGTGCAGATAGATGCTTCTTTAACACCGTACTCTTTAATTGCTTCAAAGATAGGTACATAGCTTTGAATTGAACAGTTAGGTTTTGTAACGATAAATCCTTTTTTAGTTCCAAGGCGTTCTCTTTGTGCAGGAAGAACATCTAGGTGAGCTGAGTTAATCTCTGGAATAATCATCGGTACATCATCTTTATTTCTGTTCGCAGAGTTGTTAGAAACAACTACTACTTCACGTTTAGCATAATCTTCTTCAAGTTTGATTAAAGCTTCTTTATCAAGGTTGATGGCACAGAATACCATATCAATCCCTTCAGAGACTTCGTCAATTTTGTATAAGTCTTCAACAACTAATTCTTTAGTGTATTCAGGAACAGCGTGGTCTAATTTCCAACGACTTTCCATAAGTTCTCCATATTTTTTACCAGCAGAACGAGGTGATGCTGCTAATTTTACTACATCGAAGTATGGGTGATTTTCTAATAATACTAATAGGCGTTGACCTACCATTCCTGTTGCCCCTAGAACGGCTACTTTTGATTTTTGCATAATAAATTTCTCCTTTATTTATATAAAATTATTTCAAAATGAACTCCTTCTTTGTAATGAAAGAAGAAGTTCTAATATTTTTAACGTATTAATTTAGAACTACTGTTCCTTCTTTATCGACTTTTAATAAGATAGCTTGCCAGTTGTATTTTAATTTAGCAAGTTCAGCTTTTATTTTTTCAATATTGTTAGTATCTCTAACTATATTCATAAGTGTAGAACCACTTCCAGAAATGAAAAATGCTGAACTATCAATTTTTTCACAGATTTCTCTAACTTCGTGATATTCATGTATTATTTCTTTTCTGTAAGGTTCATGGATTTTGTCTCCCATAACCTTTTTAAGAAGTTCCAAGTCATAAGTTTCAAATGCCTTGATAACAGATCCAATACGCGACATTGAGTAAATAGCATCTTGAAGTTTAATTTCTTTTGGCATTACCTTTCTAGCTTCTTCAGTAGAAGTTTCGAAGTTTGGTATTAGTGCCAAGAAGTTAAATCTTTCATCGACTTCGTATCTTACAGTTACCGCTTCTTTACTATCAGTAGTACAAGATGAGCTTAAACTTCCGAAAATAGCAGGTGAAACATTATCAGGGTGCCCTTCGATTTCGTTAGCTATTGTAAAGATTTCTTGTTTATCAATAGGTGTGTCAGTTAGTAAGTATGCACCATAAATTCCAGCGACTACACAAGTAGAGCTACTACCTAAACCACGGCTTATCGGTACATCATTATCGATTGATATTCTAACACCTGAAATTTCTTTGTTTAACTTTTTAAGTGTAGTTAGTAACGTTTGATAAACTAGATTGTTTTCATTTGAAAAACGTTCTTCAAATCCTTCAAATTCAAGTCCACTGTCTAATTTCTCGAATTTGAATGTAGTGTAAAGTGTCAAAGCTACACCAAGGCTATCAAATCCACATCCAACATTCGCAGAAGTGGCAGGTACACGAACACTTACCATTATAAATCACCTAGTTTCTCTAAGATGTATTTCTTCATGTCTTCTTTATTAATTACATCTTTATGTCTAATTTCTTTTTTATCAAGATCTCTTAAGTTCTCAGGGATAACTACCTTAGTTTGCTCGTGAAGTTTGTTCATAAGAGTAAATTCGTCTTCACCTTGTGTTTCGAATAGAGAAGAGTAGACACTTTCTGTGAATTTATATGGAGATGCTGTTGACAGTACAATACTAGCATGCTCATTATCTAAGTTTTCAAGAAGAACTTTATAGGCTACCGCAGTGTGTGTATCTAGTAGGTAGTTATCTTTTTCATAGATAGCTTTGATAGTTTCTTTAGTTTGTTCGTCATCAGCAAATCCAGCTTGGAATTTATCTTTAATCTTAGCTAGCACGTCACCAGTAACTTCAAAACGTCCAGTTTCTTTTAAATCTTTCATAAGTTTAGCGATATATTCATTATCACAACCGCTAACGTAGTAAAGTAGACGCTCTAAGTTACTAGAAATTAAGATATCCATACTTGGTGATACTGTTTTTAAGAAGTCTCTGTTCTTATCATACACACCAGTCGTTAAGAAATCATAAAGTACATTATTGTTGTTGCTTGCACAGATTAATTTGTTAATAGGTAAACCGATTTGTTCAGCATAGTAACCAGCAAGAATGTTACCGAAATTACCAGTAGGTACAACAAAGTTTACCTTATCATTTAATTTTATTTTATTTGAATTTACTAGGTCTAGGTATGAAACAACGTAATAAACTACTTGAGGAATAAGGCGTCCGATGTTGATTGAGTTTGCGCTTGATAACTTAATATTTTTAGAAAGTAGTTCTTTTTTGAATTCTTCATCAACAAATAGTTCTTTAATTCCACTTTGAGCATCGTCAAAATTTCCGTGAATTGCACAAACTTTCGTATTTTTCCCTTCTTGAGTTTGCATTTGTGTTTTTTGTACTGTACTTACACCATCGTTAGGGTAGAAGACCATAATTTTTGTTCTATCTACATCCTTGAAACCTTCTAGAGCAGCTTTACCAGTGTCTCCACTAGTCGCAGTTAAGATAAGAATGTCATTTTCATCTTCTACTTTTGTTAAAGCAGTTTTTGTTAGTTGTGGAAGAAGTGATAGACCAACATCTTTAAATGCACTAGTAGGTCCATTGAATAATTCAAGGATATGTCCGTCTTCTAATTCTACTAGAGGAGTGATGTTTTCGTGAGAAAATTTACCTCTATATGCTTCCTCAACACATTTTTTAATTTCTTCGTCGCTAAAATCTACAAAAAGTCTTAACACTGCTTCAGCCACTTCGTAATAACTTTTTCCGATTAGTTTTTCTAAGTCTAATTTATTTTTTCCTAAATCTCTAAAAACGAAAAGTCCACCTTCTTCACTTAAACCTTGAAGAATAGCTTCACTTGGATTTAATTTTCTATTAATATCTCTTGTACTTTCGTAAATCATTTAAAATCTCCTTGCTTTATCGTTGTATATATGATACAATGTTCTTTGTAAAAATACAAGTGTTTTTTATAAAAAGAACTTTAATTTTTTTTATAACTATAATTTTACACCAAAATAGGTTATAAAAACAGTCGAAATAATCAAAAAATTGAAATTTTTTGAAAATTCTTGATATTAAATAATTGACATAAGAAAATACTTGTTAAACTTTTAAATAAAATTGAAAATAAGTATTGAAATTAGGAGAAAATAATAATGAAAATAGCGATTTTAGGATATGGAACTGTAGGTAGTGGAGTTTATGAGATAATAACAAATGGAAATACAGAGGAATTAAAGAAATTAGAAGTGAAGAGTGTTTTTGCAAGAAGCCGTGATAAGATGCATCTAGCTACTGATGATATTAATGAAATTATTAATGATGAAGAAATTTCAGTAGTTGTGGAATGTCTTGGGGGACTAAATCCTGCGTATGACTTTATTAAACGTTCTTTAGAAAATGGAAAACATGTTGTTACAGCTAATAAAGCTGTTGCTGCAAAATATTTAGACGAATTTGTTGAATTAGCTGAGAAAAATAATGTGAAGTTTATTTTTGAAGCTAGTGTAGGTGGAGGGATTCCTTGGCTTGTAAACTTAGAAAGAACTAGACGTGTTGATGATGTAAAACGTGTATATGGTATCTTTAATGGAACAAGTAATTTTATTCTTGATAATATGTATAGAAATGATCAAGAATTTGATTCTACATTAAAAACAGCACAAGATTTAGGATATGCAGAAGCTGACCCAAGTGCTGATGTAGATGGTGGAGATGTTGTGAATAAGATTATCTTAAGTAACGCACTTGCTTTTGATATTCATGTTCAACCTGATTTCCCTACATATTCTATGAGAAATATTACTAAAAATGATATTGACTACTTAAAGCAATATGATTTAGCTGTTAAATATATTGGAGAAACAAATGTAGAAGGTGGTAAGTATGAAACTTCTGTAATGCTTTCTATTTTTGGGAAAGAATCTCAAGAAGCTGCTGTTCCTCTAAATAACAATATTATTTCTTTAGATGGATCATTTATCGGAGAACTTAAGTTCTATGGACAAGGTGCAGGGAAATTCCCAACAGGAAATGCGATTGTTCAAGATATAGTAGACATTAATGAAGGTTCAACAAGAGTTGATGTTGTAATTAAGAACGACTTATCTTATTCAGAAGAACTGACTAGAAGAAATTATTTAGTTCGTACGTCTGTAGAATTATCAGGGGAACTGGTAGAGAGTGTTGAGCAATATAAAGGTAATTTCTATGTGAAAACAAAAGAAATTTCATTAAAACAACTTACTGATTTAGTAGATGAAGTGAAAGAAAACGATAGTAGTTTTGTTGTCGCTAAATTCCATAAATAATAAAATGATTATTGTAAATAAAATTTAGATTTTTCAGAAAATTCATTGATTTTTTTAAAAATAGTTATATAATATATATTAGAATAGAAAATACAAACAATACAAATAGAAAAAGGAGTTAAAATGGTTAGAGTATCAAAATTTGGTGGGAGTTCGGTAGCGAGTGCTGAGCAATTTAAAAAAGTAAAAAATATTGTGGAACTTGATGATGCACGTCGTTTTGTTGTAGTAAGTGCTGTAGGGAAAGCAAATAAAGAAGATAATAAGGTAACAGACTTATTATACCTATGTTATGCGCATACTAAGTACAATATTAATTTTGATAATATCTTTAAAATGATTGAAGATAAATTCGTAGCAATCAAAAACGAATTAAACTTAAAATTCGATATTGAAGGAGAACTGGCTAAGTTAAAAGCGGAAATTAGTAAAGGAATCGATGAAGAGTACCTAGTAAGTCGTGGTGAGTATTTAACAGCTTTATTAATGGCTGAATATTTAGGATATCATTTTGTTGATGCTAAAGACTTAATTTTTTACAATTATCAAGGTGAGATTGATTTTGAGAAAACTCAAGAAGCTTTTGATGCTGTTGTAAAAGAATATGATCGCCTTCTTATTCCAGGATTTTATGGAAGTAGACCGAATGGAGAAATTAAGATTATGACTCGTGGAGGAGGAGATGTTAGTGGAGCGATTGTCGCTAATATTGCGAATGCCAGTGTTTATGAGAACTGGACTGATGTATCTGGAATTTTAATGGCAGATCCTCGTATTATAGAAAATCCACACGAGATTAAAGTTATTAGTTATACAGAACTTCGTGAACTTTCATATATGGGAGCAAGTGTACTTCATGAAGAAGCTATCTTCCCAGTACGTGATAAAGATATTCCAATCCAAATTCGTAACACAAATGATCCTACTGCCGAAGGAACTATTATCTCAGATAATAAACACCTTGACGAAAAACAAATTGTTACAGGGATTGCAGGGAAAAAAGATTTCTCAATTATTACGATTAAAAAACGCCACATGGCAAATGAAGTTGGTTTAATTGGGAAAGCACTTAAGATTTTTGAAGACTTTAATGTTAGTATTGAGCATATTCCTAGTGGAATTGACTCATTCTCAGTAGTTGTTGAAACTGGTAATGTGAGACCATTTATTCATGAGTTAGTAGCTAAAATTAAATCTGTTTTAGAAGCGGACGAGATAAATGTAACTCACGAAATTTCGCTTATTGCTACAGTTGGTGAGAGAATGAAAAATACAAAAGGATTATCTGGCAGATTATTCAAAGCTTTAGGAGAAGCTGGGGTAAATATTGCATTGATTTCACAAACTAATGATGAAATTAATATTATCGTAGGTGTTCATAACGATGATTATGAAAAAACTATAAATACTATTTACTCAGAATTTAAGTAAGAATATAGCTTCTTGTCTAGTTTTAGTCAAGAAGCTATTTATTATTATATTATTTGAGGTGATTTTATGAGAATTTTACAGATTATGTGTCATCCAGATTATAACGGAGAGCATAGAGTATCTAATATTTTGGCGAAAATTGGTGAAGATAAATTAATTGAAAAAGGCTTCAGTAGTATAGAAAAGATTAATTTATATGATCCGAGTGTGCATATTCCAGTCATGGATAAGTTTATGTTTAATTATGAAGAAGAAAAATTAACAGAAAAAGAACAACATGACAAAATTAGGCAAAAAGAGATTCTGAATCAATGGAAAAGTGCTGATGCAGTGTTTATTTATATGCCGCTTCACAATTTTAACGTAGTATCAAAATTTAAAGATTATGTAGATAATATAGTTATAGTGAATGAAACATTTAAATGTGAAGAAGAGTATTTAATAGGTCTAGATGAGAGAAATAAGCAAATAACGTTTGTTATAACAAGTGGGGGAGAATTTAATAAACATATTCAATATACTAATCTGGACTTTGCAGTTCAATATGTCAGGGGAGTATTTAGCGTAATAGGGATAGATAAAGTAAAAGTTCTACGAGTAGAAGGGTTAGATTTAGCATTTAATAATAAAAAAGATATAGTAGAAAAGGGTATACGTGAGTTAGAAGAGTGGATAGAAGAATTTTCGAGAAATAATAAAAAATAAGCTAAGAAGGAATAAGAGCCTGTTTAATATGGTTTCAGATTCCTTCTTATCTTTATTTAATATCGAATTCAAGTTGTTTCTCTTTAGATGATAGAATTTTGAATTGCCCATTTGTTAGGTTAGCAATCCAATTTTCAAAGTTATCATAATCTTCCAGCATTACATAGATTGTATAAACGATTTTGTCGGTATACTCTAAATTATTCACGATAAAATTAGTTTTTCCAATTTCATACTCTATTTTACCGTTAAGGCTGTAGTCCAACTCTAGTCTAACTTCAAATGCATCTTTTCGTTCTACTAATGTTGCATTTTTTAGTGCATTGATTACACCACCACCGTAAGCTCTAACTAAACCACCAGTTCCTAGTTTAGTTCCACCGTAGTATCTGATTACTGTGGCACAAACATTTTTTATTTCATTTTTTACTAGTACGTCTAACATCGGAGCTCCAGCAGTTCCACTAGGTTCACCATCATCGTTAGCACGAGTAATTTCGTTATTGTCACCAAATACATAACAAGAACAGACATGAGTAGCATCGTAATGTTTCTTTTTCATTTTTTGAATAAATTCTCTAGCTTCTTCTTCGCTATTGATTCTAATTAGATGAGTAATAAATGTAGATTTTTTTTCAACAAATTCATCGTATGAATCTTCTTTAATTGTAATAAATTTCTTCGTCATAGTACCTCCTTTGTGATTTATAATTTGTTAAATTTACTATATTAATTATGATGTATTATAAATAAAATGTCAATAATTAGAATATATTTCTCATTATACTACTTGACAAACTATACTATGTAATATATAGTATTATGTGAAAGGAGATATTAGTATGGAAGCTCAATTAAAAAGAGGTTTATTGGAAATATGTGTTCTGGCTACTTTACGTAATTCTGAATCATATGGGTATAAAATTATAAAAGATGTTTCAAATGTAATTCCTATATCGGAATCAACGTTATATCCAATCTTAAAACGCTTGGAAGCAAACGATTGTGTTACCTCATATTCGGTAGAACATAATAGTAGACTAAGAAAATATTATAAAATTACAGATGTTGGTCTCAATAAAATTCAGGAATTTCTTATCGACTGGAAAGTAATAAGTAATGCACATAAATATATATTAGGAGATGAAAAATATGAATAAGACACAGTTTTGCGCTCTTTTGGGAAATAAATTAAAACCATATTTATCGCCAAAAGAGATATATAAAACACTCAATTTTTTCGAAGAAATGATTGATGATCGTATTGATGAGGGCTTAAGTGAAGAAGAAGCTGTATCGCAATTAGGGGATATTAATATCATCGTTGATCAGATTTTAGATGAACATAATATTAGGAAAAAACAAACAAAACTAGTATGGAGGTTTATACCTCGAAAAATCCCTACAGAGCTCGGCTTTATTATTACCGTATTATTATTTCCTGCTTGGATAACTATATTTTCTCTAGTTGCTAGTCTTTTTATAGTTATTCTGTCTATAATATTTAGTATTGTACTTTCTATTATAGCTATTTTCATTGGTGGAATCTTATTAATATTAAAATCCCCATTATATCTTATTTACGAAAGAAATATTTCGTATTTCTTAGATACTTTAGGATTTGGATTTGTTAATTCAGGTGCTGGTTTAATTGGTATTTACTGGTTGATAAAAATATATAAAAAATCACGTCAAAATGATATAAACATCAGAACAATTTTTGTGAAGATTTTCAAAAAAGAGGTGTATATAAATGAATAAATTTATAAAAATTTCTATTAGTTTTATAATTTTTGGATTAGTATTGATAGGATTAGCAACTTACTTAAATAATGGTCATATACCTAGATTTTCTTCTAATTTCGAGAAAAAGAACTATACTATCTCAATTAATGATGTTAAAAATTTAGATTTAGATATTATTGATTCTGATGTAACCATAGAAGAGAATACTACTTCTAAAAATATGGAAATAGAATACTATACTGCTCTAGAACGTAAAGTTAATATAGAGCACATAGGGAATAAGTTATCTATAAAAGAAAATAAAAATATTGTGGGTATCAATTTTAATTTCTTTACTGAAAAAAGAAAACTTATTATAAAAATACCTAAATCTTCTAATATCGAAATCAATTCAGTTAATAAAATAGGAGATTATTTTATCAAGAATCTAGATATTAAATCTCTTATAATTAATAGTAAGCTAGGTGATGTATATATAACTAATATTTCAGCTTCAGATGCTGATATTAAATTAGCAACTGGAAATTTAAATATAGATAACTTAAATAGTAAAAATAATTCTCTAAAAATTAATGTTGCTACAGGAAATGTTAAATTAAATAATATTAATAATTTAAAAGATATTAGTATTGATAATAAAACAGGAGATACAGATTTGTCATCATCAACAATAAAAGATATTAATATAACTAATAAACTAGGAAATATTAAGGTAAGTAATCTTCCTAGTGAAAGTTCAGATAATATTAACTTAAAAACAACTACTGGTAATATTATTTTAAGTAATCTTACTGCAAATAATTCTATTATTCTTAAGACAACAGAAGGTAATATTATAGCTGAATTAAGTGATGAAGAATCAAATTTTACAAATAGCTCAAATAAAAAGAAACAATTATTCACATCTTCAAATACTGGAACTGTAAATGTAAAATTTTCAAATAAATAATTAATATCCCATCAAAAATAGTTTTTGATGGGATATTAATTATTCTTGGTTATTATTTACGCCGATATTTTGATGAGTATTTGTTGTACCTACAACAGTTGTTATATTTTACTGTTCATTGCTATTGTTATCATTGTTTTTAGTATTACTATTTTCATCAGGTCTATTTTCATTACTTACCGTAATATCATTTTTTAAATCATCTGTTGTAAGTCTTTCAGGAAGATTAGCTAATAAATCTTCAGGAGACATAACCGTAAGGTTTGATACTGGATAATTTTGTGCTAGACGTAAATTATCGATTTTATATTGTTTAAGTCCGATAGATATATGACCTTGATAGTAAATATTTAGTAGATCCGTAGCTTTTGGCAATGGTAAATCAAGGTTGTTTCGTAAAGCTGAAGATGCGTAAAGTAGTGATAGTGGTTTTGGATAGTAATAATACACACCACCATAATAAACGTCATAACCATCTATTCTGTGTGATACTATTTCCATATCCTCGTTAATAAACATCTTGATAGCCGAAGAAATTTGAGTTGTAGACAGGTTATGTTCAACATTATCTCCAGCAATATTGATGACCTCATTTATTTTAGTTAAGGCGTTTAGACTTTTAGCTTTATCGATTAAAGCATGGATAGCTTGAAGTTGACGCTGACCACGTTCGATATCACTATCGTAATATCTACTACGAGCAAAAGCAAGTGCTTGTTCACCGTTTAGAGTATGCCATCCTTTTTTCAGTTTAACAGTATTTTCTTCACCGTTAGCATTTTGTTCATCCATATCGAAAGGAACGTATAAATCTATTCCACCGAAAGCATCAACAGTTTGTTCAAACGCTTTAAAGTTTATTAATACATAGAAGTTAATTGGTGTATGTAATAAGTTTTCTACTGCATTAGTAGTTCCTTTAACATCATTATAAGCATGAGCATGAGTGATTTTATCATAGAAATAAGCACTATCATTATGTTCATCGTCTTTTTCTCTCATAAGACTAAGTGAATCACGTGGGATACTTACCATATCCATACGTTTTTTATCCTTGTTTACAGTAGCTAAGATCATTGAATCTGTTCTGCTGTCCTCACGAGTTTGTCCTTGAGCTTTACGATCATCATTCATATCGATACCTAGGATTAATACTGAGAATTTTTTGAAGTTAGGATCAACTTCTTTCAAATAATCTACATTCTTATATCCTTTTTGAGCGGAACTAGAAAAGTTGAAGAATGTATAAGCGGAAAATCCACCTATACCAACTATAACTAGCGCTAAAATTGCCATTAATATTTTTTTAAATCCTCTTTTTTTAGGAGGTTTTCCTCCATTTTTAAAAGAGGGTGAACTAATTCTTTTTCGTCTAGACATTTTTTCTTCCATACTATAAAAGACCCCTTTTAATTTACATTTAACTTTATTATTATACTACATATTTTTCTTTGATGCTAGAATAATGAGGCAAAAACTTGTAATTCTTGATTATTATAAATAAATGGAAATCTTTGTAATTTTCAAATATTTGTATTAAAATAAAATAGTAAGTATATAAAATAGGAGTACATTATGCCAGAATTACCAGAGGTTGAAAATATAAAATTTGGTCTAGAAGATAGAGTTATAGATAAAGAAATTGTTGATATAACTTACTCTAATATTGTAAAAAATAGCCATAAAGAAAATAAAATGGCTATAGTGAAGCAAGAACTTAGCTTTTTTTCAGAAAATGTGAAAGGAAAAAAAATAGAAAAATTATCGCGTCGAGGTAAGTATCTATATTTCATATTAAATGAAGGATATATAATTACACATTTTGGGATGACAGGAGCATTCTTTTTAGTTAAGGATATAGCTGAGATTACCAACAAAAATTATTATAAGCATCAGCACGTAATTTTTGAATTATCAACGGGAGAAAAGCTAGTTTATAGTGATATTAGAAGATTTGGAGAACTAAGATATATTGATGATGTAACTAAATTCAAACCTTTTGTAAATCTTGCGCCAGAACCATTTGATAAGTCTGCAAAAAAATATTTTTTAAATAAACTGGATGAAAGAAAATATAAAGATCACTCTATAAAAGCGTTGCTTCTTGAGGGAAATGTCTTTTGTGGTTGCGGGAATATTTATGATTGTGAGGTATTATATCGCCAAAAAATTCACCCTCTAACTAAAGCAAGTGAACTCTCTAAAAAGAAGAAGGAGAGTTTATTTAAAGAGTTGGTTGATATTTTGGAGCTTGCAATAAAAGAAGGTGGTTCTACTATTTCAGATTATGTTCACGCTGATGGCGGAGAAGGAAATATGCAAAATTTCCATCAAATATATGGGAAAAAAGTTTGTCCTCTAGGTCATGATGTAGAAAATGTTACAATAAAAGGGCGTTCAAGTCACTTTTGTCCTATTTGTCAAAAAATGAAATAAAAAGGAGAATCAATGGAAAGCAGAATAGAATTTTTAAAGAAATATATAAGTATAATTATTGGATCATTAGTTTTTGCGGCGGGATTAGAATTTTTCTTAATTCCAAATAATATTCTAGATGGTGGGGTGATTGGTGTATCTATTATTGCACGTCACTATTTGGGATTACCACTTGGGATTTTCATACTAATATTTAATATTCCATTTTTATATTTGGGATATAAGCAGATAGGTAAAGGATTCGCGATTGCTTCTATTTTTGGTATCGTGGTTTTATCTTTTGCAACTTCATATTTTCATAATTTTCCACCACTTGTTACAGATCCGTTCTTAGCGTGTATTTTCGGTGGGATAATCCTTGGAATAGGAGTAGGGTTAGTAATTAGAAATGGCGGTACGCTAGATGGGAGTGAGATGTTTTCTATCTATGCTACTAAAAAATTACCGATTTCTGTAGGTGAAATGGTCCTTGGGATAAATGTTATTATATTTATTGCTTCTGGATTTGTATTTACATGGGAAGCGGCACTTTATTCGATGATAAGTTATTTTGTTGCGTCTAAAGTAATGGATATCGTTATTGAGGGACTTAATGACTCGAAATCGGTTATGGTTATTACGAGCAACTATCAAGTAATAAGTCAAGAAATTCAAGATAGATTAGGTCGTGGTGTGACTCTATTACATGGAGAAGGTGGTTATTCAGGTCATGAAACAAAAATCATCTTTTGTGTAATCACTCGTATAGAAGAATCAAAACTTAAAAAAATAGTCTTTAGAAATGATAAGAATGCCTTTTTATCGATTGGAACAGTTAGTGAGGTAAGTGGAGCTAACTTTAAGAAAAAAGATATACATTAATAAAATTTCCTTTGCAGGTTTTTCTGCAGAGGATTTTTTGTGTTATAATGACTATAAAGAGGTGGGTATTAATGGAAGAATTATATAATTATCTTACTAAAAGTGAGAAGGTATATTTATTAGAAAGAAGAAAAACGGTAAAATTTTGGCATATACTATTAGACCTTGTGGGCCTTTTATATTTGGCTGGTGCATATGGGGGAGATACAACCTATGATTGTTACTTAGTTAAGTTTGATAAACATTGGGAAATACTAGTATGTAAGAAGGGTAAAGCACAAGAAAAAATTAAGCTTAAAGATAAATTTGAATTAAAAAAGAATTTTCTTTGTGATGGTTATAAGTATAAAGTTCACAATGAAATTACGCATGAAATATACAACTATTTGAAATATTCATGCTAGCATGAGCAAAATTTGTCTAAATATGTTATAATAAACTGATGAATTTATTAAAGGAAAATAAAATGAAAATCAAAGAAATAATAGTAGTAGAGGGAAGAGATGATACCAATAGGGTTAAAGAAGCAATTGATTGTGATACATTTGAAACTAATGGATCTGCCCTAACTAAGAAAAAAATAGAACGCCTAATCTTTCTGGAAAAAACAAGAGGATTAATAGTTTTAACTGACCCTGATTATGCGGGAAAAAGAATTAGAAGTATAATAGAAAAAAATATACCGACAGCAAAACATGCGTATATTTCAAATAAAAAAGCCGTAGATAGTAAAGGGAAAATAGGAATAGAAGCTGCGAGTAAAGAAGATATTATTGCGGCTATAAAAAATCATTATACACCGATGGATGAAGTGAAAAATGATATAAGTAATGAAATATTGATAGAGTTAGGTTTAGTAGGAGGGTCTACTTCAAAAGTTCTAAGAGAAGAACTTTGTGAAAGATTAAATATAGGATATACCAATGCTAAACAACTATTGAATAAATTAAACATGTATAATATTTCTAAAGAACGTTTATTAGACGAAATGACAAAAATAAGTAAAGGATTAAAATAATGATAGGAACACCTAAGAAAACTTTTGAGATACTAAAAAAACACGGATTCACGTTTAAGAAGAGTTTAGGACAAAACTTTTTAATAGATGCGAATATCTTAAATAGAATCGTAGACGGAGCTGGAGTAAATGGGAATGTAGGAGTAATAGAGATTGGACCAGGGATTGGTTCTCTTACAGAAGCTTTAGCTAAAAAAGCTAAGAAAGTAATATCATTTGAAATTGATGGTAGACTTTTACCGATTTTATCTGAGACACTTGCTGATTATCCTAATGTTGAGATTATTAATAATGATATCTTAAAAGTCGACGTTGATAAAATAATCGCTGAGAAGATGTCAGATTGTGAGAAAATCATGGTAGTTGCAAACTTACCATACTATATCACAACTCCAATTTTAACTCATTTAATCGAGAATACTGAGAAAATCGATGGTTATGTAGTTATGATGCAAAAAGAAGTTGCTAATAGATTAAATGCGAAAGTAGGAACAAAAGATTACAACTCATTAACGATTTTATTAAATTACTACACTGATGTTGAGTATCTATTTACTGTACCGAAAAAAGTATTTGTACCTGCACCGAATGTTGAGAGTGCAGTTGTAAAAATCATGACAAAAGAAACTAGAGAATTTGAAACAGATGCTAAGTTCTTTAAATTCGTACGCTCATGTTTTGTACAACGCAGAAAGACTTTATTAAATAATTTAATTTCAAGTTATGGTAAGGACAAAAAACAAGACTTACAAAATGCTTGTGTGGACAGTGATATTGAGCCGGGTAGAAGAAGTGAAACTCTAAGTTTAGCAGAATTTTATAACCTATATAATAATTTAACAAATAATAGTTTAATCTAAGGAATAAAATATGGAAGAACTAAAAACTATAATAACGGAATTTAGAGAAAAAAGAGGATGGGAAAGGTATGATACTTTAGAAAGATTTTCTAAAAGTATTTTAATAGAAGCGGCAGAATTATTAGAACATTTTCAATGGAATGAAGATGGGGATAATATTCAAGAGATAAAAGATGAACTTGCAGATGTACTAATTTACGCTCTTGCAATGTGTTATCATCTAAATGAGGATCCTAAGAAGATAATAAAAGAAAAATTAGTAGATGTCGCAAGACGATATCCAGAAAAATAAAATGAAAAGAGGTGTGAGTAATGCTCACACCTCTTTATGTATATAAGTTTGATATAAAAAAAAGTAATCCTTTATTAGGACTACTTTTTAATGATTTTAATATTACTATCGACTAGTTTTAGTTTTTAAGACACGTACTTCTTTACCTTTGTAGAACATTGCGTAAAGAACTGTAACTCCAATAGTGATTACTGCACAAAGGATGTAGATTCCTCTATATGAAAGAATTCCATGAACAGTACCTAGAGCGTAAGGTCCAAATCCTAGACCAAGGTCTAAACCGATAAAGTAAGTAGAAAGTGCAATACCTACTTTAGTAGAATCAACAAGTTTTAAACAAACTGCTTGTCCATTTGACATGAATGTTCCATAACCTAAACCGATTAATGCACCAGAGAATAGTAACATGAAGCTACCATTTGTGAAACTTAACATTAATAAACCTAAAGTTAAGAATACGAAACTTGGGTACATAACTGCATTTTCACCACGTGCATCGAAGATACGACCTGCAAATGGACGTGTGGCTGTAATAATTAATGCATATACTACAAAGAAGAAAGCACCTGCAGTAGATAAGTTTAAGCTATCAGCATAAATTGATAAGAATCCTAGTACACTTGAATATGCTAAACCTATTAAGAAGGCTACAGTAGAGATAAATAATACTCTGTATTCAATAAATGTATTTAATGACCAACTGTTTAGTAATTTTTTTTGTTTTTCATCTAACTGAATATTTTTCACTGGGAATAAGAAGCAAGCTATAGTAACCGCGATTGATAATACAATTGCCAAGATGATAACTGCGTTGAATCCAGTAGTTGGTAGTAATAACATACCGATAAATGGTCCGATAGCAGCGGCTAAACTTGTGCTTAAACCGTAGTAGTTAATACCTTCACCATTACGTGTTTTAGGAATATATGCTGTAACGATTGCGTTTGCTGCAGTAGAAATAGTTCCATAAGCAAATCCATTTAAGAAACGAACAGTATCTAAAATAATAATGTTTGATGAAATTAAATATGCAGCAGTTGTAATTAAGTAAATTAAAGCACCAAGTCGTAAGATTTCTTTACGGCCGATGATTTCTAATTTCTTACCGATATAAAGACGAGCGACAAGTGTTCCAATAATATAAATACCTGCGGCAAAACCTGCTTGTGCTGCAGTAGCACCTAATTCAGCAGTTGCATATTTTGCTGTAATAACTACAAAACAATAATAAATTAAAAATACGATAAAGTTAATTGTAGTTATTGTAATAAATCCTTTATTAAATAATTTTTCTCTTTCTATAGCTGAATGGCTATCCATAAAAATTCTCCTAACTTATTTTTTAATAACATATATTAATAATACTCCTATGAAAATATATTTTCAAGTGTAAATTTTCATAAAATTGATATATTTTCAATTTTATTTTCATGAAAAATACAATCAATGAGAAGTAATATATTCTCTATATGTAACAGTATTATCAGTGGTTTAGGAGATGTATTGATTTTAAAATACTAATTTTATAATTATGAAAACGACTTATTTTCATAGTTTTCAAAAATAAGTTTGAATGTGAATCGATATAAGCAGTACAGAAATATAAAATAAAGTTGGGTTAATATATTTATAATATTTCTTGAAAATAGTTTATCATGAGGGGATTAAGTAGTATAGTTTTACATAATGAAATATAGTGTTTTTTGAATTATCAGAATTTTTATATTTTTTTTGAAAAAACATATTGACAATAAAAAAAAGTGTTGCTATAATGTAAACAAGAATTAAACGTAAAGGAGAAAAAAGATTTATGAAACTGTATCAAGTTGACACGCTACAATTAAATATTCGTTGGCAAAGCCACTAGATACTGAGTCGATCTTGTTTCTTTTTGACATAGATACGGCTCTCAGGTGAGAAGTAAGTATCTATGTGGATTATTTGTGATGGAAAAATCGAGGCCACATAGAAATATCTAGGTGGTTTTTTATATTTATTATTAAAAATTATACGTAAGGACCACTAGATATACGCTAGTGGTCTTTTTATTATGGATACGCTTCTAAAATTTGATTATAAAAAATATTATTAAAGATAAAAGTAAAAGGAGATTATTAAAATGAAAGTAAATAAAATTTTTGTAGCATTCGCGGTATTATTAGTTTGTGTATTAGGTTATGGGTTCTTCTCTAGTAAAAAAGGAGAAGAAACTAAAAAGGTTGATAATAAAGAAGTAAAAGTAGGGGTACTTCAATTACTTAGTCACCCAGCTCTTGACCAAATTTATAAAGGTTTAGAAGATGGACTTAAAAAAGAAGGATATGAAGTTGGTAAGAACTTAAAAATTGATCTTCAAAATGCTCAAGGTGATCAAAGTAACTTAGCAAGTATGGGTCAAAAATTAGTTACAGATAACAACGATATTTTAGTAGGTATTACAACACCAGCTACTTTATCACTATCAAATGCAACTAAAGATAAACCAATCATCATGGGTGGTATTACTTATCCAGTTGAAGCAGGATTAATTAAAGCTGAAGATAAACCAGGAAACAACATTACTGGTGTTAGTGATAGAACTCCAATTAAACAACAACTTGAAATCATGAAAAAAGTATTACCTAACATGAAGAAAGTTGGGATTCTTTACACAGCAAGTGAAGATAACGCTGTGAAACAAGCTCAAGAAGCTGAAAAATTAGCTAAAGAATTAGGATTAGAAGTTAAGGTATCAACAGTAGCAAACACAAATGATATTCAACAAGTAACAGAAAGTCTTGCTTCACAAACTGATGCAATTTTTGTTCCAATCGATAACACAATCGCCAGTGCAATGGCAACAGTGGTAAAAGTAACAGACGCTAAGAAAATTCCAGTATTCCCATCTGCAGACACAATGGTAGCTGATGGAGGACTTTTAGGACTAGGTGTTGACCAATATCAAATCGGTGTTGAGACTGCAAAAGTTGTTGCTAAAGTATTAAAAGGTGCTGACACTAAAGATATGCCAATCGTTCTTGCTAATGAAGGTGTAATTTATCTAAATGAAGCGAAAGCAAAACAATTAGGAATCGAAATTCCAAAAGAAATTAAAGATAAAGCAAAAGTAGTAGATAAAAAATAATGGGAGTGACTCAAAAATCGTGATTTCGGAGAAATCGATTTTGTCGAGTCACCCCCGCACAGTTTATTAGATATCTAAAAAGCTTTTATAAAGCGAATTTAGATATCAATAAACCACTGCGTCTATGAATTATCATATACATTTTGTTGAAATTTAGGACTTTTGAATCACTCCCATTATAGGTAGTAAATAAAGTTAAAGGAGCGACTCATCAAATCAATTGAAAAAATTATTGTTTATGAGTCGCTCTATATTATATAAAATCAAATTAGAAGGAATATTAAATAAAAGAGGTGCAGGATGGATCTATTTATTTCAGCGATTTCACAGGGAATGCTGTGGGGTATATTATCGCTTGGATTGTTTATAAGTTTTAGAGTTTTAAATATTGCGGATATGACAACTGAAGGAGCGTATCCTTTAGGAGCAGCTGTCTGTGTTATTTGTATACATAATGGGATCAACCCTATTATAGCTACATTGATTTCGATAGTGGCAGGTATGTTAGCAGGTCTTATTACGGGATTCTTAATTACCGTTTGTAAAATTCCAAGTTTACTTGCAGGAATTTTAACAATGACTGCATTATTATCGGTGAATCTTAGAATAATGGGAAGACCAAATTTAAGTTTAATCAATAAAGATACGATTTTTAGCAAAATTAAAGGATTAGACTTACCGACTCATTATGATACTGTATTTGTTGGAATTATTCTTTCTGGATTAATTATTATCGCTATGTCTTTATTCTTTTCAACGGAATTAGGTCAGAGTTTAATTGCAACAGGAGATAATGAGAAAATGGCGACAGCATTAGGTATTTCTACAAAAACAATGACGATTTTAGGATTAATGCTTGCTAATGGAATTATTTCTTTAGCTGGTGCGATTTTAGCACAAAACAATGGTTATTCAGATGTAAATAGTGGTATTGGAGTTATAGTAGTAGCTTTAGCAGCAATCATTATAGGAGAGGTAATCTTCAAAGATGTATCTTTCACAACAAGATTAATTTGTGTAATTTGTGGTGCGATAATTTATAGATTACTGCTAGTTGGAGTGTTAAAATTAAATATTATTGGAGCTAATGACTTTAAATTAGTTTCAGCTTTAGTAATTGCAATTTTCTTAACTCTACCTCAACTAAAATTAAAAGCTAAGAGAAAGGATGCGTAGAAAATGTCGTTTATAAAAATTAATAAAATAGATAAAACATTCTTTCCTGGAACTATTAGAGAGCAACATGCTTTAAAAAATGTTAGTCTTGAAATAAAAGATGGTGATTTTATTACTATTCTTGGTGGAAATGGAGCAGGGAAGTCAACTTTTCTTAATGCCTTAGCGGGTTCATTCTCACTAGATGGTGGAGAAATTTTAATCGAAGGAAAAGATGTAAGTAATATAGTAGAACACAAGAGAGCAGGATTTATTAGTAGAGTCTTCCAAAATCCACTTGATGGAACAGCTCCTCGTATGACTGTTGCACAGAATATGTCTTTAGCACTACGACGTGGTAAAATTAGAGGTTTTAAACAAGGAACTACTAAAGAAGATAGAAAACTTTTTAAAGAATTGCTAGTGACTTTAGACTTAGGGCTAGAAGATAGATTAGATAGTGAAATGGGTCTTTTATCTGGTGGACAACGTCAAGCTATTGCACTTTTAATGGCGACTATGACAACACCTAAACTTTTGCTTCTTGATGAACATACGGCAGCATTAGACCCTAAAACACAGAAGAAGATAATGGAACTTACTCGACAAAAGATTGAAGAGAAAAAATTAACAGCTTTAATGATAACTCACAATATTCAAGATGCGGTGAAATACGGTAATAGAATAATAGTATTGCACCGTGGAGAGTTAGTTCGAGATATTAGTAAAGAAGAAAAAGAAAAACTAGATGCAAAAGCATTATACGAGTTACTTTATAACTTGGAAGAAAGTGAATAAAAGTAACAAAAGCGACTTAGATATGTGATTTTATAAATTACTATTTTAGGTCGTTTTTTCATTTTAAATTCATTTATATAATATATACTGGCTTTGTTAATAAATGTAAATCTAAAATTCTATAGAATTTGATAACTATTGTTTTACATTTATAAGTGAATTAAGTAAAATATAGTAGAAATTTAGTATGAGGAGATTGTTATGAAGATTCTTGTTGTAGAAGATGAACGCGATTTGAATAGAATAATTACTAAACACTTAAAAAGAAATAATTATAGTGTAGATAGCTGTTTCGATGGTGAAGAAGCATTAGATTTTGTTAGTTATAGTGACTATGATTTGATTATTACTGATATTATGATGCCGAATGTTGATGGTTATGAGTTTATCAAAAGGCTTCGCGAGAGTAAAAATAATACACCAGTAATTATGTTGACGGCAAAAGATACTTTAGAGGATAAAATTGTTGGTCTAGATAGTGGTGCTGATGATTATATAGTTAAGCCGTTTGAATTTGACGAACTATTTGCCAGAATAAGGGTTCTAATGAGAAGAAATTATGGTTTAGCAACTAATGTTATTCAAGTCGATGATATTGTACTTGATATTTCTAAAAAACAAGTTACTAGAGATGGTGAAAATATAGGATTAACAGGTAAGGAATATGAGGTATTAGAGTATCTTATGAAGAATAAAGAGAGTATCCTAAGTCGTGATCAAATTCTTAATCATGTTTGGGATTATGATTATGATGGGGCTTCTAATATAGTAGATGTTATTATAAAAAATATTAGAAAAAAATTAGATAACGGTACAGATAAGACTATTATTTACACTAAAAGGGGGCTAGGATACTTTGTTAAATAAAATTAATAAATTATTATTCTTTCCATTTAAAAAGGTATCTTTAACTTTTAAAATAACATTATGGTATACGACATTTATAGTTTTACTAATAGGATCGTTAATAATTGGGACATTTTTAGTAAGTGATAGTGTTGTTGAAAAGAACAGTGAGAAAAAATTGATAGAAGAGGTAGCTGAAATCGTTAGCGGTTCGGATAAATTTACTCCTTTCGAAGATGGTGTCACGTTATCTGTTTATGATAAAGATGGAAATCTTATTGCAGGTTCTGTACCTAGAAATTTTAAAGTTAATGATTTTAGTTTAGGAGCTATTTCTGAATATAAAGATGTAAATAATAATAAGTATTTATATTATGATTCAGAAACTAGTTCTGCTAGATTAGGGAATGGAAAATATGTGAGAGGTATAGTACAAATTACCAATAATATAAACGGTTGGATATTGCCTTTAATTATTGGTGTGGGTAGTCCGTTTGTTATTTTGGTAATAATGTATGGTGGATACTTGATAATAAGGAGTTCATTGAAACCTGTAAGAGATATGACCGAAACTGCTGAGGTGATTGCCAAAAGTAATGACCTTACTAAACGAATCCATATAGAAGATGGTGCGGATGAGGTACATAAATTAGGTAAAGTTTTTAATGAAATGTTAGAATCATTAGAAAATTCCTCTAAAAGAGAACGTCAATTTAGCTCAGATGTATCTCATGAACTTCGAACACCAATTTCTGTAATAATGGCAGAAAGTGAATATGGAGAGAAATATGCCGATTCTATAGAAGATGCGAAAGAATCGTTTGAAGTAATTGAGAGACAAAGTAAGAGAATGGCCTCTATGATTAATCAGATTTTAGAATTATCTAGGCTAGATAGTCGTTTGGAAATACCGAAACAAGAACTTAAACTATCTGAGAAGATTAAACATACATTAGAGGATTATAAAATTCTATTTGATAATAAAAATATAAAGTTCTCTGCAACTATAGAAGAAGATATATCAATCTTTGCTAATGAAGCTCTAATTATGCGTATGATAGATAATTTATTATCAAATGCTTTGAAATATGCTGAAACGGAAGTAACAGTTTGTTTAGCTAGAAGAAAGAGTATAATTCTTGAAGTTACTGATGATGGTATTGGAATAAGTGATAATGAGAAAAAACATATTTGGGATAGATTTTATAAAGTAGATAAATCAAGAACAACGACTGAAGATAATTCTTCAGGATTAGGACTGTCTATTACAAAAAAAATAGTAGAATTACATGATGGTAAAATAGCAGTCTTAGATAACAAACCAAAAGGAACAAGATTCGTAGTGAATCTATAAGAATAATGAAGCACACCTTTAAAATAGGAAGGTGTGCTTTTTGTATTGTAGAAAATTTTAAAATAATGAAAATCTTCATGTAGCATTCATAAAACAAAGATATAATATAAATATCAAAAGAAATGAACAAAAATGAAATCTTCATTTAGTGTTCATAAAACGAAGATATAATAAAAGTATCAAAAGAGAAGAATAAAAATGAAAATTTTCATTTAGCATTCATAAAAGAAATATAAAATGAGAATATAAAGAAAAAGAGGTAAATTAAAAATGACAAAAAATATTAATAACAACGAAATCGAAACAATTGAAGGAACGTATGTTGAAACTATCGAAAATGATAACCAATATAACGAACAACCTAAAAAAACTAAGAGAAATTTTCTAAAACCATTAATTATTGGAGCGTTAGCTGTAGTAGTAACGAGCGGAGTTGGAGCTTATGCTTATGAGAAATATGAAACTGCGCAAAGAACTAAAATTCAAGATGGTTACTCAAATATTAAGTTGAATACAGGAAATCAAACTAATTCAAATGACAATAACAATAGTGGAAATAATAACTCAAATAATAATACTCAGAACAATAATACACAACAAAATACTCAAAATATAAAATCACAACAAGAAATCCGCTCAATTGTAGCAGAAGCAATATCGGTACCTGAACAAAATATTAACTTTGTAAAAATCAAACCTAAATACGAGGATGATTATGCACCACAAAATAATGGAGTATCTTTATATGTTTATAAAGTTGAAGCAAAAGCTAACGGGTTAGAGTATGATGTAGTAGTAGATGCTGTTTCAGGAAAAGTATTAAAAGTGAAAATTGATGACTAGAAAAAATAATATTTTAATTTTCATCTAAGATTCATAAAAGAAATTTATAATAAAAACATAAAGAAAAAAGAGGTAAATAAAATGACTAAAAAAATTAATAACAATGAGATTGAAACATTAGAAGGAGTTTACGAAGAAACAATGAACAGCAATAATCAATATAATGAACAACCCAAAAGAGCAAAAAGAAACTTTTTAAAACCGTTAATTATAGGAAGTTTAGCAGTAATAGTTACTGGTAGTGTTGGTGCATATGCTTATGATAAATATGAAGAAGGGCAAAGAGCTAAGATTCAAGAAGCGTATTCGAATGTAAAGATGAATGTTGGACAGCAAACAAATCAAAATAACAATAACGGAAACAATAATAGTAACAATGGTGATAATGGTTCAAACAGTAATTCGCAAAATGATAACCAATCTTCAAATGTTCAAAATAATAATAATAACATCAACACTCAACAAAATGTTCAAAATGCAAAATCACCACAAGAAATTCGTTCTATAGTAGCACAAGCAATTTCAACGCCAGAACAAAATATTAATTTTGTAAAAATTAAACCTGAGTATGAGGATGACTACGCAGTTCAAAATAATGGAGTTCCTTTATATGTTTATGAAGTAGAAGCACGTGCTAACGGATTAGAATATGATGTGGTAGTTGATGCTGTGTCAGGAAAAGTTTTAAAAGTAGAAATAGATAACTAAAAAAATAAACTGATAGTCTAGAAATAATATCTAGATTATCAGTTTTTTTATTATTTGATAGAAGCGATTTAAAAGAATTGTCAATCCTTGTTGTATTAATTACTTCCTATTGTTATAAATATAATATCCAATGAAAATAGCGACTATTAAATATAAATTAAAGTTAGGGTTAGCAATATAAAATATCATAGCCTTATAAGATAGACGCATTAGTAATCCTTGGATAATCGATGGTGCAAAAAGTAAAACTAGTATTATAGAATTATCCATCTTTCTTGCTAAGAATATTATAAAAATTAATATTAGCAGAAGAATTAGTATTGCTAAATATCTATTTACAATAATATTGAATGCAGTTGGAAATTTAAAAGGATTAAAAAATATTAATAGTGCTATTATTAATACTAATATTGTAATAATAGTATTCTTAGTGCGTTCATCAAGTTTGCTTCTGTTAGTATACATGAAAATATAACTTAGATAGAATCCGCCAAAAATTAATGCTCCAACGATAGCAGCTTCCAATAAATTTAAAGCCATAAAGGGATTAGCCAATATTGGTGACAGATAAAAAAGTACATATATACCAGTTGCTATTAGTAAATTACGTTTAAAAATTGTCATATGATCTCCTTATTTATTTTATTAATACAGTTAAAGCATAGGCAACAAAAGAAAATACTATTATAAGAAGTATTAAAACTAAGGCACTTGAATTAAAAATGAAAAACAGTGGTAGTGCCAAAGCAATACTTAGAAGAGGAGTATAAATTGTTCTTTGTATAAAATATGTTACCAATAGTGTAACCGCGAATGATGAAAATCCATAAGTTAAAATCAAAATAAAGCCAGCTTTATCACTAGTTCCATTATAAAATTTCAAAAAAAGTAGGGGAACAATATAGTATAAAATACTAGTGAGTAAAAATATCCCCAAAATTGTTTTTCTTTGCATGATAAAATCTCCATAAATATTGTTTATATTATTGTAATATTTTATGTAGTATAAGTCTAGTGATATAACAAAACTAATAAAAAAATATTTATTGAATCGAGTGAAATATTTTCGGATATCCCTTGTTAAAATGAAATAATTAGAGTAAAATAAATATAATAATAATACAAAGGAGAACTATAATTATGTCAAAAGTTCATGTTTTTGATCATCCATTGATCCAACATAAATTATCTTTTATTAGAGATAAAAGAACGGGTTCTAAAGACTTTAGACAACTTACTAACGAAGTAGGTTCTTTAATGGCTTATGAAATCACTCGTGATCTTCCGCTTGAGGATGTTGAAGTGGAAACTCCAATCCAAACTACTACTTGTAAACGTCTTGCAGGTAAGAAAGTTGTATTCGTTCCAATTCTACGTGCAGGATTAGGAATGGTAGATGGATTAATGAATTTAATCCCATCTGCGAGAGTAGGTCACGTTGGACTATATCGTGATCCAGAAACTCTACAACCACATGAGTATTTTGTTAAAATACCTAGCAATCCAGAAGAACGTCACTTTATAGTTGTTGACCCAATGTTAGCAACTGGAGGTTCAGCAATTGCAGCAATTGACTCACTTAAACAACGTGGTGTTACTGATATTAAATTTATGTGTTTAATAGCAGCTCCAGAAGGTGTAAAAGCATTACACGATGCACACCCAGACGTAGATATTTTCATCGCTGGTCTAGATGAAAAACTAAATGATCACGGATACATTGTACCAGGATTAGGGGATGCTGGAGACAGAATCTTCGGAACTAAATAATAGTAGATTATTTTTAATTAAATCATATAAAATTTAAGAAATCGCTAGCAAATATTATAAAATCATATTATAATATGATTATGTATTTCTAATTTTTTATATTACAACAGATTTAGAAATCTAAAAGTTACTTAAGAAAAGAGGTGAGGGGAATATATGGAAAAACACACATATCTTATTACCAAATTATTTGGCTATGATATAACGGTTAATATTCCTAGTGTAATCACAACTTTAATAACAGTATTACTTACCTTTGTTATTGTGATGTTTCTAACTAGTAGAATAAAATTAAGACCAGATAGTAAACGTCAAAATGCGGTTGAATTACTTGCGTATTTCGTTAGTGATAATGTCATCAAAGGTAATGTTAACTGGAAAAAATATGGTAAAGGATTATGGGCAACAGCTCTAACAATTATTTCACTTGTTGCAGTAGCAAATACTATAGGTGTATTAATAGAAGTTAGTTACAATGGAGTAGTCTATGTCAACTCTGTAACTGCGGATCCAACATTTACTTTCTCTCTTGCATTATTAGTGATTGTCTTTACTCATTTTGCAGGAATTAAGTATAAAGGAGTTAAACACTATTTTGGTACATATACTTCTTCAGGTATAGGTATTACACCATTTAAAGTTATTGAAGAATTCACAAACTTGATGACTTTTTCAATGCGTTTATTCGGTAATATCTATGCAGGTGAAATATTATTAGCACTATTAGCTACACTTACAACA
>ERZ772769.72-NODE-72-length-25613-cov-6.96029_pt1 | contig 25613 bp, 19 predicted proteins | sample MGYA00580987_ERZ772769 | MGnify/ENA primary metagenome ERZ772769 (study PRJEB29015, sample SAMEA2738043) | human oral metagenome | biome: human oral; feature: human-associated habitat; material: saliva | place: China | collected 2234 ...
CAACGATGTGTCCGGTCTGAACGTGAGCGATGAAATGATTGAAACCGCCGCCGAATTGCAGGTGCCGTACATCCTCATGCACGCCCGCGGCACCTCCCAGACCATGGACAGCCTGGCGGAGTACCCGCGCGGCGTCGTCACCGAGATCGTGGAGGAGCTGACCGGTCTGCGTGAGCGTTTCCTCGCCGCCGGTGTGCTGCCGCAAAACCTGATTCTTGACCCGGGTCTGGGCTTCGCGAAGGGCGGCATGCAGGATTGGGAGCTACTCGCTGCCATTGACGAGTTGCAGGGCCTGGGCCACCGCCTGCTCATTGCCGGTTCCCGCAAGCGTTTTATTGCGAACGCCCTGACCGCGGCGGATATGGCGCTGGCTGAGCGCCTGAACGCGAGCGGCTTCACTGCAACCGATGCCGGTGAGGCTGAACGCGAACTGTGGCAGTCGCTGTCGGAGCCGCGCCAGGCTCAGCATCGTGCCGCAGCCTCTGCGGCGGTGACCGCCCTGGTGGCGGTGCGCGGCGTGTGGGCGGTGCGCGTACATGATGTGCCCGCCAGCGTGGATGCGGTGACGGTCGCCTCCGCGCTGCGTTCTGTTAGCTAACGCCGTTAGATACTCGCCAACCCAACGCCCCAAATACTTTCTAGGAGACCCCCAATGACCCAGGCAGACTACGCACGCCACGACCGCATCACCCTCACCGGCATTACCGCCAGGGGCTACCACGGCGTGCTCGATTTTGAGAAGCGCGACGGCCAGCCCTTCGTCGTGGACGCGACCCTGTACAGCGACTTTTCCGCTGCGGCCGCTACCGATGACCTGACGAAGACCACGAACTACGCGCTTGTGGTGGACCTGATTCACCGCCACGTGACGAACGGTTCGCTGGACCTGATTGAGACCCTTGCCGTGAATATTGCCGAGGGCATTCTCGCCATGTTTGAGCTGGTGGAGGCGGTGGAGATTACCGTGTCGAAGCCGCAGGCGCCGATTGAGCTGCCGTTCGGTAACGTTGCGGTGAGCGTGTTCCGCGAACGCGCCGCTGAGGACGGCCGCTAGTGGCGGGTACGGCAGAATATGCACACCGCGCGGTGCTGGCGTTGGGCTCGAACCTGGGCGAAAGCGAAGACACCCTGGAGCGCGCCGTCGCCGACCTGGTGGCCGGTGGCGTGCAGCTGGTGCGCGCCTCCGGGCTGTACCGTACCGCCCCGGTGGGTGGTCCGGCGGGTCAGCCGGATTTCGTGAACGCGGTCATTGAGGTGACCACTGACCTGGGCGCTTACGAGCTGCTGAAGCTGTGTAACGCGGTGGAGGCGGCGCATCACCGTGAGCGCCTGGTGCGTTGGGGCCCGCGCACCCTCGATATTGACGTGATTGACTATGACGGCGTGATCTCTGAGGATCCGGTGCTGACTCTGCCGCATCCGCGGGCGCAGGAGCGTGCTTTTGTGCTGGTGCCGTGGGCGCAGATGGACCCGCAGGCGCTCCTGACGGTGACCCGGCGTGCGGAGCCTTCGGGGGAGCGGCCGGATGAGGTTCCCGCACCCCTGAGCCGCGAGGTCGTGAATGTTGCGGAGCTGTCCCGCACGATGGTTGAGGCGGATGAAGACGCTATTAGCTATATGCGTGAGATGAAGGTACCTGATCAGCCTTAAATGTGGCACTCTGGAAGGTAGAAGAACCTACCGAAAGGAAACACCATGAAGCCCCTGAGCTATCGGGCGATTATTGTGGCGGCGGTGTGCGCTGCCGCTGTCGCTCTTATGGTGAATTCCGTGATGATTCGCGCCGGTTTTGGCGAGCTGAATTTTTCGTGGATGCTCGGCGCGGTGTGCCTGCTGGTTGCGGCGGGTGCCGTGTGGCTGGGCGTGCAGGTGGCTCGTTATCGTCGTATTCAGACGCGTGAGAAGGCGCCGCATATGGGCCCGATTCTTGCGGCGCGTGCGGTGGCGTATGCGCAGGGGGCCATCATGACCGGTGCCCTGTTGACGGGCTGGTGCGGTGCGATTCTTGGCTACCATGTGGCGATGGTGTCTACGCGCGGTTTTTCGGTGGTCTTTTGGGAGGTTCTTGTTAATTGTGTGGGCAGTGTTGCCCTGCTGATTGCTGGCCTGTGGGCGCAGCATTGTTGTCGTATTCCGCCGGAGGATGATGAGGATGCGGCCTCCTCTTCCGGTGCTGTCAAGCCGCGAGAGGGAGGAACCTATGTCGGCTCCTAACCAGAATAGTTATTCGCCGAATGGCCGGTATGGGCAGGACGCCCAGCAGGGTCAGTATGGCCAGGGTCAGCCTGTGCAGAGCCAGCCTGTTCAGCAGAACCAGTACGGGCAGTACCAGCAGCCTTACGGTCAGCCTGGTGCCCAGTATGACCAGCAGGCGCAGTATGGACAGCAAGCCCAGCATGGTCAGCAGGTTCCGCCCGCTGCCGCGTACCCGAACGCGCCGCAGCCAGTTCCCTCGCAGTCGGCACCTTCTCAGCCTGTAAGCTCCCAGCCGGTTCCCGTGCAACCCGTGCCGGAGCCGCAGTGGGTGCCCGCCGCCTCCGGCTACCTGACGGTTCGTTTTGTTCACACTATTTCTGCCTTGGCGTTCCCGATTCTTGCGGGTATTGCCCTGTATTGTGCGGGTGCGTTCTTCGGCGGCCCGGAGGTGCTCCGCATTGTCGGTCTGGCAGTGGTCGCGGTGTTTGGCCTGTGGGGTCTGTGGTGGATTCTGACCACTCCGCGCCGTACTCGCGCGCTCGGCTACGCGCTGGAGCCGAATCACCTGATGGCTCGCCGCGGTATCGTGTTCCGTTCGATGAGCTCCATGCCGTACGGTCGCATCCAGTATGTTGATGTGGATTCTGGTCCGCTGGAGCGCATGTGCGGTGTTGCCCGCCTGACGGTGCGCACCGCGGGTACGACCACCGGCACGATGGTGCTGTTCGGTATTCCGCTGAACGTGGCGGAGGAGCTGCGCGCTGATCTGGTGCGCCGCGCCGATGAGCGAATGGCGGCACTCTAATGAGTACCCCGGTTCCGCCCACCCCCGCGCCGCAGGCGCCGCAACCTCCTGCCTCTCAGATGCCGCAGGAACAGAAGTGGTGGCGTGCCGATATCCGCACGTTCATCATGAACCTCTGGTTCATTATTCTGCTGGCGTTCGGCTTCTTCCAGAGCATCATCCTGAATATTTTGACCACCCCGCCGAACGAGTGGGGCGCGCGCCTGACGCAGGCATTCGACGAGAATAGCAGCTACCTCAGCGCGACGTACTCGCAGCTCATCGGCTTCGCCGTGCTCATACTGATTCTGGTTGGCGGCTCGATTGACTGGTGGTTTACCCGCTACAGCCTGGACGATTTGGCGATTCACCGCCGTAGCGGTTTTCTGTTCAAGAAGAACCGCACGATTCGTCTGGAGAGCGTGCAGAGCGTGGACATTTCGCGTCCTCTGGTGGCGCGTCTGCTGGGCCTGTCGGAGCTGCGTTTTGAGGTGGCTGACGGCTCTTCGGAGGCGCTGCACATCAAGTACGTTTCTGCCCGCAAGGCGGAGGTTCTGCGCCGCACCGCGATGGCGAGTATTAACCTGCTGCGTTCGGAGGCGGCTGGCCGCCCGGTCGATGTGCTGCCCGGTAGCATGCAGATTTCGGCGGAGCGCATGCCGGATGCGGATCAGCTGCACCAGCCGTTCGAGGCCTCCTATGGTGCGCCGGTGCAGGACGGTACCCAGCAGGACGGCACCCAGCAGGTAGCGCCTCAGCAGCCCGCACCCGACCAGTTTGCACCCCATCAAGACGGCACCCAGCAGTCTGTACCCCAGCAGCCCGCTGCATCCCGCCGCGGCGCTCGCGCTCGTATGCCGATGCCGGTCGCGGCAGACCCCTCGCAGCCGCCGATTTTCCGCATCTCGAATGTGCGTCTGATTGCCTCCATCATGCTGGAGCACCTGGTGTGGCTGGTGCCCGCCGTGGGCGTCATGATCGGTGCCGCCGTCTTCACCGCGATCTTGGCTGGTGAGAGCCCGTTCCTCATTTTCATGGCGATACTGCCCGGCACCTTCGCGCCCATGGTTGGTTACGTGGTTGCCCTCTGGACACGTTTTGATGGTGCCGCAAACTTCAAAATCACCCCCAGCGGTCAGGGCGGCGTGACCCTGCGGTACGGTTTCACCGGCACGCACACCCAGAATGTGATGGTTGAGCGTATTCAGGCGCTGGCTGTGGAGCAGTCCATTCTGTGGCGTGCGTTCGGCTGGTACCGCATCAAGATGACCATTGCCGGTATTGGTATTGAGAAGAACGACAACCAGAAGCTGGTGACCCGCAATGTTGCCCTGCCGGTTGGCAATAAGCAGGAGACGCTGATGGTGTTGCGTCTGCTGTTGCCCGCCCTGGATGAGGCGCAGGCGCAGGTGCTGCTGGATACCGCCGATGGTTCGCTGAAGAGTCAGAAGCCGCAGGTTCCGGCAATGATTGTGACGCCCTCTTCGGCGCGCTGGATGGACCTGCTCACCTGGAAGCGTAACGGCGTGACCACGGTCGGTTACACTGCCGGTTCGGTGCAGGCGACCACCCGCATTGATTCTGATGCGGCGCGTTCGAGCGTTGGTGAGCATACGCGAGGTGACCTGCTGCTGATTCGTGGCGGCTACTTTATCCGTACCCTGTCGATTGTTCCGGTCAGCCGTGTGCTGAGCGTGAGCCGAGGTCAGGGCCCGCTGCAGCGTGCCTTCGGATGCGCGAGCGTGCATTTCGGTACGGTGCCCGGCCCGGTGCGCACGCTCATGATGCACCTACCGCAGCGCGTCTGCGAGGACCTGGTGTGGTTGATGACGGTTCGGCTGGAGGGTATTGAGCCCTACTACCGCGTACCGGAACCCGCGCTGGGTTCTGCGCCTGCGGCGAATGGGTACAGCGCGAATGGGTACAGCGCACGCTAACCCGCCAGTAAAACTACAGAACGCGCCCTGCCGCCGGTGTTCTTCATAACACTGACGGCAGGGCCGGCGTGAAAGGGAGAATATACTTAAAGCCGTGATACAGCATTCAAAACCTGCGCGTTTGGGCATTGGAATTATTTCAGCCGGGAGGGTCGGATCCGTCCTCGGTGCGGCTTTGCGCGCCTGCGAGCACACTATTGTGGGTGTTCACGCGGTCTCTGAGGCTTCTCAGGAGCGCGCCGCGATGCTGCTTCCCGATGCGCCGCTGCTGCCGGTGGAGCAGATTGCTGAGCGTAGCGAATTGCTGATTCTCGCGGTTCCCGATGATGAGCTGCCGGGCCTTGTCACCTACCTGGCGTCTTCGGGAAGTATTACCGCCGGTCAGATTCTGGTGCACACCTCCGGCCGTCACGGCACCGAGGTTCTCGCACCGGCGACCGCGCTGGGCGCTATCGGTTTGGCGATTCACCCCGCCATGACCTTTACCGGCATGTCCGTGGACCTGCAGCGCCTGAACGGCACCTGCTTCGCCGTGACCGGACCCGCACCGTTCATCCCGATTGCTCAGGCACTCGTGGTGGAAATGGGCGGCGAACCCGTGCACGTTGCCGAGGCTGACCGGGCGCTCTACCACGCAGCCCTGGCACACGCCGCGAACCACCTCGTGACCATCCTGGGACAGTCCCAGCAGATGCTTGCCTCCATCGGTATTGAGGACCCGGCACGCTACATGGGACCGCTTGTTCGAGCCGCCGTGGACAATGCGCTCGCCAGCGGTGAGGGTGCTCTCACCGGGCCCGTAGCACGTGGAGATGCCGGCACCGTGAAGGCTCACCTTCAGGCTCTGAATGAGTACTCAGAGCATGAGAAAACAGGTGATATTACAGACTCTTACGCCGCTCTGGCACACGCAACCGCAAAAAGAGCGCATAATAGAGGTTTGTTAAACGATGAACAACTGGGACGAATTGAGAATCTGCTGGGTGAGTCTTCGGACCGCAACCACCCCGGCGATATTGATGATTCAGCCCCCGAAAACAAGGAGTTCTCGTCATGACTGAGACTTCGATGCCCCGAGTCGTGACCACCATTGCGGATTTCCGCACGGCAATCACCGAATCCCTTGCCGCAGCGCAGGAGGAACTGGACCGAGCAGCCCGCCAGGAGGCGGAGCAGAACGGCACCGCAGTTCAGTACAAGAACGCATCCCTGGGCTACGTGCCCACCATGGGCGCCCTGCACGACGGCCACGCAACCCTGTTGCGTCGCGCCGCTGAACAGAACGATGTAGTGGTCGCCTCCATTTTCGTGAACCCGCTGCAGTTTGGCCCCGGCGAGGATTACGAAGCATACCCGCGCACCCTGGAGGCAGACGCTGCCCTTGCTGGTGCCGCCGGTGTTGACATTATTTTTGCCCCCGAGGTTGAAGAGATGTACCCCGACGGCGACCCGCTCATCCGCATTTCGAGCGGCGAGCTGGGCACCAAGTTTGAGGGTGCGACCCGTCCGGGCCACTTTGATGGCGTGCTGACCGTGGTCAATAAGTTCTTCAACATTATTCGCCCCGCAGCCGGTAACCACTCGGTGAATGCGTACTTCGGTCAGAAGGACGCTCAGCAGTACATCCTGATCCAGCGTATGGTGCGCGATTTCAACCACGACGTGACCATGCGCCCTGTGTCGATTGTTCGCGACGATAACGGTCTGGCGCTGTCTTCGCGTAATGGCTACCTGTCGGATGAGGAGCGCGAGTCTGCCCTGGTGCTGTCCCGCACCCTGGCGATGCTGCGTGAGAATTCGCTGAACCGTGGCTTCCACGAGATTGATTTGGACGGTGCGCGTGAGCGTATCAACTCCACTCCGGGTGTACGCCTTGACTACCTGGAACTGGTCGACCCGATGACTTTCGGTGAGCCGACTGAGGAGTCGGAGCGAGTGCTGGCACTGGTTGCTGCGTTCGTTGGCCCGACCCGCCTGATTGACAACATGGACCTGCGCTAAGCGTTCGTTCGTTTAGAAGAGTCCCCAACACACTACACAGATAGGTATCACTGTGAGCACTGAGCACACTGCCGCACCGGCGATTGCTGATATGTCCGAGCAGATGCAGATTCGCCTGGAGAAGCGTGCGAAGCTGATCGAGTCGGGTCGCGAGGCATACCCGGTGGGTCTGCTGGATTCTGAGGGTAACCGTGTGGAGCCCAACCACATTGAGGATCTGCGCGCCGAGTACGATCCGAAGCTGGCTGCTGAGGAGCTGAAGGCTGGTGACGAGACTGACCGTGTGGTGCATGTGGGCGGCCGCGTGGTGTTCGTTCGTAACACCGGTAAGCTGTGCTTTGCGACCCTGCAGGGTGGTACCGAGGGTAAGCGCATCCAGGCGATGCTGTCGCTGGCTGAAGTTGGCGAGGATTCCCTGTCTGAGTGGAAGTCCCTGGTTGACCTGGGTGACCACGTGTTCGTGACCGGCCGCGTGATTGTTTCTCGCCGCGGTGAGCTGTCCATTATGGTGACCGACTGGAAGATGGCGTCGAAGGCGCTGCGCCCCATGCCGGTTCTGCACAAGGACCTGAACGAGGAAACCCGCGTTCGCCAGCGTTACCTGGACCTGATGGTTCGCGAGGAGGCTCGTGAGCTGGTGAAGAAGCGCGCCCTGATTACCCGCACCGTCCGCCGCGTGCTGGAAGATCACGGCTACATTGAGGTTGAGACTCCTATTTTGCAGCTGGTGCACGGTGGCGCGACGGCTCGCCCGTTCCGCACCCACCTGAATGCTTTTGACCAGCCGATGACCATGCGTATTGCGACTGAGCTGCCGCTCAAGCGTGCAGTGGTGGGTGGTATTGACCGCGTGTACGAGATTGGCCGCGTGTTCCGTAACGAGGGCGTGGATTCGACCCACAGCCCCGAGTTCACCACCCTGGAGTGCTACGAGACCTACGCTGACCAGTTTGTGATGGCTGAGCGCATGAAGGAGATTATCCAGAGCTGCGCGAAGGCTGTCGGTACCGAGCGTGTTGAGACCGAGAACGGCACCATTGACCTGTTCGGTGAGTGGAAGTGGGTTGGCGTGTACCCGGGCCTGTCTGAGGCTGTGGGCGTTGAGATCACCCCCGAGACTGACGCTTCCGTTCTGCGCGAGATTGCTGAGAAGCACGAGGTGGACATCGACCCGAAGTGGGACGCTGAGAAGCTGGTGACCGAGCTCTTCGGTGAGATTGTTGAGCCGACCCTGGTGAACCCGACCTTCGTGTACGATTACCCGCCGAGCGCTCAGCCGCTGGCGCGTCCGCACCGTTCCGGTGCGCCCCTGATTGAAGCGTGGGACCTGATTATTGGCGGTATGGAGCGCGGTACCGCGTTCTCCGAGCTGATCGACCCGGTCATTCAGCGTGAGCGCCTGACCGCTCAGTCGCTGCTGGCTGCTGCCGGTGATGATGAGGCGATGGAGCTGGATGAGGACTTCCTGCGCGCCCTGGAGCACGGTGCACCCCCGATGGGTGGCCTGGGTCTGGGTATTGACCGTCTGATTATGCTGCTGGCGGGCAATCAGGATCCGGAGCGTCCGGGTACTGTGGTGCGTCAGCCCGGTATTCGTGAGACTATTCTCTTCCCCCTGATGAAGCCGGAAGCCTAAGCTTTAGCTTCACCTTGAGAGGTGTTAGTACGGCGGGTGCCGCGGATACGGTTGTATCTGCGGCACCCGCCGTTTTCTGTGCATTCTTTTGCACGGTGTATAGCTTCTAGGGTGGAGTTTTCTGTTTATTTGCACAGGTCAGGGGAGTTTTAGGGTGCTTTTTTGCTCCATTCTGGTGCTGATTTATGCTGCTCTATTCACTCTGGCGGGGGTTTCTGTTCTTATACATGAATGCGTTACATAGAAAATAATGAGGGGATGGGAGGTGGAAGAATTTCGCTTTTGGATAGAGCTGAAATGTACGGTGCGAATGGTCTAATGTGCGGGCTCGTACGGGCGCTATATTTCACTCAGATTGTCGGGGACGCCGGGGTGCATTATTAGGTGTCATTGTCTCTGGGCGCTGTGTCTGATTTCTGGAAGAATCCAAAGTATTTGCACTCTGAACTTCACTTTAATGTTCTTGTAGTGAGTGCAGATTTAACAGGGACGCACAGAAGCGATATGTTGCTGCGGGTGATTGGTGCATTGTTTCAATGCTCAGAATGTTTTCGGAATCTTAATATATTTCTGTTACTATATGAAAGAAAATTAGTACATAAATATATCCGGCACACTATTTTCTCAATCCCGATAGAGGCTTTTGGGTTTACTCCACAGGATATATGCAACAGATGAGGAGGTGCCTCAATGGCACAGAAGGTTCGCATCATCCTTGAAGATGATCTCGATGGCGGCCCCGCAGACGAAACTATCCGTTTTGGCCTGGACGGCGCACACTACGAAATCGATTTGTCCTCCGCAAACGCAGCTCGCCTGCGTGACGCTATCCGCCCCTTCGTAGCGAAGTCCCGCCGCGTGCAGGGCACCGCTACCCAGCGCACCCGTGCACCCCGTGGCACCGCTGCTCCGGTTAAGCGCAACCCCGAGACCGCAGCAATCCGCGAATGGGCTAAGGCTAACGGCCACAAGGTTTCTGACCGTGGCCGCATCCACCAGGATGTTCAGGACGCATACTACGAAGCAATGAAGGCTCAGGGCTAAAGGCTCTCAGTATTCACGCTGTCGGAGGGTTTGGTGCTTTAGAGCTCTAATCCTCCGGACGCTAAAGGCGGATGGTGTTATCACCATCCGCCTTTAGCTTTGCCCCGGTATTTCTTGATATGTGTTGCATATCTGCGGAGGGAGGGGGTGTTTTTATATCACCGATTCCAATTAACTATTTACATGTAAAATATATTGCTCCTTTGCTGAGGCTCGCTTCTGAATTGTCAGAAGGAAGAGCGGGGAATCGGATGTGCAATCCAGTGTCGAGTTCGGGCTCCCCATTTAGGTTTCATGCATTGGCAGGAACACTAAAGGTAATGGTGCATTAATCTCTTCAAGACAGGGGGATATGCGCTGTGATATTTACGCGGTCGTTGAGTCGAGTATTCCAACGAAGAGGCTGGAATGTAGGCTGGAATGTGCCAACTGAAATTTTCGAATAATTGGGGACCCTGCATCTTCGGTGGCACTTACGGAACGTACGGGTTATCTCTTGATGGGGTGCCGAAATGATGGGGAAATATTTGGAAAATAAGCGCCGTTCTATCCGGCAAATGTTTTTTTGCGAATTATTGAAATTTCTCACTTAAACATATAAATTTTTAAAAATTTCTGCAATATATTCATGCACGTGCAGGAAACAAGCGGTTTGGGTGTTGGTCTATGTGGTTTTTTGTGTGTTTACCTCTTCCTCAAACCCTCGTATCGGCACCGCAGCCCATCAAAACCACCCCCGAGCCCCTCGGTGCCCACCTGTAGCACCTCCCCGCCAGAAGCCCCGAAACCGCACCTAAGCCGCGCCTCAAACGCCTCGAACAGCTCATCTGTTCTCTTGATGGCGAACAGACGCCCATCAGCCCGCCCTTTCGGCCGCGCTCAACGTACTCTTGTATCAATAGGAAAATGCAAGGAGTGCGTAAATGTTTGAACGCTTTACCGATCGAGCTCGGCGCGTTGTGGTGCTTGCCCAGGAAGAGGCACGCATGCTCAACCACAACTACATCGGTACCGAACACCTTCTGCTCGGTCTGATTCACGAGGGCGAAGGCATCGGTGCCCGCGCCCTGGAATCATTGGGCGTTACCCTGAACGCAGTACGTGAACAGGTTCAGGACATCGTCGGCCCCGGCCCCCAGGCGCCTAACGGCCACATCCCCTTCACCCCGCGCGCGAAGAAGGTTCTCGAACTATCCATGCGCGAGGCTATTCAGCTGAACCACGGCTACATCGGCACCGAACACATCCTGCTGGGCATGGTTCGTGCCAACGAGGGCGTGGCAAACCAGGTGCTGGTCAAGCTGGGCGCTGAGCCCGCTGCCGTGCGCCAGGCTGTTATGGACCTGATTTCCGGCTACCCCGGCAACAACTCCGGCGAAAAGGAAACCGCCGGCGTGGGTGCAGGTAACTCTCGCGAAGGCACTCCCGCGGGTTCGACCATCCTGGATCAGTTCGGCCGCAACCTCACCGCAGCAGCACGTGAGGGCGAGCTGGACCCGGTCATCGGCCGCCACAAGGAGATGGAACGCGTCATGCAGGTCCTCTCCCGCCGTACCAAGAACAACCCCGTGCTGATTGGTGAGCCCGGCGTCGGTAAGACCGCCGTCGTGGAGGGCCTGGCACAGGCTATCGTGCACGGTGACGTCCCCGAGACCCTCAAGGACAAGCACCTGTACACCCTGGACCTCGGCTCCCTGGTTGCAGGTTCCCGCTACCGCGGTGACTTCGAAGAGCGCCTGAAGAAGGTTCTGAAGGAAATCCGTTCCCGCGGTGACATCATCCTGTTCATTGACGAGATCCACACCCTCGTTGGTGCAGGTGCCGCTGAGGGCGCGATTGACGCTGCCTCCATCCTCAAGCCCATGCTGGCTCGAGGCGAACTGCAGACCATCGGTGCAACCACCCTGGACGAGTACCGCAAGCACATTGAGAAGGACGCCGCCCTGGAGCGCCGCTTCCAGCCGATTCAGGTTGATGAGCCCTCTCAGGAGCTCGCCGTGCAGATCCTCAAGGGTGTGCGCGATAAGTACGAGGCACACCACCGCGTCACCATTACTGACGAGGCTATCGAGACTGCCGTGAACCTTGCGGCACGCTACATCTCTGACCGCTTCCTGCCGGATAAGGCTGTCGACCTGATTGATGAGGCGGGCGCACGCCTGCGCATCAAGCGTATGACCGCACCCCCGGAAATCAAGCTGCTCGACGAGAAGGCCGCCAAGCTGCGCCAGCAGAAGGAAGACGCCATCAACTCCCAGGATTACGAGAAGGCCGCAGGCCTGCGTGATCAGGAGCAGAAGGTTCTGGCTGAGAAGGAAGAAGCCGAGAAGGCATGGCGCGAAGGCGGCGACGCATTCGGCACCGTAACCCCCGAGGTTATTTCTGAGGTTCTGGCCGCTTCCACCGGTGTTCCCGTCTACAAGATCACCGAGGAAGAGTCCAGCCGCCTGCTGACCATGGAGCAGGAGCTCCACAAGCGCGTCATCGGCCAGGAGCACGCTATCGCGGCACTGTCCCGCGCTATCCGCCGTACCCGCGCAGGTCTGAAGGACCCGCGCCGCCCCGGTGGTTCGTTCATCTTCGCCGGCCCGACCGGTGTGGGTAAGACCGAGCTTGCCAAGGCTCTTGCCGAGTTCCTGTTCGGCGATGAGGATTCGCTCATCACCCTGGATATGTCCGAGTACCAGGAGAAGCACACCGTCTCCCGTCTGTTCGGTGCGCCTCCCGGCTACGTTGGCTACGATGAGGGCGGCCAGCTGACCGAGAAGGTTCGCCGCAAGCCCTTCTCCGTGGTCCTGTTCGACGAGGTGGAGAAGGCTCACGCCGACCTGTTCAACTCGCTGCTGCAGATCCTGGAAGACGGTCGCCTGACCGACTCGCAGGGTCGCGTGGTGGACTTCAAGAACACCGTCATCATCATGACCACCAACCTGGGCTCGCGTGACGTGAACCGCCGCATCCCGGTTGGTTTCCAGGCGATGGACGACGCAACCGCCGACTACGAGCGCATGCAGGCACGCGTGATGGAGAACCTCAAGGAGCACTTCCGCCCCGAGTTCCTCAACCGTGTGGATGACATTATTGTCTTCCCGCAGCTCTCCGAGTCTGAGATTCTGCAGATTGTGGACCTGTTTGTGGGTCGCCTGGCTAAGCGCCTGGCGGAGCAGGATATGTCCATTGAGCTGACCAACGCTGCGAAGGTTCTCATGGCGACTAAGGGTTACGACCCGTCCATGGGTGCTCGCCCGCTGCGCCGCGAGATGCAGCGCAACATTGAGGATGCCCTGTCCGAGAAGATCCTCTTCGGCGACATCAAGCCCGGTGAGAAGATCACCGTGGACGTTGAGGGTGAGGGCGACTCCGCGAAGTTCGTTTTCTCTTCTCAGCCGATGAAGGAGCTGGCTCTGGACTCGGTGCAGGAGCTGAACGAGGGCGAGTCTTCCGAGGCTCCCGTAGCTGAGGCACCTGTTTCTGAGGCTCGAGAGGGTCAGGGTGGGGACTAAGCCCTAGGTAGCTAGGCTCTATCGCACTAAACGCCTGTGGGGCGGTACCGGAATGATCCGGTACCGCCCCACAGGCGTTTCTATGTGTTTGCGAGGCTTCACCAGGAGCCCCTCTGCGGCGGGTACTAGAGCGAGACGAGTACTGCATCACCCTGCGTGACTTCGCGTGCCAGAGAGTCCGCCAGCAGCCCCGCGTAGCAGCGCTGCAGCTGCTCGGCGGCGGGGGAGAGCGCGTACAGCGCCTTGAGCGGGCGGTGCACCGCGGCGGGTGCATCCGCGGGGAACGCAAAGTCAGGCGAAGAAGCTGCAGTGGGTGAAGAGGCCGTGTCGCGAGCCGAGGCTACACCCGCACCCAGGATGAGCTCGCGATTCACCGGCTCATGCGCCGCACGCAGCACCGCCATGACCGCCCCGCGCACCTGACGGTCCGTGCCGTGCCAACTCTGACCCTTGGGAGTGTAGTCTGCCTCCGGCTTGCCCGCCGCAACCCAGGCGCACAGATCCTCCACCGGGCAGAGCTCGCAGGTCGGGGACTTTGCCGTGCAGACCAACGCGCCGAGCTCCATGGTCGCCGCATTCCACAGGCAGGAGGTGGGGGTGTCGGCGGGCATGAGCGCCTCCGCCAGGCGAGTCTCAGCAGCCGTCAACGAACGCGAGGGTAGAGCCTTGCCGGACACAGCGCGTGCATGTACGCGGCGGATATTCGTATCAATGACCGTGGCGCGCAGACCAAACGCGAACACGCTAATCGCCGCCGCCGTGTAGGAACCCACGCCCGGCAGAGCCAGTAGCGCATCGTAGTCGGCGGGAACCTCGCCGCCGTGCTGCTCCACAATCGCCACGGCGGCACCGTGCAGACGCTGCGCACGGCGCGGGTAACCCAGACGGCCCCAGGCGCGCACCGCCTCCGAGGCGGGCTCTGCGGCAAGGTCGGCGGGGGTGGGCCAGCGGCGCATCCACTCCTCCCACACGGGTAGAACGCGCTTGACGGGGGTCTGCTGCAGCATGAACTCACTGACCATCACGCCCCAGGGGGTGCACTCGTCACGACGCCACGGCAAATCGCGTGCCTGGTCGAGGAACCACCGGTTGATTCGGCGGTGGAGCGCCTCGGTATTCGTGCCTTCGGGCAGGGTCGGTTCGGGGCGCGTGCGTGCGGTGCGTTTGGGCTCTGAGGTCATCCGAAAAGCCTACGCCACAGGGTATATATTCCCAAAATCGCATGAACAGAGTTCACTGTGAATCTCAGGGTTAAACCCGGTATCCTTAAGAGTATGTCTGAAAATGGTCCCGTTCTGCCTCCCGAAGTGTACCGCCGCCGTCGTATCGTGGCGGTTATTGCTCTGCTCGCTATTATTTTGCTGCTGGTTGCCGGCGTGACCTCCATGGTCGGCATGATTAACGGCAAGAAGGACGCCACTGTAGCCTCCACCGCGACGCCTTCCGGTGCGCCCTTCCAGAGCTTCAGTGCTCGCCCCTCCGAAACTGCTTCGGCTACCCCGTCCGCTAGCGCGACTGCCTCTGCGACCGCGAGTGCTTCGGCAACCCCCTCGGGGATCGCTTCTGCGGCGCCCACTGCAAGCGTGACCACCGCTGCGGTAACCCCTGCGGCAACTACTCCCGCGGCGACCCCGACTGCTCCTGCACCGACTCCGAGCGTGACCACTGCGGCTGCTGTTGCGGCGTGTACCGCGAACGACCTGAAGGTGACCGTCACCCCCGCGAAGCGTACTTTCGCGGCCGGTGAGCAGGTGTCCTTCCACGTGACCTACACGAACTCCTCGAAGACCCCCTGCGCTGTGGGCGGCGAGGGCGCGAACACCGGCGTTGACCTGAAGATTACCTCCGGTGCGGCTCAGGTGTACACCCGCAGCCTGTGCGCGGCGACCGCTGTTCAGAAGTCTGAGGTAGCCGCAGGTGCCGAGGGTGCAACCGACCTGGCGTGGGATCGTAAGATCAACGTTCTGGGCTGCTCCTCCGCTTCGACCGCTCAGAAGGGTTCCTACTGGGCTGCGGTGACCGTCAATGGTGTGAGCTCGGCTCCGGTGAACTTCATTATTCAGTAGTTCACGTCTATAGTTTTCGCCCCTGTGTGGGCGTGCAAAGCCCCCGTGCTGGATATTCTCCGGCGCGGGGGCTTCTAGCTTTTATCCGGTTATTACTTGGAGGCGCGGGGCTTGGCGAAGCGGCGCTCGCCCAGGTACCCGAGCAGACTACCGAAAGCGGTCCACTGCAGTGCCGCCAATAGCAGTGTGGACAGGTCGGTCACCTCAAAAGAATTGGGGATGACCTTGAACCACAGCAGCGGCAGGTAAATCAGAAAGAGAATGGGGGATGCCCACACGAAGAACGGAACGGGGCGCTTGGCCGACGGATACTTAGCTCGTGAGTACGACATTGTGACCTCCAGGGGGTGTCATGATGCGTGAGGCATCAGGGCGCGGAGGGAACTCCGCTTTCACTACATCATAATGCAAAAGGTTCTCGTGAGGTCAGAAAAAGCCCCCATGCCAGATATTTCTTCCGGCGCGGGGGCTCTCGTATGGGTCTTTTAGAGGTACTTCTCCAAGCTGCTCTCCGCCATGCGGGACAGCTGCTCACGCACCGTGCGGGCACGAGCCTCACCCACACCGTCCACGGCGCGCAGATCCTCAAGGGACGCCGCCATCAGAGCCTGCAGGCTACCGAAGCGCTCCACCAGACGCTCAGAAATAGCGTTCGGGATGCTCGGAATACCGGCGAGCAGACGGAAACCGCGAGGCTGCAGGGGGAACTCCAGATCGGGGTTCTCGCCAAAACCGACAGTGCGGGCAATCGTGCGCAAATCCACGATGTCCATATCGTCCAGGTTCTGAAGCGCCTCAACGCCAGTGGTGATCAGTTCGTCGTTCACCTCGGGCAGGTAGTCGCGTAGGATCAGGTCGCTAGCGGTCATCTCGGGGGCGCGCAGCTCCTCCAGCTGCAGGGCAATCAGGCGGCCGTGCACGCCGAGCTCCAACACGTAGTGGCTGACCTCGCGGATAATGCGGTTCACCATCTCCATGCGCTGCAGGGTCATTGCCACATCGCCCAGGGAAACGTTCGATTCAATCTCCAGGGCAGACAGGCTGGAGAGCACCGAACGCAGGCGCTTCTTATAGCTTTCAAGGGTCTGAATCGCCTGGTTTGCGCGGGCCATCAGGTACTGGCTGTCTTCAACCATATAGCGGGTGCCGTCAACGTACACCGAAATCACGGACATCGACGCGCTCACCGAAATCACCGGGAAACCGGTCTGAATCGCGGTGCGTTCGGCGGTGCGGTGGCGGGTACCGGACTCGTTCGTGTCAATGGAGGCGTCCGGCATGAGCTGCACGCCGGCGTGTAGTAGGCGGGTGGCGTCGCGGTCGCAGATGATAGCGCCATCCATCTTCGCCAGCTCGCGCAGGCGGGTTGCGGAGAACTCGGTGTCGATGTTGAAACCACCCGACGACAGGGAGGATACGGTGCGGTCGGATCCGAGTACGATGAGTGCGCCCGTACGGCCACGCATGATGCGTTCCAGGCCCTCGCGGAGCTCGGTGCCGGGGGCGATTCGGGCGATAGTTTTAAGCAATAGGTCACTATAATTCATCTGCACGAAAACCATTGTACCCGTAAGGGCGGTTATTGAGCCAGGTCAGGGGCGGAACGGCGGGCTAAAGTGCCTCAAAAACGAATGGATATTCTCGATATTTATACGGGAGTGTACGGAGCTAAACTATCTGCGTTTAAGAGTAAAAATCTGTTCTGCGGTACCCCATTTCGCCGTGACCAAACACCGCGCACCATATCGCCCCAGACCCTAAAATAGACCCATGACCGCGCGCACGAAAAACACCAAAACCGCACCCGCCTACCGCTGCACCGAATGCGGCTGGACCACCGCCAAATGGGTAGGCCGCTGCGGTGAATGCCAAACCTGGGGCACCGTCGAAGAAGCCGCCGGGGGCACCCGCGCGCGCACCCGTGCCGCATCCAGCGTGCAGAAACCCGCCCAGCCCATCGCAGAAGTCGACTCGCGCGTAGCCGCCTACATGAGCACCGGAAACCCCGAATTCGATCGCGTGCTCGGCGGCGGACTCGTACCCGGCGCGGTCATCCTCATGGCGGGTGAACCCGGCGTGGGCAAATCCACCCTGCTGCTGGACGTCGCCGCCACCTTCGCGCGCGGCACCGCCGGAAATGCGGGGCAGAACAACCCGGCACACAACACCCCGGCACAAAGCGTCCAGCCGCCGCGCCCGGTCCTGTACATTACCGGCGAGGAATCCGCCGCGCAGGTCAAGCTCCGCGCCGACCGCATCCGCGCCATCGCGGACACCCTCTACCTGACCAGCGAAACCGACCTCGGCACCGCCCTGGCGCATATTGAGCAGGTCAACCCCTCCCTGCTGGTCATCGACTCCGTACAGACCCTCGCCTCCGCGGAAGTTGAGGGTAGTGCCGGCGGCGTGACCCAGGTGCGTGAGGTTGCCGCCTCCGTGATTGCCGCCGCGAAGGAACGCAATATGTGCACCCTGCTCGTGGGCCACGTGACCAAGGAAGGCACCATCGCGGGCCCGCGCCTGCTCGAACATCTGGTGGACGTGGTCTGCCAGTTTGAAGGCGATAAGCACTCGAATATCCGCATGCTGCGCGCCATTAAGAACCGCTTCGGACCCACCGACGAGGTGGGCTGCTTCGATATGCACGAGGACGGCATCGCGCCGGTGCTGGACCCCTCCGGCATGTTTGTTTCGAGTACCCCGCACCCGGTGGCTGGCACCTGCGTGACTGTCACGATGGAGGGCCGCCGACCCCTGCTCGCGGAGGTGCAGGCCCTGCTGGATCAGGCGGTGGCACCCGCCCCTCGCCGTACCGTCTCGGGTTTGGATTCGGCACGTATTCAGATGCTGTTGGCGGTGCTGCAGCGCCGCGCCGGGCTGAACGTGGGCAAGCTTGACTGCTACGTCTCCACGGTGGGTGGCGCGAAAATTGCCGAGCCCGCCGCCGACCTGGCGTGCGTTATGGCGCTTGCCTCGGCGGCACAGAATAAGCCGCTACCGCGCAAGCTCGCGGTCTTCGGCGAGGTCGGTCTGGCGGGTGAGGTGCGCGCCGTGCCGGGCATCCGCCAGCGCATTGCGGAGGTGGGTCGCCTGGGCTTCACGCACGTGCTGGTGCCCGCCTCCCCGACCGGCGTGGGGGACGTGCCCGAGGGCGTGACCGTGCGTGAGGTAACCACCCTGGGTGAGGCGCTCGCGCTGCTCTTCCCGCAGAAGTAGCCGCCCGCGTATCAACAGCATAGAGATAGCGGAGGAGGGGGCTCCCGGCTGGCGTAAATGCCGCCGGGAGCCCCCTCTTTGTGAAACCCCTCTGCGAAGCACCGCTAAGAGCGGCTTTCTTCCTCGTTCTCGTGCAACATAATGTTGATCGAACGGGTATTCAGTTTATTCGTGCGGTGGGCGTTGACCGCGGTATCGGTCATGTCGTCAACCACCATCGAGTCGTCCATATCAGTATCAACAATCGGAATGGCCGAGGTTCGCGGCGCATGCTGCGTGACCGCCTCACCCAGGGGCACAAGAACCGCCACGGCGTCCTTGTGGGACATGCCGGTCGCCTCCATAAAGTCCACCACGATCAGGCGGAGCATCAGCACCAGCGACTCGCCCTCAAAGGTTGCCACACCCATCGTGCGGGGCTCGAGGGTGCCTGCGAGCTTAATCATGCGTTTGCGGGCTTCCATCATGTAGTGTTCGCGTTCGCTTTCGGTCGGGGCAGACATACCTAGGCCGAGGCTCTGCGCCGCGAGCGACAGCTCGGTCAGTGCGTTACTGAGCGAAAGCTGCGCGGCGGTACGCAGCTGCACGTGGTGAATCGTGGACGCCATGCGGCGGTTGAGCACGCGGTCGTTACGAATCGCCAAATCTACCGCCGCAAGAGTCTTCGCCATGCGCGCCAGCTCGCCTTTACTCTTGCGGCTATTCCAGGACAGCTCATTCATACCCTGCGCGGTAATCAGGTCGCCGCGGCACGCATCATACAGCGGTTGCAGAGCACGGGCATCGAGCAGGCTCTGGTACGCCTTGTTGTAGTCGTAGTAGCGGATCGCTTCGGAGGACAGCTGGAAAACCTTCGCGAACGCATCCATGAGAGCTTGGGCGCGGGCACGCGGGTTCTTACGCGGGTCACGCGGCATCAGGTACATGGCGAGGAACGCGAAGGCGCCACCGACAATGCCGTCGAAACTGCGGGTGAACGCGTCATCAGGCACGGGCAGTAGCAACGTGAAACAGGCTTGGAAGCTGAGCTGAATCGTAAAAATAATGCCCTTATCAATAAATCGGGCAATAATCACGGTCAAGAAAAGCACCACTGCCGCCTGCCAGGTACCGTGACCGAGCAGAATCAGCAGAAGGTCGCCAATGAGAATGCCGAGGGTCACGCCGAAGGAGACCTCAAGGATTCGGCGGGAATGCTTAGCACCGCTTACATAGCCGAGAGATACGAGGGCAGCGACCGGCGCGAAAATGGGCTCGTGGTGGCCCAGGACGCGCTCAGCGAAAAGCCAAGCGCCCATAGACGCCGCAACAATCTGCACAGACTGAAAGAAGTCAGCCCGGACTCGTTCAATGCCCTCATGGACGAACTGCCGGGCGTTCTGTTCAGTAGTGCGTAGAATGTCTGCGAATCGTGCCATGGGCACCATCATACCGGCGCGGGTGCGGTGCACAAGGGGGTAGGGGAGTGTTGGGTTGAAGTGTGAGAGACCCCGCGCCCTGTACTTGCCCTGTACCCGCGCTGTAGCCGCCTTTTTCGAGGAAATCTAATAAAGCCGCTGTTCGAGCCCCTGTTACGCAACCTAGCCGCGCAGGCGGCGCGCCACCCTCGCCAGCAGGCTCGGCTGTGCGGGGCGCATCTCGGCGGTTTCAGAAGATGACTCAGGCTCAACGGTGACGGGGCGCGTTTCTTCGGCACCGTGCGCGCTGCGAATACTGTGCGCCCCGTGAATACCGTGCGCGCTGTGCCCGCCACCGATTGCGCGGGCACGTTCGAGCTGCCGGCGGTGCTCGGCATCCCAGGAGTGTGCCCGGTCAGACATCGCCCACTCAAACCCCGCGGTGAGGGAGGTTTCGGTGAAGAGATCTCGGGCGGCACGGACGGTTGCGCCCAGCGGCTCGGGGAGCGCCGGGACCTGCGCCACAGCGGGGAAAGGCGCGGGGGCTTCTGCGTTGCCGCGAGCGTCTGCCTCGCCGTGAGTTTTTGCGCCGGAGGCAAGAATCTGTGCCAGCAAGTAGGCACGCTCGGCGCGCAGCACCTCCAGCAGCTCGGTACGGCGTGCATCCGATGCCACCGCCGCGTGCCGCAAGGCGGCGGCAACCATCAGCTCGGGAACACCACCGGCGAGCATGCCCAACGGCAGGGTGAACTCGCCCAGACCGTACAGGCTCAGGGCGCCACCCGCACGCATCTGCGTGAAGGCATCCGGTACGAGGGCGAGCACGGGAATACCCGCCGCGGCGGAGAACACCGCCGGATGGTAGCGGCTGGTCAGCGTGAACGCCGCCGCACGGTGCACGGTAACGCTCTGGTCGGCGTGCAGAATCGGCAGCAGGGTCGCCGGGGTGGAGGGGCTGAGCCGCTCAGCGATGCGCTGGTGTACCTGAATATCGCCGCTTTCGGGGTTCTGCGGGTCGCCAAAATGGCTCAGGAACACGGGCGCGTAGCCGTGCTCGCGCCACATGCTATCGAGCAGACACGCAATCTGCTGCGCCTGCTGTTCGGTGCACTCATTGACGGTGACGCACACGTAGCGCTCGGGCAGCTCATCCAGTGCCTGACCTGCGGAAACGCCCTCCGCATAGTGCAGGGTACGCGCCGGGGAAGCCGCCAGGTAGTCGGTGGCATCGTCCACGCTCAGGCGCGCGTCAATACCCCGCTCACGGCACCAAGCGAGGGAAGAACGTTCACGCACCGTCACCGAACGGGCGGTGCGCAGCATGCGCTCCAGAACCTGCGCATCGTGCAGGTTCAGCACCGGGCCCAGGGACTGGCCGGTCACGTACACGGGCACGCCCGCATGCTCGGCGGCACGCACCGCGGCGGCGCGTTCGTAGAGCAGCCAGCCGTAGCGGGAATTGAGGTTGCCGCCGCCGGAGACCACGACCGCGTCCATGGTGGCGATAGAATCCGCAAAATCCACTATCCGCTCAACGGTCTGCTCCAGCGGATGCAGCACCTCGGGTAGTGCCTGCACTGGTGGCAGGGTCACCAGCTCGGTGACGGAGGGGCGCTCCCGGTCGGCGTGCAGCTGCGCCACGATGCACTCGAGTGCCGCGAGGGTCAGCTCGCGTTCAGCTGGCGCCCAGGGGAAGAGGAGAAACGGCAGGTACTCGTAGGGGGTGCCTGCATCCTGCGCAAAGGGCTCACCAATGTAGCGCGCCGAATGGCCCACGTCGCGAGTCATGAGGGTGACCGCCGCGCCACCTTCAGAAAGCGCCTGAGCGCTCGCAATGGTCATGGCTTCGTCACCCACGTGGTAGGTGTGCTGGCCGATATCGCCAATGACGAGCACGCGCGGTGTTGCAGAAGGCAACGCTGTAGAAGAATGATTGTTCTCTGTCACGGTTACGCGCCCTTCTGCTCTGCCGACCCGGTCTCAGTCGACCCAGCCTCAGTACCGCGACGAACCAGGGAGCGCTGATTGAGGGAACGCTTCGCCAAGGAGCGCAACGCACGGCCCGGGGTGCGTAGGTGCTTGAGAACCCGCAGGCGCTCCTCAATGCTCTGCTGGCGGCTCTCAATAGCCTGCTGACGAGCCTCGATACGCTCCAGGCGGCTCTCGATAGAGCGCAGAATGTCCAGGGATTCGCGGGTCAGATCGTGCCCGTCAATCACGCGGCGCTCCAGGTCAGCCGCCAAATGCGCCTGGTACAGGTACGCACCCGGTCGGGCACCCGCCTGCAGATCCTCGCGGATAGCGCGGGCACGCACCATCGAATCGAAGCGGGCATGCTCAGCCTGACGCTTCACGCTATTCGCCTCGGCACCCTCCGCGTCGGGGCGCAGCGACCAGTACGCCAGCGGCTCATCCACCAGCAGAATATCCGCAACGGAGGCGGCACGCATGTTGAACTCCCAGTCGCCGACCACCGGCAGGGACTCGTCATAAAAACCGACCAGCTCGTGCAGGCTGCGGCGGTAGAGAATGCCAATCGGCACGGCACGGTTCGTGCGGAATAGGAACTGCAAACCGACGCTGGGCAGCCCGTCGTGGAAAATACGCTCCTCGTACACCTCGAACTCGCCCTCGGCGTTCTTGCGTTCGTATCGCTCCACAACGCGGGTGGTACACATGAGCGCGCCGCTCTCTTCGAGCGCCGCGACGGTGCGTTCCAGGAACTCGGGCGCCCACAGGTCGTCGTCATCGTGAATCGCCACGTACTTGGAGGTGGTCGCCGCCAAACCGGCGTTGGATGCCGCCTCCATGTTGTCGCCGGCGGTGGTCAGCAGCTGCACGCGGCCGGAACCCAGCGGGGAAGCCTCAATGACGGCGCGGGTTGCCTGCTCGTCGCCTCCATCGTTAATCACACAGACCGTGTAGTCGGTGAAGGTCTGCTGCGCAATGTTCTCCAGCGCGCGGCTCAAGAAGCGGGGGCGGCCCTTCGTGCGGACCAGAATAGCTACGGTAGGGGAAGACATAACCACAATCAGTCGAGGGTGAGCGGGCCCGTGCCAGCCCAGGAACTCAACCCATTATGAAGGTGTGCACTGTTCAGACTCAACCCGCCACCCGTCCACGCCGCAGCAGCAGGCACACAGAGGCATACACCGCCCCTAAAAACTAGCTGATGGACTGTAGCGCCACCATCGCCAGCACACCGAGCACAAAGCATGCCGGAATGGTTACCAGCCACACCAGAAGAATCTGCAGAACAATCCTGGATTTCAGCGCGTTAAAGCGCTGGTTCACGCCCGCGCCGAGCGCCGATGCCGTCGCCAGATGCGAGGAGGAGAACGGCACCTGCAGCAGGAAGTAGCCGAGCACCTGCACCACCGCGGTCGTACCCTGAGCGACCGCGCCACGGAACGGGTCCAGGCGCACCATCTTGTAGGCGAAGGTGTAGCCGATGCGGCGGCCACCGGTCAGCGTACCTGCACCCAGGCTGAGGGCAATAATGAAGGTGCCCAGCAGCATCCCGCCCCAGGTGAGGGATTGAATCAGCGCCGGATCCATGATGCGTTCACTCAGTAGCGCCCACAGCAGCAGGTACAGGTAGCCGGTCTGCAGGCCGTGGAGCAGCGAAATTGCGGAGGCAGACACCGCCAGCACCTCGCGGGCATGCTGATTCACCAGGCGCGGGTTATGGCCGACCACCAGCCGGTAGAACGGCACCACCATCAGCCAGGACAGCAGAAAAATGAGCGGCGGCAAGTAGAAGAGCGGCAACAGAGTCGCCCCAAAAATATGCGGCAGGAAGGCGAGGGAACCGAACCCCTCAGCGGCGCTGTCAATCCTCGTTTGGGTCCACCAGCTCACACCGGCGAGGGCACCCACCAGCGCGTGGGTCGAGGAGGACGGCAGCCTCAGGAACCAGGTGAGCACACCCCAAATAGCGCAGACCAGCAGCGACGCAACGATACCGTTCAGGCCGGTAATGCCCTCCGGGGCGCTCACCCACGAGGCGGAATACTCACCGAGTAGCAGGAACGCACCGACCACGCCGAGCACGTTGAAGAGCGCGGCAAGGTACAGGGCGGAGCGCTCGCCAAGGGCGCGGGTACGCACCGGAACAGCGACGGAGTTGGAGGCGTCGTGCACACCGGTAACGTAGACCGCGGCAATGAAGGCGCAGCAGGCTAGAAGACCCAGGAGCATTAGGATTCCTGAACGATAATGCGGCCAATTTCGGCGGACACATCACGCATAGCGTTGGAGGCGGCGGTCAGCTGCGCCAGGAAGGTGGCGTAGCGGCGGTACCGTTCGGGGGTGTAGCGTTCGGCAATGTACGCGTCGTATTCTTCGGCGGTGCGTAGCGCCTGGCGGGAGATACGCAGCATGTCCATCCAGTAGTTGTCGAGGCCGCGAATATCGGCAAGTTTGGGGATGACGGCGGCGGTCAGCACCGCCTGACGCTGAATAATGTCCAGGATTGAGGTGATGTGCGTGGCGAAGCCGTCAATGCTGTGCAGGGACAGCACGTGCGCGGCGCTGGTAAGCTTCTCGACGGCGTTGGTGAGCTTGCGTGCCAGCGTGTACAGGTCTTCACGCGGGATGGGCGGGGAGAAGGAGCTGCGCACCTCGGTGAGGGTGCGGAACAGCAGGTTCGTGGAGTCCGCCTCGTGGGTGAGCATGCGTTCGAAGAGTTCGGGGTACTCCGCGACGGGGGAGCCGACCATTTCAGAGAGCAATGCCGCCGCCTCACCGACCTGCGCTGAAATTTCAGCGAGGGAGGCGAGGGATTCGTTGGCGTGGGGGAAAAGTCGGTGCAGCATAGTTCCCAGTCTAACCAGTATTGGGTGCTGCGGGTGCGCACAGCCCGCGGGTATCTCACGAGCGCTCGACCTGCACACGTTATAGTAACGACCTGCAAATGTTATAGCGCCGACCTGTTTGCGGTTCCGTATGACGGTTTTAAACAAAAACGGTGGGGGTCGATTTCTCGACCCCCACCGGAACGTTTAGGGATGTCGGGTTGGGAGCGCCTCTCGGCGGAAGGCCGCTCGAAGCGGCTAAAGATTTGGAGCCCGGGGCTACCTATTAGCAACCCGACATCTTGTAATTATTATCCACCTGTACCCGGCACAGAGTCAATTAGAAATAGGCTTTTCACGCCTTTGCGACCCAATGTGGAACCTGTGCCAATTCGCGGCACGAACCCGTATTTTTGCGCCCCTCAACGTTGCAGAAGACTAAAATGCTTCGAGGTTGGTCTGCGATTTTTCCTGCGCAGAATCAGCCTCCGAAGCCCCGTTAGCCTGCTGACCAGACTCAACGGCGCGCAGCTGGGCGGCGACCGCCTCCAAATCGTGCGCAATCTGCTCCATCTGCTGAGCCTGACGCGGCAGACGAGCACGACGCTCCACCGCCTCACGCTTCACCTCGTGGCTGCCCGGAACCGACCCATCCTGCCCGGCAGAGCGCGCATAATCGGTGCGAATACCCAACGCGACCACGTGCGCAAACGCCGCGCAACGTTCCATCGCAATGTCCATATCGCCGGTGTACAGGCCCGCCAGAATCTCATCAATCGTGCGGACCACCTCGTCGGCGCTCGGCGGGTCGGGAACACCCGCCACCACGTGCGAACGGTAGTCCTCCGCCATGCCCAGCTCAAAAGCGCGGCTTACCCCGCGGGGTGAACGATGCACCACATCCCGCAGCCAGTACATACGCCACAGCGCACCCGGCAGGGAGTGGGCGCTCGCGTGCGACCAGAGTTCGGCGAGCATCTCAATACCGTAGTCGTCGGTGAAGCTGACGAGCCGTTCGGTCATCTGCTCGTCGGTGC
>ERZ772769.76-NODE-76-length-24696-cov-3.32758_pt1 | contig 24696 bp, 26 predicted proteins | sample MGYA00580987_ERZ772769 | MGnify/ENA primary metagenome ERZ772769 (study PRJEB29015, sample SAMEA2738043) | human oral metagenome | biome: human oral; feature: human-associated habitat; material: saliva | place: China | collected 2234 ...
GAGCTTCTCTATTAGCCTCTTTCTCTACGCTTCTTTCTTGCTCTTTAGCCTGAATAGCTTCGACTACAGAATTATAGTTACTTCTAATAGGAGCAGATGACATAAGGTCATTCTTTTGTGCATCTGATAGTTCTACACCAAGTCTAGAAGCTTTTCTAATTAAAGATTTGCCGTCCATCATTGGTTCTTTAGTAGAAGTTTCTTTGGCTTTCATGGCTTTAACTAAAGTAGCGGATGCCTCTTTGGCTTCTTTAACTGTTAAGCCTGCTTTAGCAAAATCTTCAACAAAATCACCATATTTTAAATTATTAGGAATATTAGTCTCGTCAACTTGATTATCCCATAAATCATTGATTCTTGCAACTGTATCTTCTACCGCTTGATTTTTAGCTTCAATTCCATCGTTAGTATAACGATTCTTAGCGAAGCGTTTGCCCATAGTTTCAAATACGTCATCGTATTCGCCACGTTCCTGTGGAGCAAAAGCATCTGGTGTAGCGTCACCTAAATTTAGAGATTCAGCATTAGATGGACCGATATTCTCGATATCGTTAACTAGATTCAATGGTTGCATTGTAGGAGCAGGCTCATCTACAACAGTTGGTTGAGCTGTAACATTATTGTTAATAGGCTCTGGAGCAACATCAATACTTTCAGAATCTACATTCTTATTTGAACGATTACTCATATATCCACGTGCGGCATTGAAAGAACCACCAATACCACCTAACATAGCAGAGCCTAAGAAAGCATCTTCTGCTTGTTTAGCCATTTCGTCTGTCCATGTATTAGGGTCATAAATATGTACACCATCATACTCTGGATTTTTAAGTGCTTGTTCTTGGATTTGAGTTTGCCAAGCCTCTGTTAAGCCTTCACCAATGCCACCAACAACCATGTTAGCACCGATAGCACCGATAGTTTTACCTAATACTTTACCACCACTACCAACAGCCATAGCGGCACCAATGCCTTTCATTGGCTTACCAATCATTAGGTTATCGGAAGCGTAGTTTAACATAGCAGGAGCCCAACCCTCAGTAAAGGCTTCATTACTAGCATTCCATGCGTCTTCGTGACTCATGCCTCTACTTAGACCAGTCATATACGTATCACCTGCATTGGAGAGGTTCTCTATCATACCACCTGCGGCGATACCAGTTGCTACTTTGCCTGCTTTTTGGGCATACTGTAATGCACGAGTACCTTTAACTACATTATAGATACCTTTACCAAAACCAGTAACAGCACCTGCAATAGCACCTGCTTCAGTACCGAGACCAGGTACTACAGAACCCATAGCCGCATCGACAGCGGCTGTAGCGGCTACGTCGCCTAAAATACTAGGTACAGAAGAACCTAATGCGGAAGCGGCTTGATGTGCTGTATATGTAAGGAAGCCGTCATTTTCCTTAGTTCCCATATATGCATTACGAGCGGCGATATCACCCATTTGATTAGCCGCCCATGTTGCATTATTATTAACCCAGTTAAAGCCTTTGTCCTTAGACCAACCTGCTAATTCGCCAAACAAACCACCAGTAGCTCCTGCCACACCAGATTGGAAAGAGTCAATCAACCCATCGTTTTCATTTGGGATATAACCAGACTCGTCAAGAGACTGCTTGTATTTCATTGCGTTGTATTGAGGTCCATAAGCAATACGATAAATATTATCGCCATAAAGTTGACCTAAAGTTGGCATTATATCACTCCTTTTTCTTAGCCTCGAGTTTGGCTATAATATTAGAACCTAGGCTATAATCTAATTTATTCCCAGATACAGATTGTTGCATATGTTGAACTGCGTATGAATAATCGTTTTGCATTCTTTCTAGTAATTGTTGAGCATAAGGTGTAGCCTGTGCAGAGCTTAATTTTAATACCGCATCAGACATACCTCTGTTTAAAGCATCAACGTCACCTTGTGAGAAGCTATCTTTTTCTGATAAGTCTTGTAATAGACCACCAAAATCACTGGCGATTTTATCGGCGTTCTTATCGCTAGTCATAAGACTTGCACCACCAGAGCCACCTCCAGAACCTCGACCAGATGCACGAGCTTCAGCTATAGCTAATTGTTGTGCTAATTTACTATTTGTCATTTCACGAGTAAAGTCTCGTTGTAATTGAGCTTGTTGAGCTTGGAATGCTCTTTGTTCTGCATTGAGTTGGTCTTGTCTAGCAAATTGAGTAGCCATCTTAGCCATATCATTTTGAGACATATATCTGTTTGCCATAGGGTCTAATTTCACGCCCATCATGGCACCTAAGCTAGCCAACATGCCTGCGTTAGAACTATTTTTACTATTAGCAATCATTTGAGCTAATTGACCTGCTCCAGTTAGCTGAGTGGTTTTATTATTGAGTTTAGCTTCTTCTTGTGCCTGAGCGATACCAGATTGCATTAATTGCTTATCGCTTTCCGCATAGAAAGGAGCTTCCCATCTGCCTCTTGCTCTGTGACTAGCTTGTCTGGCTAAAGCACTTCTAAGAGCCTCGTCACTAGCAGAAGCCACATTTTGTTGTGGTGCTTGTAAGATACTCATTACCTTACCAAAATCAATCTTCTCATTAGGGTCATCTAAAGAGAACATCGCTCTGATATCAATAGGTGATTTACCATTAGCTAATTTATAATTGGCTGAAATTGTATTGTTTGCACCTCCACCAATATTTTTTACGTAATTACGAGTCTCTTCAATAGGGATATTGTCTGGAGAACCGTCCCAACCGTTACTAATCCAAGAATCTACATTACCAGGACCCGCATTATATGCGGCTAGAGCCTTTGTTAAATTACCACCATATTTTTGCAAATTTTGGGCGAGGTATTTAGCCCCGCCCATTGCACTTTCATATGGATTGGTCATATCTTGAATACCAAGTTCAGCGGCTGTTTCTGGCATTGTTTGGAACAATCCAGTAGCACCTGCTTCACTTTGAGCAGATGGGTTAAAACCACTTTCTTGTCTAGCTACACGAGCTAACAAGACAGGGTCAAGACCAGTATTATTTGAGGCTTGCATAATAGCGTCTTGTACATTAGGCGATACTTCGCCAAATTGAGTCCAATCCATTATGAACCTCCTAACCTAAAAGACCAGGCATACCTAATCTATATTTATTATAATCTTGGTAATCGCTATCGTGGAAGCGTTTACCCCCATTAAATCTATCAAAATTACCCCAATATTGTTGTTGATTTAATAGACCATTCTGAATTTGTTCACGATTATCTCGTGTTAATTTAGGACCACTATATCCCATAGCTCCTAGTTTTGCATTAGCCTCATTCCAACCAGTTTCATCTTTGGCATCAATATTACCCATAGATTGTACTTGATTAAATAAGCCTTGCATTTTATTGGCTTGGTCATTAGCTAATTCGCTATTAAAGTTTTTAGCTTCGCCACGAGCCATTCTGTTATCTGCTAACAAACCCAAGCCATTAGCTACTGCATTACCAAACTGATACCATGGGTCTGATTGTGGGTTATACGGAATGTATAGCATTTAGTTCCTCCTCTGTAAAGCCTTCTACTACGATGCCATTAGCATAGAATAAATTAGAGCCAGTACATACTAATTCGTAAACTGGAACAATACGTCCACCAGAGAAATTAGTAATTCTTTCAAAGCCATTGTCTGTCAATACTTCGATACCAACATCTAATTCATCTATAGATTTAAGACCATCACGTGTCCATACAGTTTGCGTATGAGTAGTTTCTACTTGGTGATTGTCAGTAGTGAGAATCATCGTTTCTTGTTCGCCACATTCAACCACTTGAAGTACTTTTTCAATACCGTCTTTGGCTACTACAATATCACCTACTTGAATTTCATTGATAGGGATATAGCCATAATCCGTTTCAATAGTCACGTCGGCAGGGAAGCATGCAAAGTATGCACCAACACCCTGCATCAAACCACCAAAGAAGCCAGAGCCATTTTGAGTTACGTACCCACGACCGTTATTTAATTGACCAGTAGTTTGAATAGCTTCTGTATTAGATTTATGTTGACCTTGAGCCAATTGTAAATATTGCTCTGGATTAGCAAAGGAATATTGGTTAGCTTTCTTCGCAATTTCCATAGGGCTTTGTGCAAAGTGATATTTTTGGTCAAGTAAACCACTTTGTGTCTTAATATCATCGGTGTAATCTTTAGACATTTGAGCCGCCATGTTTTTCTGCATATCATTAGTAGCTTGATTAAGCCTAGAGCTATCTACGATACCTTTCCTAGCCATAGCTGATAGTTGCTGACCCATAGTATTTTCATAGATACGGTTAAAGTAATCCGTTTTAGCATCAGCATATGCTCTTGGTAATCTACCAGTAGCAAGTTCAGCCTGTTCTTTTCTCAACCCATCAATATCATTAACTGTATTGGTATAGATTGATTGCCAATCTGGATTTACTACATTATCAAGAAGATTGGTACCTCTAGATACTAACTTATCGATACTAGGTTGAATAGAAGCTAGGTATATTTGTTGTTGTCTAAGAAGTTGTTTTTCCTCCTCAGATAGTGGTCTTTCATGATAGCTAGAGCCACCTTTTTTACCCATTAATTCACCTCCCTTACAAAATAATATTGCCATTGTCCTCCAAGAAATTTCTTTTCTTTTAGGACACCTTTAGTAAGCCTAGCGTATGCTTTTGGATTATGAGGGGTTATTGTAGCAACCCCTTTTAACCCTAGTCTTTTTGCATATGCCTCCATTGTAGGAAAGGCTTTTTCAAAATTTATACTTACTGGTCCACATTCTAGATACTCACCACATACTCCATACGTAAAGAATGAGCCGTCATCAAATATGTGAATAAATGGGTACCATTCAGTATCCCAGTCGTCCCAGAAATTACCCATCTTTTTATTATACTTTTTTATCCATTTTATAATATCTTCATCTGTAGCCATATAACCTCCTATGCACCGTATGGACTACCGCCAGAACCAGATATCCCTTTTAGGAAATCATCGTGTGAGGAAGAAGATTTCTTTTTAGCTCCAAAACCAGAGCCTCGTCTAGAAGAACCGCCAGAATTTTGAGATACCATAGATTCACGTTCCATTACTATATCAAACGAAACAAATTTAAATATAATATTTGTATCTGTTTCAAATTTGAATTGTAATTTAGTATCTCGGATTTGAGTTTTAAACTCTTTGGTCTCATCGCTAGGTTCCCATGAATGGTGCATTGTAACTTTATTTACTGATATATCAGCAGTGCCTTTAACGGTAGATAGAACATCAACGTATGTACGATATACGTTCATATCGTGAGTATCTCTCATTTCGCCACTAAGGATTTCTTGGTGGATTATTTTACCGTTGTCAGTCGTGTTGTTAAATGACAGTTCATAGATTTCACCACTTGCATCTGAATCATTCATAGCTACTAGAACCCTGTATCTGTTTTCACATACAGATGTAACTTCACCAGGGAATATCCATTTAGAGAATGCTTTTAGTGCATAATGATATACAAATATTGTCCCTCTACTATCTCCACTGACAATGAGCTGTTTGGAACGTCGGAGGTCAGAAATAAATGGTTTATCTACCCGTTTTTTAATATGAGGATTACATTTCTCACCTATATCTTTAGGCTCGAAGTTGGCGTACGACATTGATGTAGCGTAGCTTTTAAGTCCAGTTGTAGACATAAAGACAACATCTTTGCCAAGGTTTACACAAGCATGGCGTGAAATAAAGTCAGATTTACTACCTAGTTGCATAATATTCCAATCGCTAGGTTCATTCTGCACCGTATAAATCAAACCATTATTTTTAAAGACCAATAGGTCTGTGGCAAGTTCTGCCACACCTATAATATCCCCACCATCTTTGTAACCAACATTTACATCTTTACGAGCAGAGTCATCATTTGAGTTTTCGTGCCAATCTTCTTCGTCACCGATAGCAGAATAGATTAGTAAGTCTTGACCAGATTTAGAGATTACAACACGTCCAGAACGGGCAAATACGATATCTGCATTTGGTGATTGAGATATCTCGCTTAGTGTTTGGTAGTTGTACTTTTGTAATTTACTTCCACTTGCAATCAATACATTACCACCAAATTTTGCACATGTTGGTCTATCAGCATCGCCATTTAATACACCTATATATTGAGGCGTTTTACCAAACTCATATCTATAAATTTTTTTATTTTTTAAGAAAATGAAGAAATCATTCATTTCATAATCATTATAGATATAAGTCACAGCGGAATCGAATGAGTGGAGAGGGGTACCAAGACCCCTCCGTGTACGTAATTTATCGCCCTCTATATCAAACTCAAAATTTTCGAGGTTGACACACTCATTTTCTTTAAGAAATTCTGAGGACTTAGCCACATTCATTCCGCCAGTTAAGTCAACTAATGTGACTGTTTGTATCTTTTGAGTTTTACCAACCTTTTTTGCCATAATTCACCTTATCTTAATAATCGAATACGGTACCTTTAAAATCAACAGATGTTGGTAATGAGCCATCTGATAATAGCCCAATGCCAATCGTAGCGTATTCGTCATTTTTTAATCCATTGATTACGTCCATAATAAAACTTTCAGTACTAGATTGACCAGGCGATTTAGAAACAAGCAATTTAGTAGCTAGTTTACCATTATTTTTTGAGATATATAGATAAACATTATTATCTTCTACATAGATAAAGCATGAGTTTTTAGCGCCGTTAATATTGAAGTTTGCAGTCTCAACTTGCTTTAAGTACACTGGCATATCTAAGACACGGTTATTGCCATTTGACCACACTCTTAATAGACCTCTAACAGAACGTTCTCCGTTCAAAGAGTTAATATAAGAGAAAGCTCCTGGGTATGTTTCGCCACCTACCGTATCTCTAATTGCACCATAAACCTGTACATTAGTATCTCTCCAATTATCGACATTAGAGTATGGTCTCAAATCCTTTTCAGGTGTATTTTCAAATGTAATGAGTTGTCCTGTATAGAAAGGTTGTACTCCAGTTTGTAACCTTTTGTCTTTTACATATAGAGGAATAGTTTTTTGAACACCGCCAACTGTACAACTAATGTTAACAGTAGCGTCTGTTACTTCTGCTTCTATTGGCTCAATCATAAATTCATATTTGTTATATTTAACTACGCCTGCATCAAAATCTTGCATTCCATTTACCATAACTTGAAATTTTAGCTTATCAGCATATAACGATTTTTGTTGAGTAATACGTGATTTGTACGGACCATCTGGGACAGTGATATTCTCAACAGGCAACGCTGTTAATAGCACTGTCTTATTATAACCACTCCTTTCAATAATTGGTTCTACTTTTGCAAAAGGTACCAAATCTGTATCATTTAATGCAAAAGCATTATTTCTATCAATATCATTAATAATCTTACGATACACATCTGTACCTTTAGAGTTTACAACAATAGAACGGATTTCAGATGGGAATTTAGAGAATTTTCTTTCTGATGTTACACCCTTTTCTTTAATAGCAGATGCAATATCATTTTTAGTTTTTTCTAATTCTTGAAAACTTACAATAACGCTTTGAATATCCATAATACCTCCTAAGCATTTAATCTATCAACGGCTTGTTTTAGAAGAGTTAAATCCTCCTCATATTTAGCCTTAGAAATAAAATTATCGTCTACTTCTTTTTTTGTATAAAGAGTTTTAGAGTCTGTCTCTAAATCTTTAGTAGTTAATAAGGAGCGAGATTTAGAACCGTCCCACCATGTAACACGAGACGCAGATAACGCTAAAGGTTTATCTTTATGACCTGCCTCAACCCCGTTACCTCTGGAAAGTTTAATCAAACTCCATTCCGTGCCAGATGTATCTTTGCCTGTTAGTGGATTGTTCTCTAATGGCGGAATACTTGGTGGAGTATAGTTAATGTTATTGAAATACTTAGTATTAGCACTGTGTTTATATACTTCGACCTTGCCATTATTATTAGCTGTGAAATACACTTCTCCATTAGCAATAGCAAAATCTTCAACTTCAAGTGCAGATGTTACTTCTGTATTAGTAACACTATCTTCTAAGTTTTCGATAATATAGCCACCAACAGAGAATACAATACTCTTACCATTATATAACGCACCATTAGTATCTTGGCTAGTAGAGATAATTGGAATTGTTGCGGTGTTTTCCAACGCTCTACTTTCATTATAATACTGAACTGTTCGTTGCTTAGTAGTACCAGTATACAGGATAGAAACAAACTTATTCGCTGTTTTATCGTAAGCCAAGTTAAACACCTTATTAGGGAAGTTTACAGTACTTTCGATAGCCATATCAGTAGTCATAACAGCTACTTGGTTAGGATTTACAGCACCATTAGTTACATAGATTTTACCTTTGTAAGCACATAATGTATTACAATGACCTAATCTATTTTTATCTGTAAATGTTTGCTTGGACATTAAGGTAGAAAAGTCAGCGTTGTATTTATAGAACACTTGTTTGGTATTATCATTATTGACACAAGCAATATAGAAAGCATTCGCTTCTTCGCTATATGTAAAGCCTTGACATTGGTTTACACCACTATCTAAAGGAATTTCTAATACCTTAACAATGTTATCTGCACTCTTAAATAAAGTTGGTGCAGAGCCTTTAAGGCTTTTAATGAAGTCAGCTTCTGTGCCTGTATTACCAAGCTCTAACCAAGATTGATAAGCACTTTTACCAACATCGCCTTTAGGACCTTTAATATTACCTAATTTAACTCTTGGCATTACTGACCTCCTTCCCAGAAACCAACAATATCTAAAATATAGCGTTTGTTATTGCCTGCTACACCCCAACCTTTGATGTTACGAGAGTTAGGCTCAACGTAAACGCTATTATTATTGGCATCAATAGATACTTCCAATAACCGCTTAGGAACAGGAGAATTAGCAGGTAATGTACATAATACGCCACCATTACCAGAACCATTACCAGTTACTTTCATATCTAAGTGCAATTTACCAAAGCCAGTAGCAGGATTAAATTCGAGGTAGCCACGACCATTCCCTGCCGCTCCTGGTTGTGCAACACCCCACACAACATCGTATGTTTTTACTGCACTTGTATTTACAGCATTAGGTGCAACAGCGTTACTAGATGCAAGATTAGAATAAGCAATGTCTACAAACAAATCGCCATTTTCAGCAAGTGTAAATGTCAATTCTGGTTGTGTACCATTGTCACCTTTATCTCCTTTAGGTCCTGCGGGACCTACATCACCTTTCGGTCCTCGCTCACCAATTTCACCTTTAGGTCCAATGTTACCCTGTGGTCCTTGTGGTCCTACATTACCTTGTAGACCCTGTGGACCATCTACACCTCTAGGACCCTGTGGACCAGTTGGACCTATTGGACCTTGTGGACCAATATCGCCTTTGTCACCTTTAACGCCAGACATAGTAATGAGGTATTCCATTACTCCGCCATTTTTAACGAATACTTTACCGTTATCGGCATCATTAGAACGAACCATAACTAAGCTGTATTCAGAGAATGTGGAGGCGTTGTTATGTACAGATGCTACAGACGGTTGAATGGAGCTGATTTTAAAAGGTTCCCCTCTTTCACCTCTTGGACCTTGTAAGCCAGTTGGACCAATAGGACCTATAGGACCACGTTCCCCTTGAATACCACGAGGACCTTGTGGACCCATTTCACCACGTATACCTTGAATACCTTGTAAACCTTGAGGACCAATAGGACCAACATCACCACGTTCACCTTTAGGACCTATTTCGCCACGTTCACCATTGTCGCCTTTAGGACCAATAGGACCTGCGGGACCAGTTGGACCAGTTAAACCTTGTGGACCTACATCACCTTTTGGACCCGCTTGACCATCGTTACCTTTTGGACCAGTTAAGCCTCTAGGACCCTCTGGACCTATAGGACCTTGAGAGCCATCTTCCCCTTTGGGACCAGTAGGACCTGTAGGACCGATTGGACCTTGAGGACCTGCTTCACCTTTAGGTCCCCTTTCTCCAGGGTCACCTTTGTCTCCTTTAGGTCCTCTTAGTCTTTCTAGTTGTTCTTGGGTAAAGTCTTCAAACTTAAAGTCTTTACCATTTCTACCATTTTTGCCATCTTTCCCATCACGATTGTGATTAATCGTAATGCTAGGAGAAGTGGCTTGTATAATTTTAATAATTTTGTCAGCCATTTATACCTCCTAGTGGAAAGAAATACCAGGACTTACAATAAACTTGCCCTGTACAATACGTTCTTTACGACCGTTTGTATTAATTTGCTGAACATCATAATAGTAAGAGTTTGTTTCGCCGTAATAATCACCATCTGTGTCAATTTGACTGGTAACTTCAGAGGAGAAGTTAATGTCTAACACGCCTTTTGTTGCATCACGAATGATACATTCAGCTTCGGCAATTACATCTTGGTTTTCAGCCGTTTCTCTTACCTTACAAACAAACTGATATCCAGTAATGTCAATGGGTTTGTTTTGCCCATCACTGACAATCATCTGTAAAGAAAAGTCGTCACCTTGATTGACAGTAATATCATATACTGGAACTGTAGATTTAAACTTTGCCACTATTCAGCACCAGACCTTTCTTTGTAACTTCCTACCTCAGAATTATATTTAGAGTTAATATATTTATTGGCAACTTGTGTCATAGGTCCACCACCTGCCGCCATAGTGGCAAGCGTTTCATAATGGTCCCATCTAAAGTCAAAAAATACCAAGTATATTGTAACTCCAATAAACAATAATACGAACAACACAGAGATTGTTCTAGTGAGTGAAAGTCCGCCATTTTCAAACATTAGCATTTCAAATAAACGCTTCAATCTTTCATCACCTCTTTAACTTCTTTAACAAAGCTCTTTAGCTTTCCGTACCAACTGAATACCTCTTTATCAATCTCATTCATTTTTTCGATAATTGATACTGCTTCACACGCCATTGGGATTAACGTAAAGAATGTGGATAACATAGCGTCAATTCTAAAGCCAAATATCTCTACATCTGGCAAAGACCATACAGTCGCCGCTAGTGTGAAGAAAATAGGGTATTCAAATGAGACTTTATAGAATAAAGATTTACGGAAAGAACGACTTACTAAAAATCGCTTACGTGTACCATCTGGCATAACAACGCTACCCCAACCGAGGAATAATGCAGTGAACATATTCCAGAAAGTACATTCCTTACCTTTAGCTTTATTAAAGTCAATGAGTTCTATAACAAATCTTAAACCAATATCAATAAGTAACAGAATAGTAACTGTTACAATAGAAAAAATAATATCATACGATACTGATAGAGGTGTGTTACCATAGAGAAGAGCAGTTATAGAACCGTGAGGTGGTGGTAACATAATTTCTATCATTTATCCTCCTTTGTAATACAACATTAACACATAATTTATGCTCAGAATCTACAGATTGCTCACATCAGCAACAAGTAGCCGTAGTCGTGAATCTATCTCAGCATCTGCTAGTTCATCTTTAGATGTTGTTTCTGTTTGCCATGTAGCCCCTATCGTTAATGTGTTGCCATTTTTTATAGATACTCCATAATTAAGATATTCCGCTGAATGCACACCATCTGATGGACCAAAAGGCGATGGGGGCGAGTTAAGTAGGCAAACTGCAATAGATTTAACATCATATGAACGAGTTAATATATCATTGGCAAATTTTACATAACGTTCATCGCTAGGGTCTTGTCGAGGCTTACAGTCATTAATATCAATATCAATATAGTCTAATAAGCGTAGCACTGGGTATTCTGAATCAAATAGTTTCTCTCCGTGTTCGTCGAATACCTGTAATCCAGCTCTAACTTTGTCAACATTCATAGGGGTATAGTTATCAAATAAATAGCAATCAACCCCAGATTGTTCTGGTAATAAAATTTGAGGATGTGCATGCCTTCTATAATGAGGATATACCATGCATGTTTGGCGACCGAAGGCTGAAGCTATAACGCAATCTTCATTAATAGGTTTAACAAAGTTCAAATATATGTTTCCATCATCATCAGCCGCAACACGAGTATTAAATTCAAGACTAACAACTTTACGTGCGATACTATGCAATTTAAAATTTCTATATTCATCATTAATAATAACTTGATTTTTATCATTATTAACTTCAAGACAAGTTATACTCATGTTAGTATTCTCCTATAAATAATATAATTGCCAACGTATCATTATCAAAAAAATGATTATTAATACGTGTATATTCCCAATGTACAGTATCATTATCAATCCGAGTCTTAATAAATTTTGTTGTAGGGTATCTGCCTTGGTAAAAAACAGATACAAAAGGAATAACATATATAGTTGTTCCCTGTTGTTTGTTTGTAACTTTCACAGACCCAGTCCATGATGTACAAGGTACACACGTTATAGAGCGAGTTAATCTATTTTCGGTTGATAATATCCTTTTGCCGTTTTCGTTATATATTTCTACACCTTGTGGCACTTTATGTCCCCTCCTTAATCTAATAGCATATATCACTCCAAGTATTAATAGTATTGCTATGCATAACATAATTATCATTAGAACACCCCTAATCTCACTCTAAGGCGATTATTCTCATCATATACTTCTATTAAGTTATCTTTAATAACTGTTCGAGCACCGCTATCAGCTGTTTTGAGTTCGCCAATACGTGCTGTTATCGCTGACAATGTAGATACGTCTAGTTTTGTAGCATCAACCGCCCCTGCTTTAATTTTATTTGTATCAATCGAGCCTGCTTTAATCTTATCACCACTAATGCTATTCCCTGCAATTTTGTCACCAGTAATAGTTCCTGCTACGACTTTATCGCCCGTTATGGAACCAGATTTAATCTTTTCAGCCGTTACAGCATCAGTAGCTATTTGTTTAGACGTTACAGAACCTGCCTTAATCTTCTCTGCGGTGACTGCGTTAGCTGCAATTTTATCGCCAGTAATAGCATTAGCAACAAGTTTGCTTGTGCTGATTGAGCCGTCGGCAATTTTTGTCCCAACAACAGCCTTGTCCCCAATATGCTGAGCTACAATAACACCATTATCAAATACTGTTTGACCAGTGATATGAATATATTTACCAGAGATACTAACCGTATCTGGTGCTAGATTAATACGAGATACAATCTCTTGACCAGTAAGTTTATCAACGCCTGCTTTAACTTTAACTTCGATACTATTAGCTACTTGTGTGATGCTAGTTTGTAAGTTATTAAAGTTATTTGATACAGTAGAGTTAATCGCCTTTGCAGTAGCTGTCAATCTACTTTCAGCCGTATCTTTGGCATCTTTAACTTTGGCATCAATGACACCATTCATAGAAGTTAGTGATGTTTGCAATCCACCAATCTTCTTATCAATCTCTTTACGAGCATTATTAATATCTGTAATGCCTTGATTAATGGCATTAATACCTAACTTTTCTTTGTTAAGCATTTCAATTGGTATTTCTTCAACAGTACTAATAGTTACGGTATCAGAAATATCGCCATCACCAAAAACATCAGTATAAGCAACCTTAATAACGTAAGTGCCAGTAGAACAGTTAAAGCTGAACTTGTTATCCACAATAAAATGTTTTTCATTGTTAATGTATACGTTTGCTCCATAGCAATCCTCTGGAATTGTGTCAAAAGTAATATATAAACCAGTAACAACTGGAGTAACATGTAAATTATTTGGCTTTCTAGGAACAGCCTTTGCATATTCTAATTTAGCAGGTGTGGAATACGCATTACCAACACCTTTATTATAAAGATACGCTGTGCCAATTCTAGCATACGGCTTCGCAGTAGAATGCCAATCTGTAGTTAAGTCTAACCTATTATGTAATTCACCAACGTGAGTATCAAGTCTAAGCTCAGTCCACTGATATTCATTTTGAGGGTATTGCTTCCATGACCAATAAACACCACGTTTATCAAAAACTACGGTAGCTTCATATGGCGGTCTAGGCACATATGTTTCCTCAGACACATAATACAAGGCTACAGGAGCCTTATGTTCTTCTGATTTGGCATTCTTAACGTCTTTACCACGAATACGTATCCAATACTTTTTACCAATCTCGACGTTGTCTATAGTAAACGTGTTGGTTTTAGGGGTATCATAATGTCTTATAATTTGTTTATCACCGTAATGAGAAATACTATCGTGGAAATCACCTACTTTAACGTCGATACTAGCACCACTATATTGCTTAATATCTGAAGAGTCCCAATTAACTATTAAAGAGACGCTACCGTTGACAGACCTTTCCTCAACAGTAACACTTTTAATTTGCTCCTTAATAGTATCTGGGTTATCTGCTAATGTGTTAAAGATTTTCTGCACTTTAGAAAGTTCATCATTGATACCGTCCGAGATTTCTTTTAGGTAATTTTTAAGGAGAGAAATAAACTTCCTACCGTCACCTTGTATGGAAGGAGGTAAATTGTTAATACCATTATCAGACATTACTACCTCCTATAATAAACCAACAACAGCTTCTAACATATCCTGTTCAACGTCCATATTAAATCCGTGATTGGACATAGCTAGAATAATTACAAGTTGACCAATGAGGTTGTTAAAAGCGTTATTTGTAAAAGGTAAAGTGTCAGTAACCTCTCTCATTTGAGGGGGTCTTTTATAATAACGTACCTTGATAGGTCTTTTCCCATAAACAATTGCTTTAGGTGGTTTAATAAGTATAGGGGCTTGATTTGTAGCCCTATACCAATCAGTCGGAAGATTATTTTCTTCTGCGGTAAATTCCGCATCACCAATCACCTCATAGTAACCATTTTTAATTAATACGTGCCACATAAAGTTAATGGCATCGTTAATGTACGCAATTAGCTCGTCATTATCATAACCACTTTGTAGGTTATCACTAAGACGATTTCTAAAAGCGGCACTATCCATTAGCTCTTGCACCGTCATTTTCTTTTACCTCCCCAGTAATAGATTTGATATCGTATACTGTGTATGTTACTAACTGGCGTTGTTGCAATACCTTATCAAAAGGAATTGTATCAGTTAGCTTACTAACGTGAGGTCTACTAGCGAAGTATCTTACTGGCATTGTACCCTCATAATTTGGGTCCATATGTTGGATTTTCATACCGTCATTTTCTTGAATAAAAATGATTGGGAATTGTCCACATAAACCAATAAAATCATCTGGACGTAATGCTTTAGCATTATTAGTAATCGTTACCTCTTTTACAAGCTCTGGATTACCGTCCTGGGAAAGTTCTTCGCTAAGTCGGTCAATAGCTACGTTTAAACTCATAATCAACTCTTCATCAGAAAGAGCTAATTTTTGCATATCGCCAAGACGCTGACGAACTAGAATTAACAAATCGTTAGCTGTCATTTTACCTCCTATACAAAGAATGGCATTGGTCTATCGATAGGACCACTAGACTCACTTGCCACTAATTTTTGAACTTCAGCAGAGATTAACCCTGCCACTGTGTCTGCTCCAAAATTACCGTTTAATAAACCCAAAGAATATCTAGAGAACATGTCAAATAATACATAAGGCAAGTCAATCTCGTCTTCGATAGTTTCAATCGGGTCCATAATATATAGGTATGTCATTGTAGCATCTTTATCAATTTTCAGATAATCTTTAGTAAATTTATATTTACCATCGTACTCATCTTCAAACTCTTTAAACCCGCCAAAATCATCTGGAAGTTTCGCCTTGCCATTTTTAGGCTTAACTTTCGTCTCTTTGGCAATCCAATATGATTTTGCATTAATCAATGCTAGATTGACATATCTTAGAACAATATTTAGAGCGTCAATAATTTCTGGGTCACTATGCTTCCTATTAGCATTTTCACCAAGTCCATAAAGGACAGACGTTACTACGTCTCTTACTTCTATCATACGTACCTCTTAGTTCCACCAGTAGTAGTACGGAATTCTGGGTTTTTCATAATCCATTTACGTATCCACATTTCATATTCTTGTTTGTCGATACCTTGGCATTTCTGTGCCATGATTAATTCAAAATCACTGAAGAATCTATGACGAGGAATACGTGCGATTACTTTACCTTGACCGCCACCCATATCACCCTCGAGCCCACTATTACGTTCTTCTCTAGCTTGCTCTAAAACTTCAGTTTCATCAAACGTATGAGTAATGGACCAAGTATCCTTATCTACCGTTACCTTACTTTCAATTAACATTTAAAACCCCCTAGAAACAAAATAAGGGAGCAGATTTAACTGCCCCCTAAATGGTTTATTTTGTAATGCCGTACAAACGAGCATTTGCAATAGGTGCAGTACATTCGAGAGTAGCTGTACCAGTGATTACAGACTCTTGGTAAGTACCTTTACGTTCCAAATCTTCGTTATGGAATGGGATAAGGTAGCCAAGCTTCCAGTATTGTAATTCAAGCAAATCTACAACGTCATTTTCGTACATACGATGAGCAACTAATTCTACTACACCGAAGTCTGTTTCGATAACGTCAACTACTTGAGTTAATTTCTTAGCCTCCATAGCTACGTTACGTTGAGAGTTTGCAGTGAATGTGGACGCTTTACGTTTGTTTTTACCAGACATAACTGCGATATCGATGTTACCGCCACGACCCCATACTGCTTGCATAGCATCATTCAATGCTTCCATATCGAAGTCGCCTGCACTAGCCAACTGACCTGCGTCAATAGCATTACAGTAAGTCAATTCCATTTTACCTGCAGTAACAGCCGCAGATGGTTTAACTGGAGTACCAGGAGTAGCGGCAGAATCTTCTGCTGTCAAATGCAATGTGAAAGTATTAGCGTCGATAGGTTTTACAAAGTATTGAGTATTAGCTTTGAATTTAGAATCAAGAGCATTACCTGCTTTGCCACGTACCATTACTTTGTCACCAGTAACAAAACGGTGAGAGTTCAAAGTAACTACGCCAGTAGCCGCTACTGTTACTTCAGAGAAGTTATCTAAGAAGTAAGGGATACCACCAAAGCGACCAGGTGTTACTTCGTCAAATGGAGTTTTTACTTTGTTAGAAACAATAGCGTATTCCAAGTCACGACCAATTTCTTTAGACGCTTTAAGCATTTGATAAGATTTTTCATCACGCACACCGTACTTTTTGATAGCTTGAGTGATATCAGATACTGTGTAGCCGTGTTCGAATTGTTGAGTGAAGTTAGATTCACGTCTACGTGGAGTAGCTTGACGAGTATTGAAGTCATGTACTTCACGTGTCGCATTATCCATCGCAGGACGCAAGGAATCGCATAACCAAGCATGTTCTGTGCTTGTTACATTGAGTTTACCAAAACGAGAAGTTAAAAGCGTTTGGTCAGGGTCAATGTTTGTAATAAAGTCGTTCATATCTTCGACTTTACCAACTACATTATAAGACTTTACAGCCATCTCTTTAGCCAATTAAATAGTCCTCCTATTTAGAAAAATAACCTAATTGTGCAATAAGACGTGCCTGCTCATCGTTTGATAATCGACTTAATTTAGAATAATCGATTTCTGTTGTAGGGTTACCTGGTGGCTGTGTAGCCGCTCCTGCACTTTCAATAAACGGTGGTTTAATGGCAGGCTTTTGAGGCACCGCTGTATTTTTACGTTGAATACTAGGCATGCTATTTGCACCGTAGAATTCATTACGAACTGCACTCATATAAGCATCAACAGTAGCAGTATCGTAATTATCCATAGCTTGTTTAATTTGGATTGCCTGTGCATAAGGCAAGTTATTAAGTTTCTCCAAAGCCAATTGATTAATCTCATTAAAGTGAGGGTCTTGGAAATACTTACCCATGGTTTGATTAAAGTTATCAACCACTCGGTTGCGTTCAGCTTCTGCTTGTTTTGCAGAATAAATCTCTGCTTTTACATTAGCAATACTGTCGGCGTAAGCCGCTTGATGCAACGGATTGTACTCATCGAATTCCTCCCCCAACGCAGTTTGCACTTCTTTACGTGCATATGCGTCCAATTGAGTATAATAATCACGTTGCGTAATTTGTGGTTGCTCTGGTGCTTGAGGCTGATTGTTTTGAACTGGTACATTTGGTTGTACTTGCGGAACTTGTTGATACTGTAAGTTGCGTCGCTCTTCTGCTAGAGCTTGCGTTTTACGAGTATAATCTTGGTTACGCATGTATCCATGTAAGAGTTCGTCTAGTGTAACCTCTTGCTCTTGACCGTTTACTTTAACAACGAATGTTTCTGGTTCAGTAGGTTGTCCTTGTGGGTCAGCTTCACCCTCTGGGTCCTCTTCCTCTTCTTCACCGCCATTACCGAAAACGCCCTCGTTAAAGAAGACAGGATTACCGTCTTCATCGATACCAAAATCTGGAACGTCGGTATCTGTGGAGTCCACTTCGGGTTGCTCCATACCAACATCTGCTACTCCATCTGCTACACCGTCAGCAAATGTCTGTAGGTCAAAAATAAACTTCAAATCTTCCATTGTTCCTCCTCACTCCCTATTGGGTTGGTGAATAATAAATCAATAAGAGCCTCTGCCAGTACCCCAGTAATTTGTATTCATAGAGCTACGAGACCGCTTAAAGTCAGCTACACTATCGCTATCTAGTTGGTCGAAACTAGCTGATGGCGTTGGAGCTTGAATACTGTAATTACCTTTAAATACAGGTTCAGAAGCAGGAGCAGACGAAGGTGCTTCATAATATTCGCTTGAATCAGAATAAGACGGTTCGCTATAAGAATAATTATAAGCGTTACGAGCCGCTTCTTCTTCAGCTTTTTGTCGAAGTCTTTTTTGCTCCTCTAAATACTCCGCATAAGGAGCTCGAATTGCACCTTGGGCTGTGAGATTTACAATCTCTTGTGGGTCAAATTCTGTTCTACGTTTCATGGACGCAATATCATCGTCACCCCAACCCAAGCCTTTAAGTTTAGCATCGTCAGCCCATTGGTACCCCATACCCTCAGCAAATGGGTTTTGTCTACGCCATGCTTGTTCTTTAGGGATACTAGCCATACGTTCTTCTGCTAATTCGCCCATAGTTTTACGAGGTGTATTCATATCAGCACTATCACGATAGTGTTGTTCTGCCGCTCTACCTTGTCGTAAAATTTCAGCGATTTTAGCAGAGAAGTCAGAACTCAAACCAGGGTGAGCATCTTGATATGCCTTAGTATCAGCGGCGTCTGCTCTTGCCTTTGCTTCGGCATGAGTTTCAAAAGATGGTGCGGTTTTCATGGACGTATAATCCATATTAGGTTTAAACTGACCATTTTCTGGATACGGTGTAGAAGCTTCCATACGAGCTTTTGCCATATTGGCAGGTTCTCTACTAGCCATAAAATCTTGATAATTAGGTTGAGCTTGTTGTACGCCTGCTTTTTGGGCTAATTCCATAGCAATAGGAGAAGGTGCAGAGGCACCTCTCCAATCTGTAAATTTAATGTTCATATAATCTCCTCTTTAGATTAAAAACCACGTTCAGCTTCATATGCTTCACGTTCAGCAATTTCTTGCAAATCATTAGATGCTAATTTACCATCAACAACGGCTCTTTCTAAGAAGCCTTTAAAATCCTCCGATGCCACGAGAAGGTTCCGAAGGTCCCTGAGACGGTCCTCGTTGCACGTTTTGAGGTTGCTGATTATCCACTCGTGATAAGCCTGTAGCCAATCCTCCAGAAAGGTTAGTACCTCCGAAGCCCGTTCCCCCGAAGTTGCCTGCAACATTAGTCTGTTCTTGTGTTCCTGGTTCATTTCCTGCTCCTCTAAATAATACTTGTAATTGTGGTGGTAACATATTTAAGTATTGTGGCGGTAAAATACCAAATTGTGCGTAATACTGCATAGCATCTGGTGGTAATTGTGACAATACTTGTTGTTTCAACTGAATTTCAATCAACATTCTTTGTTGTGAAATAGCAGGGTCAGTAATGTAATCACCGTAATTTTTAAATCCAATACTTTCAATCCACTTCTTAAATAGATTATAGACATTTTCTGGTGTAGAAATCATATAACCTGCGGCGTTAGCCTGCATAATTGCAGTTAATAGCGTTTGAGTCGCCATAATGGTAGACTCTTTTGTGGAAATGCTAATGCCTGCATTAACAATAAGGTCAAAACTACCGTCCAAATCCTCTGGAGTAATCTTCATTTCCTTATTTGTCAAGCGAATTACTGTTTGTTGGTCGATAAACTTCTGATTTAAGCTAACCATAAAGCGGAATAACTCGTAAAGACCAGTTTCAGCGAACATACGTGCTACTAATTCTAGTCTTTGAGAGCTTTGCCCTAGGATAGCGGAGATACCAGTAGCTGTTTTATTCAAACTATTTGCGTCTAAGCCCTGGTTATACCGTGTAATACCAGTTCTATTCTCTTTTTGCCCCTCAATCCACTCTAGGAATGTGAATGTTTGCGGAGATAAAGGAGAAATATTCATCGGCATAGCCACTTCATGAAGAGAATGACCTGCTTTCATACGAATAACCTTACGACCTTGGACAAAATCATCAATATTGATAGCTGTTTCGTCTAATAACATTTTAGGGTCATTAGTCAAAGCCACGTTTTGCATGATTTGACGTGTCAATGCTACTTTTAAATCCTGTAATTCACCGATAAGTTCGGCATATGAACGCTTAACCCAAATACGATGAGGGTCTTTTGTAGGGGAAATAGCAAAGAATGGGTGTCTACCCATATAATTTTGCTCCATACGGATAATAGTATCACCACAAATAGTAATAATCATATCCTCTAGGATACCATCATTGTTTACATCAATCTTAGTGTAACACTCATAGATTGTAACTTCTTGACGGGCTTTTTGCTCATCACCAATAATATCATTGTAATTGTCACCAATTACGTCTTGGACTGGGTCGGTAACAACGCTATAACCAGAATCTGGCTTGATAGCATCGATATTAGCGTATACACCCTGAGCTTCTCTTTCACGCAAGTAACTCATTGTCACTTTACGCTTATGAGCAACAAAATTAGCTTCTTCTAAAGACTTAGCATCTGGAGAATAGATAAATTCGCTAATGAGAATGTTCTCAATCTTAGGTGCATTCTTTACATAATACGGAGATTGATATGTTACAGTAAAATCACCGAAGGCATCTGGTCCTTGAATGTCTGTGACATTAACTCCAGTCTCAATCAATGCTTGTAGACTTTCGTTATTTAATACAGCTTGCTCTGTAGTAAAGCCCTCTGTACGTTCCCAATAGCATTTAACGATACCCATACCAGTAATTAAAGCGTCCTTCATCCAATTATATAAAATTGGAAAGAATTTATTTTGACGCTGTAATTGGTACACCAATAATTCTTGCATCGTTTCTGCTTTAGTATCATCTTCTTCAGTAACACCTGCAATAGTAATTACCTCATCTGAGCCAGTGAACACTTTCATAAGAGAAGGTAAAGCCCATTCGATAGTATCAGCTACGTCAGTAGATACTAAATCAGATGTTTTTGATAAGATTGGGAATTTATTTCTATAATATTCTTTATCAGCATAATAGATAGCATACCTTTCCTTAACGGTACGCTCGATTACACTGCCCTGGTAGGCTTCCGCACGTTTGATATCATTCTGTACGTAGCGGACAACCGTTTGATTCAGGTCCTGTAATACAGCTTCGTTGTCCATTTAACCTCCCTTACAATACGCAAATAATATTAGAGTACTGCATCAATAGGTATTTATGACCCTCGATAACAATTTCTTGTGAATACGGTCCAAACTGAACAGTATCACCTTTTTCGATATCATTATGAATCCATTTACCATAGTCGAATTTGCCTTCGCCAGTAGCAAATACTTTACCAATAGATTGTGCTTTTGGAGCAGAACCTAAGATAATACCACTTTCAGTGGTTTCTTCTTTTACTTCTGGGATAACTAATACGTTGTCATGTAATAATCTCATTACATCGCACCTCCTAATGGAATGTCAGCAGTACTTACTGAACTAAAATTATTCACAGGCGGTAAAGCAATCTGTGAAATATAAGCCAAAGCATCTATTAAGTCATCGTGTAAGCCTTTAGGGAATGATTGTAACTCACTCTCAAGCTCTGTAAGGAATTTAGCCCCCATAGGGAACCATACATTACCACTCTTAAAGCGTGGTTGTAAAGTAGCAATACGTAATTCCTTTCTACTAGAAGCCTCCAAGTCTTTTACAGAGAACCAAATATTACGCTTAGGCATTTCTTTTTCTAGATAGTGTTTAACAGATGCTTGGTAAGCAACCTTTTCAACACCAACATATAATGGTCTGTATTTCTGTACCGCTCTAAAGATAGCATCAATAGTCTGAGAAGGGTCATACCTATTAAAATCAATATCCAGGATAAACCATTTATTGTCTGGATTCACAGCTACTGTACAAACTACAGTATAGTCAGCACTCTCTTTTTGAGAAATAGCAAGGTCAACCGTAGTATAAATAGAACAGTCTTCTAATTTAAGCTCATTAGGGGCGTAATACATGAAGTATTCTTTCTTAAACATTTGACGTTCTGGAGAAATAGCAATACACATTTTCTCTCTTTCCCAGATATCAAGTTTACCTAAAGCTCTCCAAGCCTCTTTCTCTTCGAGAATTTCCTCTACAGGAAATCTTTCTGCCCAGTTAGATTCACCATTCTCATTCATAACAGGAATACGTAAAGCATTAAACTTCAATAATTCCTTGTTATTAATGACCTGCTCAATAAGACATTTCTCACCAAGGTTATTACCAATCATAAAGATTCGTGTTTTCTTACCTAAGAAGTAAGCGTCAGATAAAAACCAATCATAATCATTATTTTGGATAGTATCAGATAAGCTATCTTCAACGTCTTGCGGGTCATCAATGATAATAATATCGGGACGCTTATCCCCCCATAATAAACCACGGATAGAAGAACCTTTACCATATGCTTCCATGCGTACAGTAACTTCTTGCCCGTTCTCATCTGTGACAATACACTCAAATGCCTTATCTGATTGTTGCTCTACCTTAACTAGATTCAAACTAAGGAATTCATTGGTAGTATATGTCTTAGCAATCTCTTTAAGTTGCTTACTAGCCTTAGTCTGGTTAGCCATGATAAATACAATATAGTTAGCTTTCTTAGTAGGATACGTCAATCGATACAAAGGAAAAGCTCTAAGTACGAATGTACTTTTTGCGGATTCACGGAAGCCCTCAATAGCAAAGTGTTTATCCCCATTTAGGAGGATATCACTCCACAGGTAGTGAAACCAAGCGGGTTCAACTTCATCTTCAACTGGTAAAAACAACCTATTGAAAGTAACAATATTCTCTTTACCACGTCTAAATGCTTCTGCTATCTGTTTATCAGCATCTTGATAGATATAAACCACTCCTTTCTTATAAGTATGCTCCTATTATCTCCTCTATATATTAATATTTAGGTTAATACACAGGTATTTCTGCATGGTCTGTGAAATTTTAAAAAATTTTTTTTGGGAAATCAATATAGAAATAGGGGGTACCCTTATATAGAAGCCCCACCCTGGGTAGAAAAGTGGGGAAAGGTCGATATTTTTAAGGAAAGGGATAAAAAAGTAGAAGAAGGGAAGGTAGAAATTTGGAAGAAGGGTCTCTAAATCTGCCCTCCGCCATGACGGGGTACCTCGATGCGAAGCCCCACCCCCACTGAGAATGAGAATCGCTCTCAATTACCCGCAAAGTTCATGGCTATCCAACAATACCAACAATATATATAGTATTCTGTAAAGTATACAAGCTATAAAGCCAGTATTTATGCGGATTTCAAGATTTCTAGTGTATGTGGTATAGTGTAGTCAAGGTAAACAACCACCGCTCCTGGTGGTTGTGGTTCCTTAGTTCTTTGTAAATTGAATATCGTAGTGGTTGACTTTAATAGTCCGCCTAACCTTTCACATAATCAATCTTTATTAAATGAAAGGGCAAGCCTAATGGCTTGCATATAGGTAACTAAAATGACTATTAAAAAATCTATTAACACAGAAAGCAAAACTACTAAAAAATCCACTAAAAAAGCTGTAAATTCCTTTAAGCTAGATACTAAAAAAATGGTCTTGACTTTAGAGTTGCCAGTCGAATGGAATGCTAACCATAGCGTCCTAAAGGCTACGCAACTGGAAAAAGTCGAAGGTAAAGAATATCAAAAAATGGTATTCACCGACGATAAAGGCAATACTGTATTTTTATTCAAAACAGGCTTTAATTATGAGCCTGTAGTGAAAGAGGAAAAAGCAAAGGCAATCTCTAAAAAAGATATGTCTGCTTTATCTGAGGAAGAGCAAAATATGCTTACCCTATTATTAAAGAAAATGGGTAAATAAAGCATAGTATCTGGGTCAGGCGGTGTATTAAGGTTAACCACTATATATAATTCTCAATATTATTAATGGGAGGTTACAATGAAAACATTTATTAACTATGCCTTAATTAGAGAATTACGTCAAGCTCGTAAAAATCAAGTAATTCACTGTATAAGTGGATTGGTTGAAATGGGTATGCCACATAAAGAGGCGTTATCTATTGCCTATAATATGGGTAGTGACTTAGACTGGCAATTCACGGAACAAGTGAAAGCCTGTTTCGAAAGACAATCGACATCACAATTTGACGATAATAATTATAATCTGCCTGGCTTCTACTGGGACCGAATACTATAGGAGGGCGTAGAAAATGAGAATTAA
>ERZ772769.77-NODE-77-length-24637-cov-6.46017_pt1 | contig 24637 bp, 20 predicted proteins | sample MGYA00580987_ERZ772769 | MGnify/ENA primary metagenome ERZ772769 (study PRJEB29015, sample SAMEA2738043) | human oral metagenome | biome: human oral; feature: human-associated habitat; material: saliva | place: China | collected 2234 ...
CAGCATGAGATACCCAATCTTCATGAACACCGACTACGATTTTTTCGATTTCAGGCTCTAATAAGAACTTCTCAATTGTGTGGATAAGTATTGGTTTTTTACCTAATTCTAGGAATTGTTTTGGCATGTTGCTTATCCCCATTCTAGTTCCTGTTCCACCAGCTAATATTCCTGCGTATATCATTTTTTCGCTCCTTTTAAATACTATTTTTTTCAATATATTATCAACTTTATTATATCATATAAAAACAATAAACTTCAAAAATCTTCTATTAAACCTATAATTTTAAGCTAATGAATTGAAAATATGATATAATGTAAAATAGAATTTTAGAAAGGATTTCCTTTAAATGAAAAGCATAAAAGTTAATGCATTAGCGAGTTTAATGGTTAACATTCTAAACATAGTTTTCCCATTAATCACTAATCCTTACTTAACTAGAATACTTAGTAAATCTAACTACAGTTATTTCAATACAGCAAATACATGGGCTAGTTTTGTAATACCACTTGCTGCATTCGGAATATATAACTACGGTATTAGATCAATAAGTAAAGTAAAAGACGATAAAAATAAAATTAACTACGTATTTTCAAAACTATTCTATATATCAGTAGTAACCTCAATTGCGATAACTGCTCTATATTTTATATTCATTAGCTTAGGCACACATGATACTGAAAATTTAAAAATCTTATACTATATACTTGGAATTCAAGCCTTATTCCAATTTTTAAATATTGAATGGATGAATGAAGCATACGAAAACTACACGTTTATTCTCTATAAAACTTTATTTATTAGAATCGCAATGTTAGTATCAATCTTCGCATTCGTAAAAACAGAAGATGACATTATACCTTATGCAATCATAATGAGTGCTACTACAATCTTAAACTATCTACTAAGTTTCTTATGGATAAAAAGAGAGGTTTCATTTGTTAAGATTGATATTAAGGACTTATTAACATCTACAAAAGCACTAACTACAATGTTATTATTAGCGAATGCTAATATGCTTTATACACTGCTTGATAGAATGTTTATAACAAAAAGTCCAGATGAAAACTATATATCTTACTATACTATTGCATCGAGCATAGTAATGCTTATCGCGGGTGTGCTTAGTGGAGCCTTAAATGTAAGTCTTCCTAGATTAGGTTATTACTTAGGAAGAAAAGATCAAGATTCTTATGAATATTTAATCAGACAGGGGTCTTCCCTATTCTTCTTCTTGATGATACCAACTAGTATCGGAATAATGATTCTAGGAACATATGCAACTGTTATTTATTCATCAGATAAATACTTAGAGGCAGGAATAGTAACAAGTATATTTGCGATTAGAACTATTATTTGGGCTATTGAGATGATACTAGGAAAACAAATTATATTCATCAATGATTTCGAAAATAAATTGACTTCATTTTACTTTATCGGTGGTGGATTAAATGTAGTGTTAAATTCAACATTATACTTCTGTAATATTTTCAAACCAGAATACTATATTGGAACAACAATACTTGCAGAAGGTCTAGTGGTATTACTAGAAATACAGTTCATTAAAAAACACAAACTGATAAACTTATCAGCTGTATTTTCTTCACTATACAAATACCTTGTAGTATCACTTGGTTTTATTCCAATATACTTCATTACAAAATTCGCATTCCACATTAATTCTTATAAAATAACATTAAACATGCTTATTATGGTCTGCACAGTTATAGCAATCTCTGGAATTTATTATTTAGTTGTTCTAACAATCTTAAAAGATTCAACAATAAACTATGCGGTAAATATGGTAAAAGGTAAAATCAAAAAGAGTTAGAGATTTATTCTTCTAACTCTTTTTGTATTATTTATACATTCTTAAAATCACAATGTTTTCCTATTGAAAAATATTTGTTCTCTTATCTGTTTTATTGGGAAGTTAAAAATATTATGAGATAGTACTATACTCAATAACACTGCCATTAATAGAAACGCTAGTTTCCCACTAACTCCATAATTAAATACATTAGAGATATTAAATACTTTATTCAAAGTATAATATATATGCATATGCCAGAAATATACATTTATAGAATTTTTCCCCATGTCTGTAATTAAAAATATTCTTCGATTAGGTATCAACATTATAAGAGCAAAGCACATTCCAAAAGATATGGTATAGCTAGCTAACCTTGCTAATGGAGCATAACTCATTATCTGAGGGAAGAATGGATTTCTCCCTGTAAATAAATATCTTAATCGATAAAAAATATCCAATTCAAACACACATAATCCTAACCAAATTACTACTACTAATCCAGCAAAAAATATATATTTTGAATTTTTATTTTTAATATCTACTATATTTACCTTTTGTAATAATACCCCACTTAAAAAGAACGGAAAGAATATTATTATTCTTGATAAATATAGAAAATCACCTATTCCTGGATCATATCCTACAAAGCAAGCTAACACTATTGCAAATATTAAAATATATCTTTTATTTTGACCTTCAATAACTCTCAATATGATTGTATATGCTGCCAAAGCAAACATAAACCATGAAATCCCACCATCTGATAATAATAAAAATTCAACTTTTATAGTCCCAAGTAATCTTTCTACAATCGCTGAAACTATCTTATAAGCAAAACCAATGCTTATAAAAAATATCACTTTACTTGTAACATCTTTATTTTTAAACATCAATCCCGATATAAAAATAAAAAGTGGTATATGAAATGAATAGATAAATAAAAATATACTGTCATATATATTAGATATATCAGTAAATTGATCCACAAAGTGTCCAATAACCACACAAGTTACAAGGAAAAATTTTAAATTGTCCCATAATGCTATCCTATTTTCCATAATACTTTCTCCTAGATCTAGTTTACTTATCTTTTCTCAACACAACCTCTGCTAACTCTGCATTCCCACTCTTATAAATCGGATTCTCTTTCCAATTATAGTTAGTATTAGGCCTTTTAAAATCCTCTCCATATAAAGTTCTTAAATACTCCTCAGTGTTAGTCGGAACCTTTACTTTTAGATTTTTAAAATCACATTCTTTTAAACCAGAAAATGGAATTTCATAGTGATAAACCTCATATCGAGTAGGATTTCCCAATGCATTTGTCATGAAAAATATTGTATCAGAAGATACTATATCATTCTCCTTATTATAAATAATAAAATCTACATTAAGACCTTTATAGCTGTAAGATAATTCAACTAGATCTTTATCAAAATAAAACTCTTTTGTTCGTTTAAAACCATTTTCAGCTAAATGTTTTTCTATAACTTCAAATTCTTCTAAACTTGAAACTTGAACTCCGAAATCCATATCCAAATCATGACTTATAAAATCATTTTCTCGGTAGTAACCTAATAACGTTCCAAAATCTAACCATATATTATAATTCTTTAACTCGGAACTATAAACAATAGTCAATATTTGCTCGAAGTTTTCTTTTAGTAAATTACTTCTCTTAGAATCTAACTCAATATTTGCTTTTTCATTTAATTTTTTTATTAGAGGAAAGTTTTTAACCACATCTTTCTTATCACCTAAAAAGCTAGCTAAACTCCTCTTGAGCCATTGCAACATACTAGTTCTCCTTCTTAATATACGCTACAAAATCATCATGCTGTATTCTTTTTTCTAATGGAGGAATCTCCATATAGTCCTCACCATAAATTGTAGTTAAAATATGGTCATAATCTTTTGGTATATTATATACTCTATCCTCAAATTTACATTCAATTACTTCATCTAACGCCTTAGCATCTATCTTAGTACTATATTTTTTAGATTCCATCAGATAATCAATATACTCACTATTAACAGGCACTCTAGAACAATCATTTAATTTTTTATTCCATGTTTTCACTCTTGTTAATCTGAACACAACTAGCATTAGATAGCGAACAATATTCTTTATTCCCGCTTCTTTATTTCTTATCCCATATAAAGTATATACAGATAATCTACGATACATATCTAATTTTGTTATTTCTTTATTTACATCTTTGTAGTCATCGAAAGGAAATATATCTACACAGATACCTAATTCTATATCATTTTGTATGTAGTTATTTTCATAAACAGTTCTACTATCATAAACTCTGTAGAATGGATAAGGATATCTAGAATCATTTTCCCGAGAAACAGCCTTATAAATACTGTTATTATCTTCTAAAATTGCTTGGTATAATTTATCATATTGATCTCTCTTTAAAGCAATATCCAAATCATCATCCCATGGAATAAATCCTCTATGCCTTACTGCACCTAACAAGCTTCCATAAGCTAATGAATAATTAATACCTTTTTCTTTACAAATATTATGAATATAATCCATAACTCCTAATTCTACTTCTTTGATTTCATCAATATCTAATTTTTTAAAATTGCTTTTATCTGTACTCACTATAGAATAGAAATAACCTGCCATTAAGAATAAGATGATACCTAACAATGAAACTCCATAAAATGTAGAACTTAAGAATAGATTAGACACAAGAATTACCATTAATATCATAACAATTGATAGTAAATCTTTATTTACTAAATCTTCTTTTTTATCTCTAAATATTCGTTTTACCATTGATATAAAGAATGATAAAACAAAAATCCCCATAGAAATAAATCCTGCCAACCCATTATAGAATAAAATTTCTAAATATCCATTATGAGTAAGATAATGTTCTTTTATTATATACTCATCTGGATTATTCTTCTTACCTATTTCATACCAGTTCCCACCTGAGTAACCAAAGATAGGTTTTTTAGGTACGAAAGACGCTGTAGATTTCCAAATTGCAAATCTATTATTAGAAATATTCTCTTCACTTGTATCTGTTCTTTCAAGAGAAAGATTGTTATCCTTACTATCTAATTTTTTATCTTGAGTTTCAATTATTTCTTTATTGTAATGTAAATATTGTTCACTAGTGAAATTAACAGCTTTATAACTGAATAATACAACTACTATCGCCAATACTACTTTAAATAGTGATTTGATATTTCCTTTTTGATAAAACATCACTATTGAATATATAACAGCCGCTATCATCATACAGATAAACGCAGTTCTTGAACCTGATAACACTATATAAATAAAATTCAATACAATAGCGACTATACTAATATATCTATATACTTTCTCAAAACTACATACTTTAAGAACTAAAAATATAATCACTATTAACGAAATTAAAGAAAGATAGTTAGGACTTGCTAAAATACCAAATAGTCTAGACTCTACAAACCCCTGTCTAATATATAGTCCTTTATAGTCATGTACTCTATAACCTTTTAATAATACGAATTGAATTAATGATACTAATACTCCAAAAGTATTAAGTACAGTAACTGTATAGAAAAAGTAATTATATATTTTTTTACCTTCTTCCCTAGTAATTCCCGTAAATATAGGGAATACAGTTAAGAAATAAATATAGAATATTAATGCATTTTTTATATTCGTAGAATAACCATAAAATATCACTAGCATGCTAGTAATAATATTAAAAGCAAAAAATAATAATAGATACTCTATTGTTTTTATTTTTAGATAGACCTTCTTAATAACTAAGTTATACATTGCTAAAAGAATTCCAAGTAATGTCATTCCCCCTGCAACTACTTTGTTAGCTGAAATAAATTGTAGTGGTACTATTAGACCACACATACAATAAACAGCAACTATTAAAATAAATGCCAGATTTATTTTAAAATAATTTTTTTCTATTAGTTTTAACATACTCTAATTAATATCCTCTCTTCTCTATTATTTTTCTATATAGATTTCTATTCAATAATAAGGCAACAAATCCAATTTTTCTACCTTTTGTAAATAATGAATCTGTTAAAATACTCTTACTATGATCTTTTAAATACGATATTAACTTATTTTCTAATTTTTTATCATTATAATCTTTATCTAACAATAACCTATCTAATACATAGAAATACGCCCAATTCATTCTCATCTGAACTACTTCTTTTAATTCAGGATATTTCTCTAAAATAATCTCTTTATTCTGTTCATAAGCTTCTATTACATTTAAAAACTTAAGCGAAAATTTTTGGGTAGTAATGCTATTTTCTCTATGGACATAGTAATATTTTTTCTCATTGGTTGCTACTATTTTATTACACTTATCTAATAACTTTATCATAATAAATGCATCTTCAGCGATTTTCCCAATTTCAAATCTTAACTCTAAAAATAAACTCTTTTTATATAATTTATTAACAGCTGTCACGGACAATATCTTGGCTTCCATAACCATTTTAATAGCTTCTCGAGGACTAAGTTCCCATGTTTTTTTATCAACTACTTGAGCCTCAGGAACATTATTATAAACATCGTAATGGCCACACATAGATAAATCTGCGTTTGCAGCTTTTAGATTATTTATCAGCAGTTCATACATATCTTCATCTATGTAATCGTCACTATCTATAAATCCGATTAACTCGGCTTTCGCTTCACCAACACCAACATTTCTCGCATCAGACAATCCACCATTCCTCTTATGAATAACCCTTATTCTATCGTCTTTCCTCGCAAGTTCATCACAAAGTTGTCCACTATTATCAGTAGAGCCATCATTGACTAGAATAATTTCTAGATTTTTATAAGTTTGATTGATTATTGAATCAACACAGCGCTCTAAGTATTGTTCTACATTGTATACCGGTACTATTACACTAATTTTTTCGTCCATAATATTCCCCTTTATACTTAAGATAACTATTTTCCATATCCGCTATAACTGCATCATGATGTGGTACTTGTTTTTCTTTCGGTGGAGGTGTCATATAATCACCAAATGCTGTTTTCAGATAAATATCATATCCTACAGGTATCGGCATTTTAGTATTTTCAAAATCTATAAAGATATTATCTTCAAATGCTTCAATTGGATATTTCTTTTTCATATATCCTGGACCTGTACAAAGTTCTGTTATTCCATCACTTTCTTCAAGCGTATATTTCGTCATTTCTTTTTCAGCTTTTTTCCAGATTTTATAACGTAATTTACTTGGTGTTAAACCTAACAGAATAGTACTACCCCATTTCATTATAGCTCCATGTTTTTCTGGAATAGTCTGAGCACAGAATAGTGAGTAAATTAATGCCCATCGAACTTGTTTTTTTCTATCCACTTCATTTTTAGGATAATAATCCAAAGGAATAACATCTAAAGCTAAACCATGCGGCATATCTAAATCCTGTTGATATGGTTTTATACATGTTGTTTCTCTATCACGAATCGTGATAAATAAGTTTCTATCAACAAAGTTACTATCACTTTTTGATAAGAAATATTGTTCTTTAGCATATTTTCTCCAAAGTTCTGGAAATTTTTCATAGTCTTTTCTAGGCATGAAGAAATCTAAATCATCATCCCAAGGGATAAATCCTTTATTACGAAGTCCGCCAATAGCTCCACCACCACAAAGATAACAAAGTAAGTCATGTTCTTTACAAAATTCTACAAAATACTCAGCCATTTCCAAGCTTTTATTTTGAATTTCTTTTAAACTACTCACCTACTACCTCCTCAACTATTTCCTTGAAGTTTTCAATAATAACAGCTACATCTTCATTACTAAGTCTAGTGTGTAGAGGTAATGTTATTTCTTTTACATAATAATTATATGCATTAGGATAGTTTTCAATGTTGAAGCCTAAGTTTTTATACGCAGTTAATAACGGTAATGGTTTGTAATGAACATTACAGCTAATTCCACGTTCTGCCATCTTAGTAATTATCTCCCCACGTTGTTCAAATGTAGCACCTTCAACATGAGTAATATACAGGTGCCCACAAGATTTATAATCTTCTGAACTGTGACTTAGAGCTGTAATTCTTGTTCCTTCAAATCCTTTGTTATATTGACTAATAATGTCCTCACGACGTTCTAAAAGTTTTGGATAACGATCTAGTTGAACTAATCCAATAGAGGCTGCAATATCAGTTAAATTACATTTATATCCAGGGATAACAATATCATACTCCCAAGATCCAGCTCTTGTTTTTGCTAATGCATCTTTTGTTTGACCATGAAGTGAATATATTTGGTATTCTCTATATAACTCTTCATTATCAAAGTTTTCATTTTGTTTCCAAGTTACACTTCCACCTTCAGCTGTAGTGAAATTCTTCACAGCGTGGAATGAGAATGTAGTAAAATCAGCCACAGAACCAATTTCCTTACCTTTATAAGCACTTCCTAAAGCATGCGCTCCATCAGCTACAACAGCCACTCTACCAAGCTTTTCTTGATATTCACTATTGGCTTTAAATAAGTGTTTTTTACTCTCTACTACCTCAAAGATTTTATCGTAATCACATGGTATCCCTGCTAAATCAACTGGAATAACAGCTTTTGTATTCTCAGTAATAGCATCAGCTAAAGCATCGTAGTCCATCTCATGGCTATCTTCAGCTATATCAACAATAACAGCCTTCGCACCAACATGATAAATCACACTACAAGATGCCGTGTATGTCATCGCAGGAACGATTACCTCATCACCTTCACCAATACCTAGAACACGTAATGTTAATTCTAGCGCTGCTGTTGCTGAATTAAGACAAACAGTTTTCGGTGTATTAGTAAATTCAGATAATCTTCTTTCTAATTCTTTTGTCTTCGGTCCTGTTGTAATCCAACCTGATTTTAAAGTATCTATTACTTCATTAATTTCTCCACCACTAATATCTGGTGGAGAAAATGGTATATTATATTTTTTCATTTCAAACTCCTAATTATTAAAATTCTACTTAAAAGTACCTTAACTCTATTTAACAACCGCAATAGCAGTTCTTATCATTATTTTAATATCATTTATAACACTGAATTCTTCAATGTACTTTAAATTATATTTCATCTTGTCTGGAAGAATTTCCTCCACATAGATTTCATCTACACTTCTTCCACTTCCTTTGAATTTCTCAATAACTTTGTCTTCGTCTTTGTATTCGATACTCGCTGGAGAAGTTATCCCAGCAGGAAGAAGTAATGTTGCATTCATTTCATCAGTGTACTTATCTACATATTTCGCAACTTCCGGCCTTACTCCTACAAAACTCATATCACCAATAAGTACATTAATAAGCTGAGGAAGTTCATCAAGACGTAATTTACGAAGCTTATGTCCTACTTTACTAATACGAGGATCATTTTGCTGAGTAACAGCCGTCCCAAGCTTATCCGCGTCTTTAACCATAGTTCTAAACTTAAAGATTCTGAATGTTCGACCATAAGTTGTAATACGCTCTTGCCTGTAAAATACAGGACCTTCACTATCAAGTTTTATCCAGATAGCTATTCCTAAAATTATCGGCGATAAAGGAATAAGCAAAATTAATGCCAGCACCTTATCAAAAAATAATTTCAGAAATAACGATATCTTCTTCTTTTCAATCGAAGCTCTATACTTTTTTACCGCTTCTGTTTCAAATCTATTATCAATGTTCATCTTTCACCTTACTTAATTTAACTGAATATTTATAAACAGTTTCTCAAATTTATTCCATCCTTTTATTATACCATATTTCATACTAGAACAGAAGAAATGGAAGTAAAAAAAGACAACCCAAATTAGGTTGTCTCTTTATTTTTTTCAACTACAAATATCAACGGTAATAATATTGGTATTAACATCATAAATATGTATGAATATCTAAAATAGTTGACAATAGGTGAATAAACACAAGTTAATATAATAGCTATACATAAAAATACTAAAGGTCTTATTCTGATGAGCCTTTTTATAATTGTTATCATAAAAAGAATAGATAATAATATTGTAAATACTCCCGGTTTATAGAATATTGAAAATACTGAACTCCATCCTATTGACTTATGTATGATTCCAGCATTTTCTCTCATTTTTTCAGATTTTTTATAGTAATCTAATAGTTTCTCATCATGCTTTAGTTCATTATCATACCAATTCTTATCCATACTATACATTTCCTGATAATAATTACCTGTATATGAGATATCTGGGTACCCATAAATATACCAGTATGACACAGACAAATTTAGTACTGAATCTATATACAGCTTAGGGAATTTTTTATAATATTTCCACCACATATTGAAAAATTCTTTTTCTTTTCCTTCAAATTGATAATTTTTCATACCATCTTTTATAGGATCCGCCTTAAAATAACTAAAACTCTTATTATTCTTTAATCCCAATGTTGAATCATAAAACCTTAATTCATCATCTGTAAAACTATCTGGATGATAGTACACAGCTGCTGCTAATTGTTGAAATCTTGGAGATAAATAATCATATCTTTTTTTTGATTCCTCTGGCTTTAAAATCAATAACCCTATACTATTTATCACTAAAGTAATTATTAAAGATATAACAGTATATTTCAGTATATTTAATCTACTCCCCTTTTTATAAAGCAATATAGTAATTATTCCTACCACAATATAAATGATTGCTTTCCTATGTAGCATATAAACTCCAAAGAAAGACACAACAAATATTATTAAAGAATATCTACTACTAAAGAATTCCCCTGGCTTATACATTATCATCACCATACATAAAAAAAAGATCATCAGAAAATTCATTAAAAATGTATCTTTATACATTGTGAAACTTGTTATTATAAAATTAGGGAAGAAAGTATAAAATATATACAGTCCTCTCTTTAACCAAATATTGATTTCAAAGGTCTCAAAGATTTTATAAAGTACATAGACTACCGTTACAGAAGTAAATACCAATGTAACAAAGTTAAAAATAGCTACGCCTATGCCTACACCACCGAAAAATTTCCAACCAAGTTTTGTAAATAAACTTACAAACAATGTATAAACATATGGATGGGAATTACTTAATGGATAATATCCTAAACCTTCTCCTATAATATACATACTATCCCAAGTTGTTACCCCAGGAAAAAAAATAATAAAACCTACTATACGTATTAATAGGAATGGAATCAACATTTTAAAATATAATAACTTATTAAATACTTGTTTTTCTTTAATTCCCACTAATTCAATTTTATTGTATCGATTATATAATAATACCAATAGTTTTTTAATAACTATAAATGATATAATTACCAAGATTAAAAAACTTACTACAGAATATTTTCCCACAACTCCTCTTAAAGTAGATTGAGTGTAAGTTATATCACTTCCTACTATATGCATTAATGCAAGTATAATACTAAAAATAGTAATTATTCTATTTTCTCTTCTATTTATTTTCTCACTTTTATTTTTCTGTAAAAAATAAAATGAAAATAAAAATAACACTGTTGTTATTATTGAATCAGCTTGAAAAAGTTCTAAAAACGACTTAAAATCCACTATTTTTACAGTTTTATTGAATGTTAAAATTAACGTTAAACAATAAGCTAATATAACATTATTAGCTATCGTTCTATATTTATCATCTATACTTCTCATCATTTCCTAAACACCCATCTTCTTTGAATTTGATAACTGATGAAAAATAACAGCGTATCAACTATAATTTTTATAACTGTTTCTGATCCACCTAATAGGTGCCATATTATAGCCACTAAAGCCGCAGACATACACATTTGAATTGCTGCCAAACTATAATACTTCATTATAGTTTTTCTTATACTTTTCTCTCCATTAAACACAAAGTTTTTATTCATCGTAAAATTAAAATACGAAGAGAATATTCTAGCCAATACTGTCGAAACAATAATAGGTACTGTTCCTCTATCAATTCCTATCGCTAACGCAATCCACAATATAATCTGGAATAATACTATATCAACTATGAATGATGATAATGATGACAGTAAATATTTGAAAAATGAACCAAATATTACTTTATATATTTTTAATGAATCCTTTATAGGATTAAAGTGTGTTTCTGCATTATTATCATAGTATATAGTCTCAATTGTAGTCTCAGCTATACTAATATTTTCTTCAAAAGTATGAATCAACATTTTTGTTTCATATTCAAATCTTTCTCCTGGAATATCAATCATTCCTTTTAATATCCTTTTTGGAAATCCTCTTAGTCCTGTTTGAGTATCAGTTATACATCTTCCGTAAAAAATTCTAAATACCGCTTTAGTCAATTTATTACCAAATTTACTCTTAGGCGGTACATTATCGGAATCAAAATCACGACAACCTAATATCAACGACTCCGGATGTTTATCAATTTCCTCAACCATTGAAATAACATCCTCCACTCTATGTTGTCCATCTGAATCAGCAGTTACTAATCCGTTATATTCTTTTACATCTGGCATTGTTAAGAAATAGTTGAATGCATTCTTCAATGCTCTTCCCTTACCTAGATTTTTAGCATGAGTTAACAATTGGCATCCATATTTTTCTTTTAATTCGACAAAGATATGTTTAAATTTTTTACTACTTCCATCATCTACTATTAAAATATCTTCTAATCCAGACGTCCTTAACCTCTCTACATAATCTATTAATTCTTCAGGAGGATTCAACGCTGGAATCACTATTAATGTTTTCATTTATTTCTCCTATTTTTTATTACTGTACGTATTATAACATTTATTTAGTTAAAGTTAAAGTAAATCTAAACACTCTCTCCTATACCATTCTATTATTTTATGGTATATTATAATTGATTATTATTTTATGAGGTTATTTATGAATCATTCAAAACGAAATATTAATATTGATATTATCAAAGTTGTATCGCTGCTTTTGGTTATCGGAGTTCACTTCTTCCTTTATACAGGGTACTATTCTATCAACTACACAATTACTAATTCTATTTTCATAGTTTTACGAAACATATGTATGGCTTGTGTACCCTTATTTATTATAGTTACTGGGTATTTAAACAAAAATAAAATTTGGAGTAAAAAATATTATCTTAACATCGGCCGTGTGTATTTATTGTATTCACTTGCTATGTTTATTTTGACACTAGTAGATAGTAAGTATGTGGTCAATACAACGTTATTTAAAACTGCTCTTATTAATATACTAAATTATAAGTACTATGGTTGGTATATCACCATGTATGTTGGATTAATGCTACTTGCTCCTATAATAAATCTAGCATTCAAAAATATGAATGAATCTATGCGAAAGTATGCTGTCATAAATATTATTTTTGCTATCTCTATTCCAGTTACTCTTGTGGATTTATTTTCTAATGTTAGATATTCTATATTAGCACACATTCTACCTAACTGGTGGTACTATACATGGCCACTCATGTACTACATAATTGGAGTAGTTTTTTCTTACAATAAAAATATTTTAAAAGACTTCTTCTCAAACTTTAAGATCTTATTCTGGATAACCTTAATAATTAGTACAAGTCTTTATTCTTTTATTGACATACACTGGGAATCGCTCCCTCATGTTAATATCTTCATTGTAGTTATCACAACATGCATCTTTTCATGGTTGCTTAATCTAGATATTAATGTGAATTCAAAACTTAGACCTGCCATTATTTTCGTATCAAATAACACTTTATTAGCCTACTTACTTTCATATATTGTAGATAATATTACGTATCCTTTTGTAAATCAAATTACTAATATGAACATGAGGCTCTGTCTGTTTCCAGTGGTCGTAGTCCTGAACTTCATACTGACTATAACACTTGTTATAATTATAAGAATTATCTTATCAGCATTTTCTAAATCTATAAAATTTGTGAAAAGGTAGTTTCACATTATTGTGAGATTATCTTTTTACTATTTCTTCCACTATAAAACAAAAACTCGAATCTAGATTTCCCTAGATCCGAGGTTTATCAATTAATCTAAAATATCGTACTAGAATTTTAAAAATTATTGTCTCTTGAACTCTTCAATAAGTGAATACATATGATTTATAATATGATATTTCTCAAAACCTTCTCTTTGATCATTAAACATATATAACATATGCCTTCCATTTCTCTTGGTTAACAATATATTTTTTTCTATAAGTTTATTAAGATATTTTATGGCGGTACTCTTAGCAATATCCAATTCCTTTTCTACTTCTAGTCTTAAGCACCATTTATTTTTTATTATATATTCCACTATCTTTCTTTCAGTGTCATTAGATACCTCTAGGTACTCTAATATCGACATATCCCATAATATAAACCTAAAATAATCAATCTCTTGTGTTATATCTGGAAATCTTAAAGTATACTCCTTAACTGCTTCCATTATTTTTGGGATACCTGTCCCTGCCTTTTCACAAATATTAACAAGTCTAAAAATTTCTTGAATATAGTAGTTTCTCGGTTCAGAACATCCCCCGGCAAAGAAGTCCTGAATAGATATTCTAAGACCTCCTCCATTTTCAAATACTATCTTATCTGAATATCTGATTACCTGAATTCCTTTAGGGCTTAAAAAGTCACAATGTATGATTGAATTTACCAACGCTTCTCTAATTGCAATTTTCATTTTTGAAGTACTAGTTCGCAACAAACTATCAGTAGATATTTTCGAACTATCATTAATAGTTAAAATAATCTTATTAAATGTATTAAAGAAGAAATTATATAAATTATCCTCACCCCATGTTCCGTCATAAATTAACCTATCGTCATATGAACTACCCAATGATTCTATCGATTTTCTTATATACTCAACGTTATAGTGAGGAAGATATTCCTTTATACTCTCATGTTTTCCAAACACCAATAAACCTGCTAATGTTAAACACTCTTTATCACTCTTTCTATTAGTTTTTAAAACATTAATCTTTTTTAAAAATTCTTTCGTTTCAAGATTATTGAAAGGATGAAACGGATGAATTTTCTTCCATAATCCCCTATATTCTCGAATCGTATTATCATCCAAATCTTCAAGTGTATAATCCTCTAACAACTTGCTATCCGCACTTTCTCTACTTGCATCTCTATACATCATCTGAAGAATATCTTCATCCGCTAAGTAATCTCCTTCCCCTTGTCTTATATATGTTTTAGCAGGATTATTTTTTAAGTATATAGGTTTATTCGTGAATTTTACCGCATCAACCTCAATAACAACAACTTCTTTCCCCTCAACATCAACTACATATACATCCTCTAAAGATAGCACATTTCTGTTTATTTCGTTAGTATTATTCATATGATTAAATACTTTACTTATTATTTTTTTAGAATCTGTAACTCCTGCAATCTCCCCTTTATCCTCATCTATACCTAATAGCAATACTCCCCCATTACTATTAGAAAATGCACAAATTGTTTCTAGCGCTGATTTAGGAAATTTATGTTCCGCTCGCTTGAATTCTACATACTGAGATTCTCCCGTCTTTATATATCTATGTATATCTTCACCATTTATCATTGTATCACCCGTCTTTCTATTCGTCTACGCTCGTATCTTTATCAAATATCATACTTCCTCTTTTATACCACAAACTACTGTAATATAAGTACTTTTCAATATATATATTATGTTTATGATGTACTTTTATTCGTCTACGTATTCGTCTATATACTATACTTTTATTCTACACTATAATAAAGTCCTATATAAGCGATATTTTATTCACTATAAATAACTTTTCCACCACAAAAACCTCGAATCTAGTTTCTCTAGATCCGAGGTTCTGCTCAATATATATTTTTAATCAACTGATAAAAACTTATTTCATCGCGTTGTTATCTATATTTCTTATTCTTCCTTAAACTCTATACCCACTTCTTCTAACTTCACAATAGTTTTTGGACCGATGCCTTCTATCCCTAAAACTTCTTTTTTAGTATAGTTTTTGAAATCTTCTTTACTTCCAATTCCAAAGTTCACAAGATTCCACGCATAATCACCACGGTTAATACCTAAGCTTTGTAAAAATCCATTCATCCATATTCTTTGTCTTTGAATTTTTTCTTTTTCTTCTTTGATTTTTAGTATATCTACAGGGTTTTTCACAAAATATCTAAGGACAGCGTGAATATGCCTTCTTAGGAAATATTCCTTATATCTTATCAACATCTCAAAAAATTCATCATTGTCTTTTAATGTTTTTGGAATAGTTCTTTTTATATTATTGCTATGGTATGAGTCTTTTCCGAAGAATAGTGCCGCATCACGATGTTCTTCTCGTAATCTCTCGAAATAAACTCTCGCCTCTTCTTCATCTCTATCCATGATAGCCGATAGTGTACCTGCAATAAGTAACTCTAAATCTGTAGTATCTTGGAAATATTCCTCAAAAACATCATGTCTACCTAACTCTACACACAATTCTGCTATGTCATATTTTATCGATGTCTTATTGCTTGGATTAGCTATATAAATCAGCGATAATAATTCCAAGCTATCTGCACGCTTATGAGCTTCTTTATACTTTTCTGCAGAAATTGAAAAAATATCTATTAATGCTCTTCCCCAGTCAGTTTCCTCTAAATCGACGTTCATCTCAGATGCCAAATGAAAAATAAATTTAAAATTATCTAAAACTTTATCTAAATAAATTACAAAAGGTAGTATAGGTTGTTTTTCTGATTCCTTTTTTATTTCTTTATGATATTTTAATATAATTTCGGAAAACTTTTCCCAATCCGGACCTAGTAATTCAATTACCTGTTCTTTTTTCATATTAGCTTCTTACCTCCTTTTTAAACACCACACCATTCTCTTTTAGTTGTTTTATAGATTTCTTCCCTACACTATCGATTTCATTTAATAAATATTTTTCTGTAACATTTAAGAAATCCTCTTTTTTAAATAATCCTTGCTTTTTAAGAGCATTTAACGCCTTAGAACTAACATTTTTGAAAATCGAATCTTTTCTCATTGTCTCTACAGATATACTTCTTGCTTTAATTTTTTTATCTAATTGTTTTCCAGTTCTTACATGAGAATTAACCCACGTTAAATACTCCATCACATAATCAATGAATATAAATTCCATAAATTGTTCTACCTTTGTCTCATTGTGCATCAATCTAGTGAATTCATTTTCATTATATAATTTTTCATTAGATACAAGATCTAGCAATCTCTCAATTTTCGGATTAATATGTTTTAGAGTCGCCATAGTTTCTACAACTTCTTCATCATCAAGCTTTCTAATATCAAATATTAACTTAGCTAATTGTACAAATTCGTCTAATTGTGAGGCAGGTGATAATTTTTTATACAAGTTATAAAACTTATCTGCGGAATCGATTTTTAAATAAGCTATAATAGTATCCGTTAAAATACTATCGAGTTTAAGCTCTCCTTTTTCAAGATTTATCCAAATAAGACTAGCTCTAGGAATTGTACTATACATTCCATTATCTATATAAAATGAAATCAGATGCTCGATAACGACCCTATTGAAATCATTCTTGAAATTAGGATTCCCTACAATTGGATATTTTACAGTTTCAAACTTCAATTCTTCAATATCCTCCATTACTTCAAGCGGCGATTTTTTCTGTTCAGATATCATAAATATATTAGCAAATATATTATAAGGTGATTTTAGATGTGCTTCTTCAATAAACTTCTTATTCCCTGTCACCATAAAATTAGCAAAAAGTTTTAACGATTCATTAAAATCCAGTTGATCTTCTCTATTAATAAATTTTATATTCTTAAAAGTATTTTCTTGTAATTCTGTATATACCAGATCTGTTTCTCTCATCAAGGTGAAATTATTATTCTTTTTTATCGATGGAAATTTTCTTATTTTTTTACCCATAATACATCCTCTTAATTTTTTATCTCATTTTAGTTACATTTTACCACGAATTATTAGTTTTTCGTAATTTTAACGAAAAATAAGGTAACTTTCTCTTTGAGTTATCATTAGAACTTACTTCGAAATACTTTATAATATAACTAACAAGAAAACCCGAACCTAAGATTATTTTTTAGATTCGAGTTCTTCCACTATATTCTTTTTACTATAAGTATTTTTCAAGCTCTTCTTCGCTTATATTTAACTTTTTAGCACCAACTTCTTTCGTTATGAAGCCTTCTTTAATCATCTCCACTACTGTATTTATCTTTCCTTGGTACATACCTTGTTCTATACCTTGAGCCATTCCGCGTTCAATTCCTCGAGCCATTCCGCGTTCTTCTGCTTTTTCTTCCTTCTCTTCTACATACGCTAAATGCGCAAGCCATCCATCCCAAGCTCTTGTATATTCATCAAACATAGCTTTGTCCTCCTCATCCCATTCTTTTACATCTAGTATTCTGTCCGCCTTTGTTATTATGTTCCCTGGTTTGTGTGTAAATGGTTTATTTCCAAATAATTCCATCCAACGAACTTTATTATAACTCGTCTGCATCTCTGGTTTATATTTTTTTAACTCTAAGAATGCTATTTGTACTAGATTTCTTTTCTCTTCTATTCCTTTTACTCTAACTTCCAGCTCTTCTTTCGTTTCACTATCTCTTAGGCTAAAACTGTGAATCGCTCTATCATCTTGAAAGTAGTTTTCTTCTGTAATTGCTACAGCGTAGACAGGTATTAACTCTTTTGCTAAGTGATGCGTTAATATATCATCTCTTTTATAACTATCTATATTTTTTGAGACTTGTTCGCAGATATATATCCACAATCTTTTTATAAAATCTGTTTGATATGCTACTTGTATTTCTATAACAACTTGCGTTTTATCATTTAATTCCGCAAGTACATCTACCTGTGTTGTAAAATCAGGCAAAATTTTGCTAGTTGTTAAGTGGATTTGCGTCCCCTCTAATATCTTCACACTTTCAACCGGCAATTCTAAAATATCACGAATAAATTCTGCGGTTATTTCTGTATCACTGAATATTTTTTTCGCAATTAAATCCATCATTGGACGTGCTTCTTTATGGCGTAATTGTTCCATCATCTTTTCCCCCTACTAATTACATATGAAACCAACCTTAAACTTTAATTTTTCTCTTGTTACCTTCATTATACTTCAAAAATACTTTGTTTTCTATTGAAAACACATAAATACCAAAAAATACTTTATTTTACTTTTTCTTAAGTTAATTTCCTCTTTGAATCCTCAATATAACTTACTTCGAAATACTTTATAATATCGCTAACAAGAAAACTCGAATCTAGATTCCTCCCAGATTCGAGTCTTTTTATTATTTAGTTTACATACCGCGGCAATTAATAAGAGTAATTTAGTTTACATATTCAAAAGAAGAAATACCTTCTTCCAAACATAATTAACTTGGCACCTTTTGATCTTCTCTACTTAATATTAAAATTCTTAAGTACGATACTAAATGTTGTTAAGTTGTGTAGTAATGCTAATAAGTTCGATGGCAATACATTTATTAATCCTAAGAATATTAATGAACTATTAATCGATACTGTGCTCTTAACATTATTGCTCATTTGAGCTCGTAGTGTTTTAGAAACATCTGACAGTAATAATAGCGAGTTTAGTGAATCTGATTTTAGGACAACATCACTGATTTGTTTTGAAAGATCAGCACTTTCGCTCATAACGATACTTACGTCACTTTCTGATAATGCTGCTGAGTCATTTAGACCATCACCTATCATTAGAACTCGACGTCCCTGTTCTTTTTCACTCTTAATGTATTCAAATTTCGTAACTGGTGTCATACTTGTATGTACTTCATCAAAAGTTACATCTTTTAAAATTTTCTTAGTTCTAAGTTCATTATCCCCTGTTAAAAGAACTACCTTTTTACCTCTATTTCTAAGCTCGGTTAACACTGCACCAGCTTCATCTCTTAATGGTATATCCACACAGAAAATTGAGATTAATTTTCCTTTATATCCTAAGAATAATAGGTTATATTGTTCTTGTTTTTCAGCTATAATTTGTTCTTGCTCGTCAGTAACAACTATATCTTCATCTTTTAGCAATTGTCTACTTCCGATAACTACTTTCTCTCCGTCGATATGAGATATTATACCTTTTGAGGCAATGTGATATAACTCTGTATGCATCTCTTCATGCTCGATTCCATCTTCTTCCGCCTTACTTACTACAGCACTGGCAATCGGATGATAGATGTGCTCCTCTAAACACGCTCCAATTCTAAGAACTTCTTCATAAGAATATTCATAAAATGGTAGTACTTCTTGAATATATGGTTTAGATACTGTGATTGTTCCTGTTTTATCAAAAACAAATGTATCTATATCCTCATATTTATCAAGAGTTACTGAATTTTTCACCACAATTTTTTGATCAATTAGATTTTTTATAGTAGTTAGGTAGGCTACTGGTGTTGATAATTTCAATGCACATGAGTAATCTACTAGTAAAAACGACATCGCCTTCGCAAATGACCTTGTAAATAAATACGTTAGTCCCATCGCTAAGAAGTTATATTTTACTATACTATCGGCTAATTTGATATATTTGTAATGATATGTATCTTCTCTACTTTCAGAATCTTTCATCAATTGAATTAAATGTTGGATACGACCATTAACTTGTGGATTCTCTACTTTTATCTTAATCTCACCGTTAACAACTATCGTGTTAGAATAGACCTCATCTCCAATATTCTTCACAATCGGGAAACTTTCTCCTGTCAATGAACTTTCATCAACACTAGCTCCCCCACTCATCACAATACCATCAAATAAAATTTCATTTCCTTCTGAAACTAGAATTATATCGCCTTTTTTTACCTCTGCACAAGTTATTTTTCTATTACCTTCTTCTTCAACAAGCCAGATTTCTCTGTCCATAGAAGTTAGGCTTTGTTCTAATACTTTTACAGATTTTTTCTCAGACCAGTTGTTTAAAGCTTCTCCTAATTCTAAGATGAACATAATAGAGCTTGCCGTTTCACGAGCACCCGTCGCTAATGAGACTAAGATTGCTGCAGAATCAAGTGTTTCCATGGTAACTTGCTTGCGTCCTAATAATTTTAGCGTATCTTTTAAATACCCTGATGCTTTCCACCATGTGTGAATAGCTCTAAGTGGAAGTGGCACGAATAATTTAGACATTGCACGCCAAAAAATGGCATCTACAATTATTGAATAAGGACTTTCTTCAGCTACCACAACTGGATTTTCATAACAGTCCTTAACTCTTTCTTTATCTACTAGTTTAAAGAATTGTTGTAGACAAGTGTTGCAACCATCTTTAAATATAACAACAAAAGTGTACTCATCTTGATAAAAGTCCACTTTTTGTATGTTTTCGATTTTTGATGCCTGTTCTTTAAAATATACTTTTACATCTGGTGTCAAGCGAAAATCAGCTCTAACTCTCGCTCTCGCACTCGAAAGATGTAGTATTTTAAAATCCATTTTATTTTTCCTCTAATTCTTGAAGATTGTTTTCTCTTTTTTCTTTTTCGTATAAGTCTTTAGCATCCGCTACAACATCATCAGCATGTTGCTTAATGTTTGATACTGTCCCTTCTACTCCGTCTTTTGCCTTATATAATTTTGATAAAACAACTGAGTAACCTTTCTTCGCATCCTTACTTGCTAGAAGTTTAAGACCTAAAGTTCCGAATGCTACTCCTCCTGCGAATACTCCTGGTGTTTTAAGTGCTGCTTTTGCAACTTTTAATGCTTTGATTGACATATTTAGTTCCTCCTTATATACTTTATATTTATATTATTATATCACTTTACAAATTATATGTAAATCCTAATATATCAAGCTTTAACTAATATTCTTTGACATTATAAAAACTTTATGTTCTGAAAACATCCCCACTTAAAACATCACTTGTATAGTCAAAAATTTAATATTATATTTTAATCAAACTACTTTTTGAAAATTTGCATTATCTTACAGTTTTACAATATATTTCACCTATATTTCATAATAATTTAACTCTAAAAACACCATATCTCATAAATTTTCACCAGGAAAACTTAAATTTCCAAAGAAATATTTCTTCTCTTTACTATAGTGAACAAACTTGTTTATTAATGTAAAATATATCATTATTTTTTATAATTCACTCGAATTTCAATCATACAATACTGAATATTTGAATAATGAATTAATAATATTCAAATAAATATTTTTATGAACTCAAAACTTAATTTATGTTATAATAACAATGTTGAAGAAAGTGAGTCACTTGAGATAATCGAAGCACTTTCGGATTAAAGAAAACATATAAAAAATGAAAAAAGTGATTTGTACTAGATGAAGTTATTAATTTTTAAAGTAATTATTCGTACTGGATTTACATAATGCTTTTGAATCAAAAAATATTATTAAGAATTCGAAACAGTGATTCGTACTAGCTTACGCACTACTTTTGAATAAAATAATTTATTAAAATAGATAAATAAGGAGCACATTATGATTTATATTATTGGACTTGGACCTAATGATAGTTCAAACATTAAGGAAAATATTAAACAACTTTTACTAGATAACACTAATGCAAAGGTTATCGCGCGTACTAAGGAACATCCTGCGATTTCTTTCTTGGAGGAGAATAATATCGCGTTTGAGACTTGTGACAGATTTTACACAGAAAGTGAAAATTTCGAAAATACATATAACGGTATTGCAAATTATATTCTTGAAGTTGCTGAGGCTAACGATGTAATGTATCTTGTTCCTGGGCATCCTATGGTCGCTGAGCTGACTACTCAACTTCTAATAAACAGTGGTAAAGACGTGAAAATCGTTGGTGGTGAGAGCTTTTTAGATTCTTGTTTTAACGCAGCGAAGTTCGATCCTGTTGAAGGATTCGCCCTTGTTGATGCCACTGCACTTGAGACGTTAAGACAGGTTAATCCACTTCAACACCTACTTATTACACAATGTTATGATGATTTAACTGCGGCTAATGTCTCTGACGAACTTATGTCGTTCTATCCTTATGATCATGAGGTTACAGTTATTGAGCAAGCCGGTGCAGAAGATGAGAAAATTTACACTGCTCCTCTACATGAACTTTCAGCTGCAGTTGGTGAGGACGTAAATAACCTACGCGCTTTATATATCGCACCGTTAAAAGATGGACTTAGCTTTAATATCAAAGGCTATACTAAAGAATTCGATGAAAATGATGAAACTACAGAAGCTGATTTAGTAGAAAAATTAGAAAAACTTGTCACAGGTCTTAAAGCAAACTTAAACCGAGAAGAGGACTATACAAGTGATAATTCAAAATTACTAGCTGAGATCATTAACACGTCACTTGATTTTACAATAGCTAGCGATAACTATTACGAACTTAGTGATATTCTTTCTGAAATGAAAACAGACAGACAAAAATAATTTTATAATAAGGACAATAATATGGATAAGGTATTAGCTTTTAGCAAAAAATTATTAAAAGAAGTTATTGATAAAAATTCAGTCGTTGTTGATGCTACAGCTGGAAATGGAAATGATACGTTATTTCTAGCGAAGACTTCAGCTAAAAAGATCTATTCGTTTGATATCCAAGAATTGGCAATAGAAAACACTACGAGGCTAATCGAAGAAGCAGAGCTATCGGATAAATGCAAGGTTATTCTTGATTCACACTTCGAATTCGATAAGTATATAGATGACACAATTCGTGCAGTTGTATTTAATCTGGGATACCTACCAAATGCAGATCATGAGATTACTACACTAGCTGAGACGACACTTGCGACGATTAAAAAATTCTTATTACACCTAGAAATCGGTGGAAGGATTGTTATTGTTGTCTATTGGGGACATGAGAATGGTAAGGTGGAAAAAGAAGCATTGTTAAATGAACTTCAAAATCTCGATCAAAAAGAAGCTGAAGTATTAGTTTATCAATTCATTAATCAGAAAAACAATGCCCCATTTATTATTGCGATTGAAAAGAGAAAGGAAATTTCATGCGAGAAATAGAAATAGAATTTAAAAACTTACTTACAAAAGATCAATATGCGGCACTATTTGAAAAATATGACTTAAAGAATTCTGAAGAAATAATAAACAAAAATTTCTACTATGATGATGCAGATGAAAGTTTCAAGAAAATCGGAGCAGCACTAAGAATTCGTTATACAAATAAAAAAATAGAGATGACTCTGAAGGTAAAAGGTGAAACTCAAAATGTTGAGATAAACGTACCCCTTGATGAAAGATATCTAAAAGAGCCGACGATACTACCGATTTTGCCGAATGAAATTATCGCTGAATTAGAGCGAATGAACGTGAAGATTAAAACTCCAATGCTGATTCAAAAAATCGAGACATTAAGACACGAAATTGCTTTAGAAGAAGGCTTGTTGGTACTTGATGAGACAACATTTATCAATGATGTCGTTGATTATGAATTAGAATTCGAGACAAAAGATTACGAAACTGGATTAATTGCATTCGAAAAATTATTAGCAGAAAATAATATCGATAAAAATCCTGCAAAACCAAAAATAGCAAGAGCTGTTAAGTATTCAAAACGATAAACTAAATAGAGATTTAAAAAACAACGCTCTGTCAACTTCAGGGCATGGGAAAAAAATCATACTAGAAATCTAGGCAGCATTTTGCTGCTTAGATTTTTTCACCTCTCTTATGCAATTTGGGATAATTCGACAAAATCGCTTTCTCTGAAATTACGATTTTTGAGTTACTTCCTGCATATAAGAGGTTTTTTGTGAGAATGATAAAATAAGAATGTACAGTTTTGATAAAATAAAAATGTACAAATAGGTTATAATAGTGCATATAAAAAGAAAGAGAGAAA
>ERZ772769.79-NODE-79-length-24480-cov-8.92528_pt1 | contig 24480 bp, 17 predicted proteins | sample MGYA00580987_ERZ772769 | MGnify/ENA primary metagenome ERZ772769 (study PRJEB29015, sample SAMEA2738043) | human oral metagenome | biome: human oral; feature: human-associated habitat; material: saliva | place: China | collected 2234 ...
GCTATTACGCACCAGCGCGGGTAGGGATTCTACAGCAACCTCGGGGTACGCAAAAGTCCAGCGGGCACCATCTGCGTTTTCGATACTCGCAAGCGCGCCTGAAGAATTGTACGTCGCCATACCGCGACGACCAAGCGGATCTATAACCCCAATAACACGTCCGTGGTCATCACGTATCAAGGTTGTAGTGTTCCCCGCACCGTTTGTCACGAGGACGAGATCACCGTAAGCATCGTACTCGAAGGTTGTGGATACACCCGTCGGGTCAGTGACTCGGGTAAGAAGACCCCTGTCGTCCCAGTCATAAAGCGTCTGAGCACCGTCGGCGTCGATCACAGCGCTTGGGTTTGGGTTCATCGAATCCGTATATTCATAGCTCACGGTCATTGGCGTACCCAGATTGCGGGGATCACGTGCATCCCGCACAGATACGCCGGTTATGCGGTCGTGTTCATCCCACCCGTAGGTATAGTCGGTACCCTCGGGGGTACGTTCACGCTTCAGCCTGCCTCGGTTATCGAATACGCGCGTGGTCCTAGAGCCATCGCGCTCAGTAATACCCACACGGTTTCCGAAAGAATCGTACCGCATGGTCTGTCGGCTGCCATCTGTGGCGGTAATTCCGATCAGACGTCCCTTAGAATCGCTTGTCCAGAGGTTAGAGTTATCCCCTGTTTCAGCATCCGCCACGATAGTAACCAAGCTTGGGGTATAGGTGTACGAAACTTCGCGTCCATACTCGGTGAGCTGGTGAACTACCCGGCCCAGTTCATCGTAGGTGTTGGTAACCTCTACAATCCCGTTGGCGTTGATAACCTCACGGATAAGTCCGGCATCCGTGTGAGTATACGAACGGACACCCGCATTTGTTGATACACCCGTCAGATGCTCACCCTCATACGAATATTCGGCGGCCATTAGCGGCGTATCGGCTTCGGCGCCAGTCGTGTTGTAAGTATAAGCACTAATCGGGCGATACTCGGGAGCCTCAGTGCTTTGAACTAGCGCTTCATAGTTCACACGAATCCCGCGCTGGGATCCTGGATGCACCAGATCTGTAACCTGTCCCTGCGCGTCACGGAATGCGACCACAGTATTTGATGGGTGCCCGTCGGTAGCACTCACCCAATCCCCAGAAGCGCTGAACCCAAAGGAATCGTGAGCGTTATTCATCACGATCCAATAGAAGGATTCCTGCGTGAGAGCTTGATCTGCGGATTCATCTAAGCCACGAGATTTCTTGAGCTGTTGCTGTGTTTCACGCTGCGATGCTTCAACTCGCGCATATGCATCAGAGCCCGGTTCTGCCCTCGTCAGCCACCATGCTTCCCCAGAGGCACGCGCGAATCCTTCACCTTCACGCGCGAACGTGAGGATGCGCCCATCGGCGGTAAACCATGATGCTTTGTCGGCATCAAACTCAAGACGCTGATCCAGAGTAGAGGACCATCCGATGCCAAAAACACCCGAAGGAATATCCTGCGAGTTAGTCACAGCCAAGCTGTTATACATACGTTTCAGGTTCAGATTACGCGCAAAAGTTCCCGGGAAAGAAAGGTCGGTTTCAGGCTCAATGAAGTTACCCGTTGCCACGTTTACCGGATCATTTGCGAAGCCAGAAGTAGGGATTTCGCCCGTAACCTGAGCAGGATGAACCTCGATTTTCTGAACCTGAGGAGCACCAGTTCCACGCTCCTGCATACGCTGATCCAGATATGCATTCGAGACGGTTTTGATTTTACTGGCGCCAGACCCAGCATCCCTAAAATCCTGGGCAACTCCAGAAACCCAGGTATTGACCTGGTTGCTCTGTTGAAGCCACCCCGCCATGCTGTTGATTGTTTCGCTGATATCGAGCGACCCGTGATGGCACGAACTTGTGTAGGTGTTTAGCGCATTCGTAATGTCGGTATGCTTGAGCCCTGCTTCGTTGTCGTAGGATACACAGGCAGTATTGTATCCGTCGAGGTTCTCTGGAATAGCAGAGGAAGTGCCGCCAGATGCATCAGGGGCGCCAGCATTGACATCGCGCTGCGGGGCAGAACCAGGCTCAGCAGGTTTCGACGGGTTGGGAGCATAATCGGGACGGTGTTTGTTGAGAACAACACCATCCCAAGCTTGCTGCACACCGTTGCGGTTCTCCCACTCCCGAGCTTTCTTACGGTTTTCGTTTTCAACATGCGCGCACTCTTTGATGTAATCTACCAGCTTCGCGCCATAACGGAGCATCGCCACAACGTTGGCGGAGTTATTGGCAAGTTGTACGTGGCACATATGAAAGTCGTGGGCGTATTTGCCCTCAAATTTATCTCGCGCAGTATCAAAAAGACCGTCTCGCCCGCCCTGCTGGGTTTCGATAGTGTCTGCGGCAGAATTCAGCGCATTTCTGAGGTTATCGGATGCCCCATCATCAAACTGAACGTCAGGCATAGCGTGCGGCTTATCAGCCGTGCCGATACTCATGTTGTCATCACCAGAGCTTTGGGGAGGATCAACATGTTTGAGCTCGGGCATAGGCGCAGGCTTACCGCCCAAAGAACTTGGTGAACCGCTGTTTTTAGGGGTGATAGGTTCAGGACGGACGTGCGGCATAGCTGCTCCTTGTGTAGCCGTAATTACATCACCAAATATAAAGGTAATATTTATAAATATCTCAAAATTACTACAAAAAACATATATACTTTAACCTTTACATAATATTTAGTCAAGGCTACTTGTGATGAGTAGTAGATTGATACATTATGTATCGATCCGTTACTGAAGCAAGGCATCGTTTTGAAGAATGCTGCTCCGAAGGTAGCACAGGTTGCTGCTGAGGGTACCCAGGCGGCGGTGTCTCGGGTTGTGCAGTTAGGGGTGAAGACTTCGGATATGCTCAATGCCGGGATTTCAAAGGTGGCGGCTTTGAAACCGGTAGCAGCAATGCGGAATAGTAGTGTGGTGAATAATGCAAGTAACTGGGTGGGGTGGAAATTCTGTGGTAAGACGGTCAAAGATGCTAGTGATCTTCAAACTGGATCGGCAGGAACGGTAGTTTCTGATGAGTGACGGACTAATCTATGGAATCATCTGCGTCACGTTTGTAGCAACAACATTCTGGCTCTCAGCCGTGTTTGAAGGACGTCAGCGTGAGCGTGAGCAGAAAGCCCAGCAGATATTAGAAGAAGCCTCTGACCCTCGGGCTGTGGTGCGGGTGTTGGCCTCGGTGCGGGTACAAGCCTCATGGTTCATGAAAATGCTCTTATGGGTAGCGCTTTTGCTGTTACTCTTTTTGGCTTTTCTTTTGAGCCTTATGACTATCGCGACTCTTGTTTCACAGGATCATAAGCCTGGATATACCACAAGTGAATGGGTTGAATTAGGACTCATTATTGTGGGGCTTCCTGGCACTGTGTGGGGTTTGTGGGTATGTCGGACCTCATACCGGGAAATCCTGCCCGAGAAACTCGTGCGGGTCACGAACCGGGGACGGAAACTTACACTGCACTACTGGCAGATTGACTCTAGTTATTTCACCCTATTAGGCGATGAAAACGGGCTTTTCGAGCTCACCGACACCGCAGGGGTGGTGCACCGGTTTAAACCGCATGTGGAGCCGTGCCGGTATGTGGGTTCTCAGGTGGCGTTCCGGCTGGATTATGGGTATTGGGCTGATCCGAATAATACTCAGGATGCTGAAATACTCGTGCAATATATTCAGGAAAAATTGTGGGTGCAGCGTCTTTTAGAGGTGCCTGTGGTTTCGGGGTTAGCTCATGGTGGGTATGGGAAAGAGTATTGTCCTGCTGGGGGTCCTGAGTTCGGGCCGGAGTTTCGTAGTAGGCAGAGCGCCTCGGGGGATTTCACGTGGGCTAAAAGCTTCGTCCTCACCTAGACGTACAAACGGGCGCCGCCACCCCCCAGCTATAGGGGGGGGCGGCAGGGGAGAGGCTACTTGTCTGTCACCTTAATCTTGCCCATTGCCCCGCGTTCCATTTCGGCGAACTGGTGATTCACGAACGTGTAGGTGCCGGGTTCGCGGAACTGCATCTCAACGAACCCGCCCTGCGCCGAGTCCAGATCGAGCGCCTGCGAATGCCCACCGGTAACCCCGTACGGGTCTTTACCGCGCCGCAGCAGGTAGCCGCCCTCTTTATACACCGTGTCGAACTGCGAACCGACCACGTGGAAGCTCATGCCTTTTGACGGCCCCGCCGCCATCAGCCAGATACGCACCCGCTCACCCTTCTTTGCCTCCAACGGCTGGTTGATGTACTGGGTGGCGTGCCCGTTAAACATGGTGAACGTGGGGGTGCCCGCCGCGATACCCTCGGACGAAACCTCAGTGAGCTTATTGCCGTTCTCCGCAGTCTGGCCCGTGTCGCTCAGGTACGTCTCGTTCTGCACCAGCACATACTCGTGGTCCACCGGATCCATATCCTGCGGGTCGATCACCACCGCCCCGTACATGCCCGAGGCCATGTGCAGGCTCATGGGCGTAGTCGAGCAGTGGTACAGCCAGATGCCGGTGCCGGTCGCCTCAAAACGGTACACCAGTTTCTCACCCGGGGCGATGGTTTTCATCGTATTATCGGGGGAGACCATGCCCGCGTGGAAATCAAGCGAATGCCCCATCGACCCGTTATTTTCAAGGGTAATCTCAAAAACGTCACCCAGTTTGCCGTGCAGAATCGGGCCCATATACGAGCCGTTGAACGTCCACGCCTTCACGTCCACCCCGGGGGCGACTTCGCGGTTAAGCTCCTGCACGTCCATGGTTATTTTGTGCACGGTCTTCCCGTCACGCTTCTCACCCGCAGGTACGGGCTGCAGCACCGGGTCACGCCGCTCATAGCCCTCCCCGGGGGAAGCGTGCAGATCAACGTTCCCGTTCTGGGCCGTCATCACATTCGACCCCGAACCGTTCGACCCCGCGCCACCGCCGGAGGCGCCGCCCCCGTGGTGCCCATTCGCCTGCAGGTTAGAGCCGGTGGCTTTCACATGGAACAGCATGCCCTGCTGCCGGTGCCCGGCAACAGAGCACCAGCCCTCAGAGTCGGCAGTAATCACGCCAACATCCACGCTTTTCGTCTCACCCGGGTTAATCGTGCCGGTCTTAGCGCCGTTATTGAACGTCAAATCGTGGGTCATGCCCTGATCCTCGTTCGTCACCTCAACCACCAGGCGGTTACCCACCGGCACCTGCGCAGTGTCCGGGGTGAAACGGTAGTTTGAGGTGGCCTTCACCTTCACCGTGGTGGTCTGCCCTGTGCCGGTCGCGGTTGAGCCGCCCATAAGGTTAAAGCCCACCGAGCTCGGATCCACCGCAATACCCAGGGTCAGCGCCATCACCACCGCCAGCACCCCGAACAGGGAATGCCGGGTGTGGTTCACCGGCTCAGGCTGAATCCCAGACCCGTCGAAAGAGGGCTTCTCACCGCGGGCGCGTGCAGCCATCATCTCCTTGCGGGTATTCACCGACGCCTTCACCCCGCGCACCATACACGGCAGGAACGACGCCAACCCCAGCGCCCCCATCGCCGAGACCGTAACCTTCACCCACGAACCGGTGAGCGTAGTCGGAAGCATAAAAACAATCAGGCTCAGGTTAACCACTGTCACGCGCGCGGCCGCGAACCGGCTGAACTCCTTATTGGAGGCGCGCACCACCGCCGGGCCGCCGCCCATACGCTGCGGCAGCAGGTAGCTCATAGCCCCAAGCAGCACCTGCAGCAGGAACCCCGCCACAAACACGGGGGTGACGGCGCGCATATCAAGCTCAGCGAACGGGGTGCTGAGCACCATGAACGCGGTGGCGAGCACCCCCAGCACCAGCCAGATGAACCCCGCCCCCACCGACATGGGAGGGAACTCGCCGGGCCGTTTCGTGCGCATAGTGCGCACCATAACCACCGCCACCATCAGCAGACCCGCACAGTAGACGAGCAGGCCAGCCCCGGCGGCAAACCGCGCCCCCGGCACACCCCCAAAAATCGCGCTGAGCGCCGTCACCAGCACACCCGCGATCATTAGCTGCAGCGCCCGCACACTAATACCCAGGGCGTTCTCCACCATTTTGGTGCGCAGCATCGTCGGCCAGAACGTGATGAGAGTGCCGACCACGGTCACACCCACAAACCCGAGCACGTTCACCGCCTCGTGAGCGAGCAAAAACTGGGCGTGAAGAGTTTTCTCAAGGCCCGGGAACGCAGTCATTGCCCCCAAGGCCGCACCGAACGGCAGCATGAACGCGGCCACAATATAGAAGCGGATAGTTGCACCAAACCGGGACGGCAGCGCCTGCTTCACCTGCTTCAGCAGTGCAACACCGTGCCAGGTGACCATCGCCCCCACCACGCTCGCCCCGGCCAGCGTGAGTATGTACAGCGTCGGCAGCTGCTCCTGAAACACCATGCCCAGCATGAGCACCATGATGCCGGCGTTAAGCGTGAAAATACGCGTGACCTGAACCCCGCGCGCCTCATCCGGGATTTTGATTTTCATCAGCGCCTCAGTGAAATGCTGACTCCAAATCAGGATAGAGTTCGTAATCAAGCCCAGGGTGACCATGTGCACGATCAGCCAGCCGCCATTAGGAATAAACCGGTGCGCCAGCAGGGCGGCAATAATCCCGAACATCCAGTACGACACAGGTTTAGAAGCACGCCGGTGCCACGTGCCGCGCCCCGATGCGCGCCGCGCGATCTCCTCAGTCGTCAGATTCGCACCGGGCAGGCCCTCCGGGCGGGCGCCGATCTGCAGCCCGCTGCTGCCGGAAGAACCCAAAGGCACAGACCCCGGCTTAGGCCCGGCCGCACCCCGACCGTCCGCACCATCAGCGTCAGCGCCCGCAGCCCCCGCACGCTGGGAATCGTCATAGTGGGTGTTCTTACCCTGTGCACCGCCGCGTTCAGGCTCGTCGGCGGAAGGCCCGTTGAGTTTCTCGCTCACGCTACCGCTCTTTCATTCGCTGTGTCCAATTACCCCCATTATATTGCGCCACCTATACGAATTTTAGTGTCGGTGACCTGTGCTACATGATGTAGAGGAACGGTAGAATAGCCCCTATGAAGTACCTGTCCCTCGCCCCCTTTGCCGCACTCGCAGCCATCATGCAGGCGATCACAATCTACTCCTACGACCAAGACGCCATGGCGGTGGCAGGGCAGATTTTCTTCCCCGTCCTCTTCACCCTCATGGCGCTGTACCTGATGCTCAAAAACCCCGGAGGATCAGCGAAACTCACGCTGGTGATGGCGATCGAGCTGGTCATTTCGGCACTCACCTTCGTCGGGTCAAGCCAGAAAATCGCCGCACTATACCCCTCCATCATCGTGTACTATGTGGCCCTGGCCGCGCTCGCGCTTGAGGTGGCTGCGCGCATCGCCGATACCCCCAAACGCGCCAAGGCTTCCGCCGACGGCGACGACACCCCCGAAACTGACAGTCCCGCAGCGGAACAAGAACACGACAACGCGGGCGAGCACGACCCGGACGAAACCGTACTAGACAGCGACAGCACGGCGACCCGCCCCACCGAGGAAGACACGGCCAACACCGCAGCGGGCGGCTACGACGACCCCAACACCGCAAAACCCGCTGCGGCAAAACCTGCCGCTTCCCAAAAAACCACCCGCACCGGGATGCGCGCCGGGCTCAACCGCAAAGCACCCGTACGCCGCGGCAACCGCCTCATAGCCACCACAAAAAAATCAGATAAGCCCACCACAGACACGGACTAACAGGCCCCTGCCGCCCCGCCGCTGCACACCCCTCGCCGCAACCAGCAGCACCCCGCCCAGCAGCAGGGCAGAGCCCCACCACAAGACCCCCGCACCACCGGGGAACACCCACACCCACACGCCCACACGATAGACTGGGACAAACAGGCAACAGAAAACCAGCCACAACCGCCGCGCCCGGCGGGCCACAACCGACACCACGCGAAACACCCCCGAGCAGAAAGACCCACCATGACCACAGCGCCACCCGTGCAAAACCCCACGCCAAACACCACCGTGGCAGGCAAAATAGCGCTCGCGGCACTCGCCCTGACCGTCGTCGGCTGGCTCATTTACATCGAATTCACCGGCGGCCTGGACTTTAACGTCTACCGGCTCGGGGCCATGACCATCTTCGACAACGAAGGCATGCACAAAGACCTCTACGCCCGTGACCTGCTCGACTACGGCGCGCTTAAACTGCCCTTCACCTACCCGCCGTTCGCGGCGCTGCTCTTTATGCCGTTCGCGTTCCTGCCGTTCGGGGTGGGCGTGGGCATCATGTACGCCATCAGCATTGGTGTGGCCTGGTGGATGGCCACCCTCATCTACGACTACGCCACCAGCCGCGGCTACCACATCCCCTTCCAGGACAAGCTCGGCAGATACGGTACTATTGCCGTGCTCACCTTCATCATCATCCTCTCCGGGCCGTGGCGGCGCGGGCTTGCGCTGGTGCAGGTGAACCCCATTATCCTCATCCTGGTGCTGGCTGACTTCCTGCGCCCAGCCAAGCGCATCCCCCGCGGGGCGCTGATCGGTATCGCTGGCGGTATTAAACTCACCCCGCTCGCGTTCGGGCTTATCCTGCTGATGCGCAAAGACTGGCGCGGTATTTTCACCCTCGGCGCCTCCTTCGCTGCGACCGTCATTATCGGGTTCATCTTCCTGCCCCATGAGGCCCTCACCTTCTGGACAAGCGCCGTCTCAGACCCCTCCCGCGTGGGCAACATTAACTTCCTCGACAATATCTCCATCCAAGGCTGGCTCATGCACCTGGGGCTGCGTGACCCGCTGCTGAAACCCGCATACTACGGGCTGGTGCTCGCCACCATCGTCCTCTTCGCCGCGCTGCTGCACCAGCTGAACCGCCGTAAACTTGTACTCTCACAGGTGGCGGTCGGCGGGTTCCTAATGGTCAGCATCTCACCCATCAGCTGGTCACACCACAACGTCATGTTCCCCCTGATCCTCATGGCGCTCATCGTTGATGCGTTCCCCCGGTTCTACGCGCACCTGCCCGCCTGGGCCAACCGGGCGGCGCGCATCCTCACCTGGGTGGCCCTTATCGGCCTGTACATTTCGCCCATGTGGCTGGGCGCCTCCCTGTGGGGCAGCTTCAGCGACCTCGACAATATCTACCAGCACGCCCTGCTGTTCTCCACCGTGCCGATCCTGTGCCTGTACCTGGTCATGATCACCTGGGCGGTGGCGGCCCTAACACCCGCCGTGCGCACCGCAGAAGAAGACGACCTGTTTATCGCCCCGCCCCCCGGTGCGGCACCCGAGACCAAAAAGGGGTAGCCGTTGAAAAAACACCCCGCAGCGCTTATTCCGCATGCCCTGTTCGTGCTCACGGTCATCTACATGGCGCAGTACGTCATTAACGACGGCGGCAACGACCTGTACATATACCGTCTAGGGGCCGAAACCATCACTGATGGGCCCGGCGGGCCCGGGCTGTACGAGGTGAGCCTTGACAACTACCCGTTCACCTACCCGCCGTTCGCCGCGCTGCTCTTTGTGCCGTTCGCGCTCATGCCCAAAGAAGTCGGGATGGCCCTGATGATGCTCATCACCGCCGGTATCGCCTGGTGGCTGGGGTGGGTCATCACCAAGTACGTGAGCAGGCGCGGGGTGCGCATCCCCCTGTACGAACACCTGGGAACCGCCGGGTGCGCCTCAACGCTGGCGCTGCTGATCTGGGCGAGCGGACCGTGGCGGCTAACCACCCACTTTGGGCAGATTAACGCGGTCATCCTGCTGCTGGTGCTGGCTGATTTCCTGCGCCCGGCCACACGCGTCCCCCGCGGGGTGCTGATCGGTATCGCTGGCGGTATTAAGCTCACCCCGCTCGCGTTTGGGCTTATCCTGCTGATGCGCAAAGACTGGCGTGGTGTCGCCTCCGTGGCGGGTGGTTTCGTGGGCACCATCGCCCTCGGGTTTTTGGCGGTGCCGGGTGAGGCCGCCTACTACTGGGGTGTGGCGGTGCGTAACACCTCCCGCATTGGGGTGACCGCGTTCTACGATAACGTGTCTCTGACCGGTATTTTCGCGCACCAGGGTGTGCCTGAGCCTATCGCCACGGTGCTGGTGGTGGCGCTGTCCCTATTCCTGCTGGTGGCCACCGCCGCCCTGATGCGCCTGTTCATCCGCGCGAACATGGTGTTTTCCCAGGTGGCGTTGAACGCGTTTTTAATGCTTCAAATCTCCCCGATTAGCTGGTCGCACCACAACACTTGGTACCCGGTTCTGCTGGTTGCGTTGTGCCTGGAGATTTTCCCGCTTATTATGCCTGCGGCACGCCCGGTAGTGTACGTGCTGAGTGTGTTCGCGAGCGTGATCGCACTGGTGGGCATGTATATTTCCCCGTTCTGGCTGGCGGTGCTGTTCTCCCCGAAGTACTCTTCGCACGAGATGATCTACCTGCCGCAGGGCGGCGCCGGGCTGGTGGCCGGTTCAGCCCCGTACGCCGCCATGTACCTGGTGGTGGCGTTGGTGTTCCTCACCTATTGGGCGCACCGGGCAGCAATTGATGCGCGGGTGGACTCGGGCCGGTTCCGTGCACCCAAACGCCCCGCACCGTAGCCCTCCACACGCCCGCGCCCAAGAGGGCACAGCTAAGGCCCGTCGTGCATCACGACGGGCCTTAGCATTCAGGGCACCTTCCGGTGAGGCGACCGGGTGCGGGCTACTTGGTGTTCATGCGCCACCGGGCGTAGGGCGCCTCAACGAACATGTACACTTCGCTGCTGCTGTCTTCCCACTCGGTGGTGCTCTTCGACGAAGCCATGCTGGTGCCAATCACCGAGCCTTTACCGACCGCATCCAGCCTGAAGTGGTAGTAGCCGTTATTGTCGGTGCTTTCGCTGTTCACCTCAAACGAGCTGGTGCCGCCGGTGTAGGTGAAGGCGTAGTTACGTGCCCGGCCCTCAATGCTCTCACCTTTACCGTACTTCGGTGCGGAGGAGGCATCGTACACGCGCACCGTCCACTTGCCTTCGCCCTCAATCTGCAGCTTGCGGGTGGTTTTGCTGGTGGTGTCCATCCAGGCGGAGCCGGTGATCGTGGAGCTCACGCTGCCGGAATCACGCACCTCAAAACCGCTGGACTGGTCTTTGTCGGTTTTACCCGCCACGTTCAGCACACCCCGGTTATTTTCGTTTGCGGGCACGGACGCGGGAGTGAACTCGTAGTAGACCAGCGCCTTCGAGTCGTTGCCGTTGGGCTTTTCGATGTCGATGGTCTTCTTACCCTCACCCGTGTACTCCTTGAAGTCGCCCGAGGGCTTCTTCAGTTCGGTGGGGTCGTCCGAATCGGAGGATGAGCTGCTGCTCGCGGACGAGGAGCTGCTGGAACTGCTTGCGGCAGGCTCTGCGTTGTTCGTATTGTCGCTACCGCGCGGTATGAACAGCACCAGCGCCAGGATCAGCAGCACCACCAGCAGAATAACGCCCGCGATACTCGCCAAACCCAGCGGGGTGGAGAAGAAGTTCTGGTTCCCGTTATTTGCGGTGAGTTTTTCACGCAGCGTATTTACGGCCCCGGCTGCCCCTCCGGAGGCTTTCTTGGCTGCCGCGCCACCAGCCGCAGCCGCCGCAGGTGCGGCAGCGTTTGCGGGGTTAAACTGCGCGTTATTCTGGGTGTTTCGGGCGTTCTCAGCCGCGAACGATGCGGGGGTCACGGTGCCGGGTGCTGGCGCGTTCGCGACCGGGCCGCTGGCGTTGCCCTGCGTACCGTCAGCCGGGGTGGCCTGCACGTCGCGGGCTGTCAGCCCGGTACCTTGCCTCTGGCTTGGCTGGGACTGATCGGCTGGGGGCTGCTGGCCTGCCTGGGCCTGCCCCGCCTGCGGGTTCTCCGGCTGGGCACCGGGTTGGCTTTGCGGGTCATACCCGTAGCCGGTGCCTGCCGTATCCTGCCCGTACCCCTGGGCGGCATCCTGACCGTAACCGGAGACACCGTAATCCTGGCCGTAGTTCTGCGCACCATGCTGCCCGTAGCCGGGTGACTGCACCGCGCCGGGGTCGGTGCCGTACGAGGCGCCCTGTGCTGGTGCGCCGCCCTGGTTCGCGGAATTCATGGGAGCGGCACTCTGCTGGTTCGGCAGCGGAATCTGCGAGGTGTGATCCGCCAGCTCGGGGTTAATCGGCTCCGGCAGGATCGGAGGAACAGCCGGTGCTGCGGCCTCAGGCGCCTGTTCGGAACCTGCCCCAGCGGATGCTGCGGGTGCAGCAGCCGGTGCCGTGGGCTGGTTGGTGGGCTCTTCTGAGAGCCCGTACCCCGAAGGGTCCGCCGTGTATGACTGCTTGCCGGTTTCGCTAGCTGCCACATGCGACTGCGCCGCACCGGTACCCTCGGGGAAGGTCGCCGCGGGCAGAATAGAGGCCGGTTTAGCGGCCTCATCCGCGCCCGATGCCTGCTGCGCAGCGTCAGTTAGCCCGTAAGGCTCCTGCTGGGGTCCCGGTTCAGGTTCGGGGGTGTGAGACACGGCCTCCTGCTGGTGTTTCCCAGCCTCATGAGCTTTAGCGTCACGAGCCTCGACGCCATACTCCTGGACACCATAATCTTGGGCACCATCGGTTTCGGCGCCGGTGCTTTCGGCACCGCGTGCCTCAACGCTGTGGTCTTTAACGCTGCGGCCTTCAGCACGGCGGGACTCGCGGGGCGCATCCTCAGCCTCTTCTGCGGTATCCTTCGCGGCGTGCCGCGGCTTTACCTGGGACGGCTGCTCGGTGGAGGGCTCATCACCCTCGGTGTGGGCCTCATCATCCTGGGCGGTGTGCTGGGCTGCGGCGGAGGTGTCGTGGAACTCAATCAGGGGCGAGTTCACCGGCGAAGGCAGCGCATCCTCATCCTCAGACGCGGTACTTTCAGCATCCTGGACCGAGGGTGTTTCCTTCGGCTCGAACGGCTCATCATCGTCAAGGGGAGAAAGCGCAATAGTTGCCGCGTCTGCGGGAATATTCGCTGCGGTATCCACCGACGAGGCGGTGGTAATGTCCGGTGCCTCAACGCTCGCGCCGAGCATCCGCTCACCCTCATACACGAACGGTTGGGCGTTATCGTCCTCAGCCGCCTCGGCTGCCCTGCGGCGGCGCTTGGGAGGCTCGTCACCGCCCATAATGTCATCGGCGGAGGTGCGGATTGCCGCATCCGACTCCTGCTCCTGCACCGCAATACCCTCAGGCGGGGTGGGCAGAGGCATAATATCGTCGGCGCCCGCACCGCTGAGGGTGGGCCCCTGCCGCTGCTGCCGCTCGCCTGTGTCCGTCTGCTCTTTCTGAACCTCATCGGCGGCGGGGCTCGTGGCGGCGTGTTTTGCGGCGTGCGGTGCCGCACCGTCAGCTTCCTCAGCTGCCGGCGTGGTGTTCTCAGCGGCACCCTGGGTGTTCTGTGCGGGCTTCGCCTCGTCTTTGGCCTGTTTCTTCTTCGGCTGAATCTTAATGAGCCCCTGGGTGTCGAGGTTTTCGTTCACCTCAATACTGATGTGCTCACCGGGTGCACCCTCGTTTGATGCACTCATCTCCTGCGCCTCACGCACCTGCGCGAACCGGCGCAGAGCGTTCTTCACGGGCTCGGGCTGCTCCAGCTCTTCGGCTGTGGTGGCACCGGTGCGGGTATCGGCGGCGGGGGTGTCTTGCTCGGGGGAGGTTTGCTCAGAAGAAATGTGTCCAGCGGAAACCTGCTCAGCGGCACCCTTCTCGGTGGAGGCTTGCGCGTACTCTTCGTCCCGTGCAGCACGCCGCGCAGCCCGGGAATCACCAGAATCAACCGTATCCGTTTGGTTTTCCTCGGTCTCGGGGAGTGGTGCAGGGGCAGCGGCGACCGACTCGGGCGAACCGGAGTGGGTGCCCTCCTGCTCGCCCGCACCCGCTGCGGGAGTAGCCTGAGCGGGCTCATCCTTCTGCAGTTCACTTTTTATTGCATCACCAACGGGGATGCTGGGGGGAGTGTCAGCTTCCCGGTGCGCGTCAACGTCAGCGGTTACCTGCGACCCCGCCAGCTCATCTGCGGCGGGGGAGTCGGCAGTGCTCTCACGCTGAAAATCTGCGGGCTCCGGCAGGGTAGGCTCGTCGCTAACAGGCTGGGCGTGCCGGGGCGTGTCCTCGGCGATCTCGGCCACCTGCGGCCCGCTCGTGAACTCACTAGTTGGCTGGGTGTGCGCTGCCGAAGCGGCGCTAGCCTGCTCGTCCTTGGCATCAGCTGTGTTCTGCTCAGCCTGCTGGGCGGCTGCGCGCTCGGCAGCTTCACGCTCGGCGGCCTCCTGCGCCGCCTGCTGAGCCATGAACTGCTCGCGGGCGGCCCGGCGGGAAGTCGGCTGGGGCATGTTCTCGGGCATACCCGCCACAGCCTGCCCACCGTTAAAACCGTTTGACTGCCCTTCCACTACCTGCGGGTGTCCGCCAGGCTGCGGCTCGGTGGTGTTTGCCGGGCCGTTTGGCTGCAGGCGGGCACGCTCAGCCTCGTAGTGTGCGGCATGAGCCTCACGGGAGGGGTGCGAGGTGGCCTGCGCCATCCTGAAGTCATCATTAAGCGGGTCAAAAGAGGTGGTGCGTGGCTTCTGCTCTTGCCCCTGTTCAGTACCGTTACTGTTCTCCGCGGTCACCGTGTCGTGTTCGAGGGCGGAATGTGCAGGTGCGTTATGAGATACAGCGGTATCGACGGTTCGCTCTGTGCCCGCCTGCTCCTGTATAGGAAAACTGCCGGTGGCGGGGGCTGCGGGACTATGCTGCGCGTGTTCCTGTGGGGTGGGGGCAATAACCGAGTCGTCACCCGCTAGAGTGTAGTCGTCGCCAACGTGTGCCGGAAGCTCATCCATGGGCTCCTCATACGCCGTGCCTTCGTCGTTGAAATCGGCGGAATCGGTGGGCTCCTCAATCCACAGCTGCCACCCGGCCGGGACCGGGCCCCACGCGGGGTCGGGGCGCCAAGTGGGGGTGGGTTTCCAGCCTTTGGGGGGTTTGGGCCAATTCGGCGGCGGATTAAAAATCAGTGCCATGAGAAGCCTTCCTTCTGCCCGCGCCACCCCCATACCCGGAAGCGATGGCGCGCACAATCTAAACAAGAGAAATACGGTAACCATAGAATTATGTCATATTTACCGCTAAAATACCCTGTAACAGTCACTTAGACAACCCCACGGCGCAACGTTGCGTGAGCATCGAAAAGTTGCAGGAGCGGCATAGATTATGAGCACTAATTCGTCGGAGCCCAAACGGCACCCCGAGCACAACCACCACGCAGGCACAAACCAACAGAGGCCGCAGGATACGAGGCAAAAATCACCTAAATCATCCGCTACTTCCCCAGCCCCTGAGACCACCTCAGGGGTTACTGATGTGCCCTGGAGCAGCTCCAACACCACTGCTCAAAGCGCCGAGAGCACCGCCTCAGGTTCGGGTAGTGAGCAGGGACCCGTCCAGGCGGCCCCCGTCAGCCCCGGGGATGATCCTCGGCCGGTGTCGCAGCTACTTGCCCTGCCGCCGCTAACGGACGCTATTAAGCAGGTCTCTAAGAACCCCGAGAACCCACCGGCGCACGGCTCGTATGCGGTGCCCGTATATAACCTCGACCCCAGCCTCACCTCCGATATGTCGGCCTCTGTTGAGCGTACCCTGCCGTACCACCGGTTGGCCTTTGCCGACGGCCGGTCCCGCTGGTTCACGCCCCTGCTGGAGGGCCTGGTGGGTCTGGCAATCTATGTGGGTCTGATTACCCTGTTTACCGTGATGACGAGCATCTCACTGATCATCCGTGCGGATAAAACAACCGACTTTGGAACCTACATAAGGGACAAAGTACTGGATGATCCGCTGGCTATGTTCTTCATATTCGGTACAGTTGCTCTCATGTTCCCCGCCATACGTGTTGCACGCCTGATTTTCGGTCCCCGTCCATGGGGCCTAGTGCACTCGGTGCAGCGCCGGATCCGCTGGTCGCTTCTGCTGACGGCGCTGGTGGTGGGCGCCTTCTGCTATGGGCTGTACACCCTGCTGACACTGATGCTGGATGGCTTCTCATCCATCGGTTTCCACCACAAGCAACCGCACGAGATTGCCTTCTGGCTGAACATGGTGATGCTTCTTGTTCTGGTGCCATTGCAGTGCTACGCGGAGGAACTGATATTCCGCGGCTACCTGATGCAGACCATCGGCCGGTGGCTCAAGAACCCGGCGTGGGCGATCCTGCTCCCAGCCCCCCTCTTCATGCTTGCCCACGACTACGACCCGTGGGGGCAAGCCTCAATAGTGGTTATGGCGGTGCTCGCGGGGTTCCTCTGCTGGTACACGGGCGGCTTAGAGGCAGCTATCGGCATGCATGTGATGAATAATATAACAACGATGGCGATGGGTATATTCGCGAACACGGACCCGCTTCAGATGCAGAGCAGCGGCACCCCCACCGATTTCGCGATGGTGCTCGCCACCGAGGTTCTCTACACGGCGGCCATCTGCTGGTTCACGCACTACCGCGGCTACCTGCGCACTGCCACGTTCACTGTGCAGGATCCGAAGCAGAGCCACGCGCCCGTGCAGTTCTCGCCTGCCCAGGCCTCTCAGGGGCATTCACCCCAGTCGCCGGAACAGCCGAAGCAGCAGGGGAAGTAACCTCCCAAAAAAGCTCACGGTGCGGTGTGCCGGTGCGGGCTGAGAACCCACACGGGCGCACCGCATGCATCATCTGGTGTTTCGGTCTGAGTCTCTTCACGCGGGGTAAAGCAGCATTTCTTGCTTTTACCTCACGTGAAGAGGCTTTTTAGTACCCCAAAACTCTCGCGTGAAGGTAGGCTTAAACCATGAGTGTAGACGCAGTGAAAAACATTGAAGACTTAGCACAGTTCGTTGAGGACTCGCCGGTTTCTTACCTGGCGGCGCGCACCGTGGCGCGGCGCCTGCAGGGGGCCGGGTTTACCGAACTGACCGAGTCTGAGACGTGGCCCGACTCCGCCGCGACGGGGCGCCATTTTGTGGTGCGTGACGGCGCGATTATTGCGTGGGCGGGCGGGCGTCAGGCGTCTGCGGCGAGCGGCTACCGGGTGCTGGGTGCACACACCGATTCGCCCGCGCTGAAAGTTAAACCGAAATCTTCGCTCACGGTTAAAGGCTGGCACCAGATCGGTGTTGAGAACTACGGCGGGGGGCTGCTGAACTCGTACCTTGACAGGGAGCTGCGTTTGGCGGGGCGGCTGACGGTGCACGAAGGCGGCACCCTGCGTGACCGGTACGTGTGCACGCCGCCGCTGGCACGCATCCCCCAGCTGGCCCCGCACCTGGACCATAAACGGAACGAACTGGTTCTTGATAAACAGTTCAACCTGTACCCGATTTGGGGTATTGACCCGGGGCAGAACGACGTGCTCGCATACTTGGGGCGGCACACGGTCGATGAGGGCGGCGACGTTGACCCCGCCACCGTGGTCGGCTACGACCTGCTGACCGCCGATTCTCAGCCGGGGCGCCGGTTTGGGCAGCACGGCGAGTTTTTTGCCTCCGGGCGGCTGGATAACCTGTCGTCGGTACACGCGGGGCTGTGTGCGCTGGAGCGGTATGTGGCCGATAACGCCGACGAGCACGCATCCCACACCGTGATGCTCGCCGGGTTCGACCATGAGGAGGTCGGCTCGGAAACCCGCAGCGGCGCGGCTGGCCCGTTCCTGGAAGATGTGCTGGTTAGGCTGTCGGCGGCACGCGGCGAGAACACGGAGCAGTACCGCCGTTCTGTCGCCTCCTCAGTGTGCCTGTCGGCGGATGCGGGGCACCTGCTGCACCCGAACTATCAGGGCCACCACGACCCGGTGGTGCAGCCGGTTCCCGGTGCCGGTCCGCTGCTGAAGATTAACGCGAACCAGCGGTACGCCACAGACTCGGTGGGCGCCGGTATTTTCGCGGCGGCATGTAAGGCGGCACGGGTGCCGTATCAGGAGTTCGTGTCGAATAATAATATGCCGTGCGGTTCCACCATCGGGCCTATCACCGCCACCCGGTTGGGGATGCGTACCGTGGATGTGGGCGTGGGCCTGCTGTCGATGCATTCGGCGCGCGAAATGTGCCACGTTCACGACATGGCATACCTGACCCGCGCGGTGGAAGGCTTCTACCGGTTACAGGGTCTATAACCGGACTGCTGCATAGCGGGACGGCGCAGGCGGCGGCAATGACGGCACAACATAGTGCATGGTTTTGGCATTTTTGTAATGCTCCTATCCTTACAAAACAACCGAAACCGTGCACTATATGAGTGCGTGGTGAAGGATTAAATACTTATGGTAACCGGGGAAGCATATGACGCCGTAAGTAAGCAGCAAAACGAGGAGCTTCAGCTCTTTCAAGTGCCCCGCATAAGTCTGCTTCACCATATTTCTTAATGAAATATCTTTCTTGGAATAAATATATTTCTGCGAGGTCTGTAGACGACAATGTGAGGGATTCTTGAGTTGACCTACCGAGATGCGGTTCCACAAAATCCATCAGAAGGTCGTCAGTGCTGATAGTTACATAGGGTAAGGGCTCGTCGGTATTTTCGCTCGTTTCCCAGTAATCCAGGAGAGCTTTGTCGTTGGTGACTAAGTAGTCAATATTGTGCTTCACCATTGCTGCATGTATATGAAGGTCGTTCTTATCGGGGTATCCATGTATTGAGGAGATGGGGTAACCTTCTAACACGAACACAGATTTACCTATCTGCTCTCTAACCTTCACCCGTGCAGCATCATTTCCAGTTGGGTTTCCTCTAAGCCAGTGGTACCCCCACTCGTCGAGAATATTCTGTGTTGTGTGTATATCGAAGTACTTTTTAATTAAGAAGGAAATGGAGGATAACAGAAGTGACTAATAAAATAGATTTTTTAAACGAATATAGTTTATCTAGTTCAAGTGTAGAAATTGTGACGGATGAAAGCCAAATTGTAGAGGCTCCAATTCCAAATTTTTGGAAAGAAGCACTTTTGTCAGATAGTTTGGAAGAAAGAAAAGAAAAAATTCTTTCAGTGTGGAAAGAATATTCTTCTTCTGATTTGCGAAACACAATTTCTTATTTAGGCGATTATTTAAAAAATATAGACTTGATTTGTTTAGACGGCGAATATTCGCTTTTGTATACGATTTTGACTTACCAAACAGGAGAAGAAATCTATTATGAAGGGAAGCAACTCGTTACAGTTGAGGTGCTGAAACAAAAGTTTGGAGAAAACGCACCAACTATAAAACAATCAATAGCAGATTTCTATACTCATATCCACAACGGTTTTTATGATTATACAAGTAAAAGCATGGGGATTGATAACCTTAAAAATGTGAACTCTATGGCAGATTATGACTGGGAATATTTGCAACAGTTAGACATAGATTTAATCCCACTTTATAATTTTTTCAGTAACGGTATGGGGGAATACGTTGTTTTAGACATCGAAAATGGAAACACCTATTTATGGTCGTCAAGAGAACTTCCTAAAAGGCAGTCTGACTTTTGGGCTTTGGTAGACGAATGGATTATAATTGGATTAGATTTTTAAAACAGAGAGTATAATTTGTTGGTACCCTAAATGTTAATCAAGAAAAGTATAACATTTGGGGTATTTTTGTTATTCAATACAATTTACCTTGACATCTTTTCATCTTATGCTATACTAATTTTATTACTTTTGGGAAGAGTAAGTGTTGAGGGAGATTGGGAGAGGCATGATTTGCTTTTATCTCATACTTGCTCACTCTGTCCGACCCTCGGACGGGGTCGACTAGTTTTGGTTTACTTCGTCAGAGGCTCAGATTGTTTGTCCGTGTTCTCATTCGCACACACCAACCCTCTGATTGTGTGGATTTGTTCTCATTCAGACAATCTGACCCTCGGAAAGAGTGCCCGAGTTCTGATTGACTCCGTCAGAGCCTCAGATTGTTTGCCCTTGTTCTCATTCGCACAATCCGAGGCTCAGATGAGGCAAATCTGTTCCAGTTTACTCTGTCAGAGGGTCGGACAAGCTCTTTTCAAAAGTAATGACCATATCCGAGGGGGATCGGATAAAAATGAAAAAGAAAAGGTGGATATATGCCAGCAAAACAAACATTATTAAATCTGCAAACGAGCAGTTTACGCTATGCCGAGTTTTCTCAGTTTATCGCGCGTTTCTTAGACGATGTCGAAAAGGAAAACTTGGATGTCAAGAAAGAAGAAATCTTGTCTAACTTGCTGGGGCAGCTAAAGACTAATTTGCCTGCTTATCAAGCATCGCTAGGACAAGTTCGGGTGAGTGAAAAGTCCAGCACGATTACCGAAGCCGACCAGTTGCGGGATGAAGATTTCCAAGCGCTACGCGAAGCAATTAAACCCTATCGCAATAGTCGCCGTGAAAACGAAAAGGCAGCTTATAAGACTTTAGACTTGCTTTTCGACCAGTACAAGAAAGCGACCAAGGTTTCCTATGAAGAAGAAAGCGCGCTGTTAAACAGTCTACTAGAAAAACTCAGAAAAGCTGAATACCAATCCGCTATTGAGACTTTGGGGATTGGGCGCTTTATGAATAACTTGACCGAAAGCCAAGCGGCTTTTGAAAAGGTCTTCTCTGACCGCTCACAAGAAAATCTCGCTAAAGTCAGCTTTGACACCAAGCAACTGCGCAAGGACTTGGCAGTTCCTTACCAACAACTAAGCGACTATGTAGCTATTCTAGCTCAGTTGAAAGAAGACGCTATTTACCAAAAGACCTTATCTGTCCTCAACAACAGCCGCAAGTACTACGCCGATGTCTTGGCACGCCGCAAGGGCAAAGATAAGAAAGAAGCGAAAAAGGTAGAAACGGAAACAGAATAAAAAAGACGCTCCACTTACTCATAAGTGGGGCGATTTTTCTCTTTACGCCGTTTGGCTTCTCGTTCTAGTTTTGCCCAATTAGTTCACATACTTACACCACCACGGAGCACTACAGTATTTCAGATATTGTCAATAGCGACAAGACCCCGATACCCGCCGCCAAGGAACTCTACGATGCCAAACTCAAGCTGGCAAAAGAAGGCTTGGCGAAGATTGAGAAAGAAGACCATGAGAAGTACGAAAAGCTCAAGGGTTTGAGCGACCAACAACTCATGGAAGCCATGTTTCCGACGCAAGTCGGCGAGTATGAGCGGGCGCGCTCGACTTGGAAGGAAAACAACAAAGGCTGGTTGCAGTGGGTTGAAATTGATAGCAGTGGGTGCCATTATCGCGGGGAGTGTCCTGAGCGGTGGGACACTGGCTCCTATCCTTATCGGAGCAGGGACAGCTTACCTGGTGGCAGATAGCGGTTATCAGGCAGTTAGCGGGGAGACCATTTCGGGGAAACGGCTGACTGACGGGGAGCGTATCTGGGCAGGTGTGGACGCAGTCTTGATGGCAGCGACCGGTGGCTTTGCGACCTATGCCAGCGTGCTTGCCAAGACAGGGAAAGCTGCCTCTACGACGGTACAGACGGTAGGCAAGGTTGTCAATTATGCCGATGATGCCAATGACATCGCTCATACGGTGACCGCGATGCAGGATGACCCCTTGGGCGCAGCACTCCAATTTGGAATAGGGCGTGCGATTGGTCATGGAGTTACTGCTCTTGGAAATAAAGCTCGAGCAAGATTTGGCAAGGGTGGCAGTGGAGCTGATGTGGACTTGCCAAGTAGTGGGAAAGGTGTGGATCTGCCAGCGGGCAATGCAGGTTTGAAGACCCATGCGGACACAGATGTGGATCCGTCTACGCTTGGTACAGGCAAGAAGCCAAAACCAGAGATTCAAACGCCCCAACATCAAGAAATACCAAGTCCAAGCAAGAAACCAGAGCTTGATGTGATGAAGACAAGCAAGCCTGAGATTGACCGTGCAAGCAGTCCAGAGATAACTGGTCCAAATAAGAAGCCAGAAATTGATACCACTAAAACGGCGAAACCCGAGATTGACAATCCAAGCCGTCCAGCGGTGGATAAGACCAACAGCAAGCCGAGCGAGATTGATACAGGCAAGACGGTGAAACCGGAGGTCAGCCAAGCTCGTCCGAGCGAGGTGGCGTCACCAAACAGTCGTCCAAAAGAAGTGGATGTGACCAAGAAGCCCGACATTGAAGTGACTCGCCCAGCCGAAGTCAATCCGACCAAGGTTAAGCCAGAAATGGAAACCAAGGTCAAACCAGACATTGACGCAGCGGCAGCTAGTGCCAGCGCCGTTCCGAAAGTCAAGGCGCAAGAACCCGACCTCCCCAAAGCCGGACAACCCGAAGTCACCCCTGACGCTGGCAAGAAAGTGCAGAAGCCAGAAGAGGTGGATACCGAAGCAACTAAGGCTGGTATAGGAATGTCGGAAGATGCAAATTATGCACAAAAGACATATGGTCACTCGTTCAGTCAAGAAGGACAGAAAATATATTCTGAATTAGCAGGGGAACCTATAAAAACAATTGATGATTTAGTTGATGCAATAAAATCGGGTAAAATAGATATTAAAGACTTACCGGTTGAATATATCAATCGTGATGGAAATACTTTGATATTGAATACTCGTACATCACAGGCTTTAACTCAATCAGGTATTCCTAGGAGTGATTGGCATACGATTGATAGGACGGGAGAAAAGTTACACGAGACTTTGCTTGACGGACAACTACAAAGAAACAAACTCACTTCAGAAGGTATTAAAGAAGTTAGACCAAGTAACAGAAAAGGATAATAAATATGACATACAAAACAGAATATGTTTTACCTATGTTTTCTTCAAATTTAGAAAAAGAGCCTGAAATTCAGATAACAGGTTTGGAGGTTGCAATTCGGATTTCAGGTTATGATGATGAGGAACAATTTAGTGAAGTTCTACTAAAATTTCAATCAGTCTTGGAATTTACTCGGACATCCTCAAAATTTGGAATAACAGAGGGTTCTTATGATACAGTCATTAAAATTGAAAATTCTAAAAGATTAGCGGAGTTAAAAGAAACAAATGAAAGGGACTATGCGTTTTGGTCTCCTAATCATTATGCTTTTTACCTAGACGGCTCAGGTTTCTTTCAAATAATTGCTGATAGTTTTGAGGTGGAAAGGCTTGTTTGATTATACAAAACTTAGTAGAGAAGTATCCTATATATTAAGACATAATCCAGATAAATATGGTATAAAGCTGGACTCGGAGGGGTGGTGTTCAGTTGATGATTTAATACATAAATTATCAGAAACTCCTTTATGGAAAGGACTTACAAGAGATGACCTTGAAACAATGATAGAACTATCTGACAAAAAGCGTCATGAAATAAAAGGTGAAAAGATTAGGGCTTTTTATGGACATTCAATAAAAGACAAATTATCTAAAACAGCCAATAAACCACCGAAAGTTTTATACCATGGAACAGTTCAAAGATTTTTAAATCAGATTTTACAAACTGGGCTAATTCCAAAAGAAAGGCAGTATGTTCATTTGTCTTCTGATGTGAGTACAGCAAAGCAGGTAGCTTTGAGAAGAGATGACAGAGCTATCATTTTAGAAGTTGCTGCCCAGTCTGCTTGGGAAAATGGTGTAAAATTTTATATTGGGAATGAAGATATATGGCTTTCTGAGCCAATTCCTAGTGAGTATATTTCTATTATTGAGGATAAATAATCTTTTTATGACTAGAAATAGAAAGAAAGGGGAAAAGAATGTCCGATAAATCAATGAAAATGACAATGATGACAGAACAATTTGAAAAGGGCGATAGCGGAGAAACAGTAGAGGGCATTACTCTCATTGTTGACGGTGTTGTCAAAGACGTGACAGATATTCTTAAGGAAACAAAAGGATATAATTCAACCTTAGACTTAATTCAAGATGCTATTGTTCGTGGATTGGCTGAAATCAGGGAGTCATAGTTTTATTTAAGAGGACGTTAGTCCTCTTTTTTGTTATACTGGAAAGTGTAGGGGAACAAAATGGAAATTTTAAACAAGTACATTGACAATCCAATCCGAGATTAACAACTCAAGCCGAGCGAGGTGGCGTCACCAAACAGTCGTCCAAAAGAAGTGGATGTGACCAAGAAGCCCGACATTGAAGTGACTCGCCCAGCCGAAGTCAATCCGACCAAGGTTAAGCCAGAAATGGAAACCAAGGTCAAACCAGACATTGACGCAGCGGCAGCTAGTGCCAGCGCCGTTCCGAAAGTCAAGGCGCAAGAACCCGACCTCCCCAAAGCCGGACAACCCGAAGTCACCCCTGACGCTGGCAAGAAAGTGCAGAAGCCAGAAGAGGTGGATACCGAAGCCACTAAGGCTGGGAAGGTTGAGGAGGAAGATACAAATTGGGGCCCAGATGAAATTTCGCGTTTACGAGAGGATTGGGGAGTTCCAGAAACTGACACACTTGCTATTGCAAAAACAGATATAGAAGGTCTAGAAGACATAGTATTTAAAGGAGGCTCTCCAAGAGTTAGAAAAGAAGCTGGTCTAGATGATTTAGATGTGTTAAAACCAGGAGGGTTATTCATTTGGGTGGTTTTGTATCCAGAAAAACAGTGCCCGCACCACCG
>ERZ772769.82-NODE-82-length-24159-cov-4.18669_pt1 | contig 24159 bp, 28 predicted proteins | sample MGYA00580987_ERZ772769 | MGnify/ENA primary metagenome ERZ772769 (study PRJEB29015, sample SAMEA2738043) | human oral metagenome | biome: human oral; feature: human-associated habitat; material: saliva | place: China | collected 2234 ...
GCGCTGAAACCACAGCGATCGTGTCCTGGCACTGACGAAGGGAGGAGGACCCGTGGCCAACGACCGACGTCTCAAGGTCCTGTCCGCCATCGTCACCGACTACGTGCGCACGCGCGAGCCCGTGGGGTCCAAGGCCCTCGTGGAGCGCTACCGGCTGGGCGTGTCCCCGGCCACGATCCGCAACGACATGGCGGCCCTGGAGGACGAGGGCTACATCCACCAGCCGCACACCTCGGCCGGGCGCGTGCCCACCCAGAAGGGCTACCGGCTCTTCGTCGACGAGGTCGCCCGGATCAAGCCCCTCTCGGCGCCCGAGCGGGCCGCCATCACCGCGCTCCTGTCCGGGGCGGTCGACCTGGAGCAGGTCGTGGCCCGCACCGTGCGGGCCCTGGCCCAGCTGACCGGCCAGCTCGCCGTCGTCGAGTACCCCAGCCTGCGGTACGCCGCCCTCCAGCACCTCGAGCTCGTGGCCCTGGGGCCCGAGCGCGTCCTGCTGGTCATCATCACCGACACCGGGCGCGTCGACCAACGCACCGTGACCCTCAGGTCCAGGGGCTCCCTGAACTCCCGCCATGACGGGGGCTTCGACATCGCCGACGTCGTCGACCCCCTCGTCCTGGAGCGCCTGCGCACCCGGCTCAACGGTGCCCTTACGGGTCGCCGCGCCGCCGACGTCGCCCCGATCCTGGCGGCTTTGGCCGAGCAGGCGCCCGCCGACGAGCGCTTCCTGCTCGAGGCCGTCTCCGACGAGCTCGTCGCCGCCCTGCGCCCCGACGCGGAGGAGCGGCTCGTCGTCGCCGGGACCGCGAACCTGGCCCGCGCCACCCCCGACTTCTCCTCCCTGGGGCCCCTCCTGGACGCCGTCGAGGAGCAGGTGGTGCTGCTTCGCCTGTTCACCGCCGACAACGGCGCCCCGGCCGGCGAGAACCGGATGCGCGTGAGCATCGGATCGGAGAACAACGACGACGCCCTGGCCGAGGCCTCCGTCGTCACCACCACCTACGGGCCGGGAACCGGTGAGGCCGTCGCCCACCTCGGAGTCATCGGCCCCACCCGCATGGACTACCCGGCCACCATGACCGCCGTCCGGGCCGTGGCCCGCTACCTGTCCCGGTTCCTGTCCCCACCGGAGACCTGAGAACCGGCCTGCCCGACCCGCCCCAAGCGGCCCGGCCGGGCACGCCCCCAGACCACCACCGCAGAAGTCGTAGCCGTAAAGGAAGAACGCAGTGAGCAACTACTACGAGGTCCTCGGCGTCAGCCGCGACGCCAGCCCCGAGGAGATCAAGAAGGCCTACCGCAAGAAGGCCCGCCAGCTGCACCCCGACGTCGCCGGCCCCGGCCACGAGGACGAGTTCAAGGAAGTCTCCTCCGCCTACGAGGTCCTCTCCGACCCCGACAAGCGCCAGATGTACGACCTGGGCGGGGAGGACGCCGTGCGAGGCGGCGGCGGATTCGGCGGGGGCTTCGCCGGAGCCGACTTCGGCGACCTGGGCGGCATCTTCCAGTCCTTCTTCGGCGGGGGAGCGGCCAGCCGCGGACCGGCCTCCCGGGCCCGGCGCGGCCAGGACGCCCTCGTGGCCGTGGACGTGGAGCTCGCCGACGTCGCCTTCGGAGCGACCCGGTCGGTGCCCATCGACACCTACGTCACCTGCACCGCCTGCGACGGCTCGTGCTGCGCACCGGGCACCGAGCCGGTCACCTGCTCCCAGTGCAACGGGGTCGGCAACGTCCAACGCATGACCCGCACCCTGCTGGGGCAGGTGATGACCTCCTCGCCCTGCCCGGGCTGCCAGGGCTACGGCACCGTCATCGTCACCCCCTGCAAGGACTGCTCCGGCGAGGGCCGCATCCGGGTGCGCCAGGACCTGGAGGTCTCCATCCCCGCCGGGGTGTCCACCGGGACCCGCATCCGCATGTCAGGGCGCGGCGAGGCCGGCCCGGCCGGCGGCCCCAACGGCGACCTCTACCTGGAGATCCACGAGAAGCCGCACGAGTTCCTCGAGCGCGACGGCGACGACCTCTACACCGAGCTGCGCGTGCCCATGACCGCGGCCGCTCTGGGCGCCGTCTTCCCGCTGCAGACCCTCGACGGCGAGCAGAACGTCACCGTCAAGGCCGGCAGCCAGCCCGGCGACGAGGTCGTCCTCGACGGCCTGGGTGTGGGGCGCCTGCGCCGCAAGGGCCGCGGGGACCTGCACGTGTCCATCATCGTGGAGACCCCCACGCGCCTGGACGACCGTCAGCGCGAGCTGCTGGCCGAGCTGGCCCGCCTGCGCGGGGAGGACGACGTCGAGCCCGTGCGCGACTCGAGTGTCATGGGCAAGCTCAAGGAGCGCTTCTCCGGGCGCTGAGCGCCACCGGGGCTGGGCTAGCGGTCGGGGCTCGCCGTTCAGCTGCTGGCCGGCGGCTGGTCGGTCTGAGACTGGTCGGCCTCAGGTGACTCGGGCCAGTAGTAGGAGTCGGGGGTGACCCGGGCCCCGAAGATCGCCTGGCCCACCCGCACGCAGGTGGAGCCGCCCTCGATGGCGGCCTCGAAGTCCCCGCTCATCCCCATCGACAGCAGTCCGTCGCCGACGGTGCCCGCCTGGAGGGCGTTGTCGCGCAGCCGGCGCATGATGCTGAAGCACTCGCGCACGCGCGCCGCGTCGTCGGTGTTGGCGGCCAGGGTCATGAGCCCGCGCACCCGCAGCGAGGAATAGGTCGGCAGCGCCGCGAGGAAGCCTGCGACGTCGTCGGGCTCCAGTCCGAACTTGCTGGGCTCGCCCGAGGAGTTGACCTGCACGTAGACGTCCAGGCCGCGGCCGGCCGCCTGGAGGCGCCGGTCGAGGGCCTCGGCCAGGCGCAGGGAGTCCAGGGCCTGGAACTCGTCGGCGAAGGCGGCCACGTTCTTGGCCTTGTTCGTCTGCAGGTGGCCGATGACCGACCAGGAGATACCCAGATCCGACAGGTTCTCACTCTTACGCTGGGCCTCCTGGACCTTGTTCTCACCCATCTGGGTGATGCCCGCGGCGAAGGCGGTGCGCAGGCGCTCCTCGGGGACGGTCTTGGACACCGGCAGCAGACGGATCTCGGCGGCGTCGCGGCCGGCGCGCTTCGCGGCGGCGTCAATCCGGGCGCGGATGGCGGCCAGGTTGCGGCGGAAGTCCTCCACGGTGACGGCGGTGGTGTAAGAGGTCGGAGACGACTGAGGGGCATGGGCGGCTGAAGGCTCGGTCATGGTCACTGACGCTAGCACCGCCGGCGGACACCGGTTCGATACGGACCGTAGGCTGGGGGCGTGACCGCACCCGTCTTCCTCTTCACGCCTGAGACCATTGAGCCCGCCGACGCCGTCGCTTCGGCCACGTTCGGCACTGTCCTCATGCTCACCGGACCTGAGGCCCGCCATGCCGTGACCGTTAAGCGCCTGCGTGCCCAGGAGCGGGTGGACCTGGTTGACGGCGCGGGCCTGCGCCTGGTGTGCGAGGTGACCGGGGCCGGCGTCGGCGGAGCGAAGGACCGTCTGGCCGTGCGGGTCCTGGAGCGTGTTGAGGAGCCCGAGCCCTCGCTGCAGTTGGCCCTCGTCCAGGCCCTGGCCAAGGGCGGGCGCGACGAGCAGGCCGTGGAGACCGCCACCGAGGTCGGGGTGGGGCTGGTGCTGCCCTGGCAGTCCGAGCGCTGCGTGTCCGTGTGGCAGGGGGCCAAGCAGGCCAAGGGACGCCAGCGCTGGCAGGCCACCGCCCTCCAGGCCGCCAAGCAGGCCCGGCGGGCCCGCGTCCCCGAGGTCGAAGAGATGCGGGACACCCGCAGGCTGGTCGACTGGGTGGCGCAGACGGTTCGCGGCGGGGGAGTGGTGCTGGTCCTGCACGAGGAGGCCAGCACCCCGATCAGTACCGCCATGGAGTCGGTGCGCCTGCCCGCGCCCGGAGAGGAGCCGCGGGGGCTGGCCGTCGTCGTGGGGCCCGAGGGCGGTATCAGCCCCGAGGAGACGGCGGCCCTGGAGGTGGCAGGGGCGACGACGGTGCGGCTGGGCCACCACGTCATGCGCACCGCCTCAGCCGGGCCCGTCGCCCTGGCCGTCCTCGCCCATGCCAGCGGCCTGTGGGAGTGAGACGCGCGAGTGCGTTGCTCTAGTCCTGACTAAGGAATGGAGTGAGGCGCCTTCACATGAGTATGACTGTCATACATACTATGAGTATGACTGGCATGACGACGATCAAGGTGGAGCGCAGCACGAGGGACGGCTTGCGGGCCCTGGCGTCAGAGCGCGGGGTGACCATGGATGCTGCGCTCAAGGAGCTTCTTGAGGAGGCGGCACGTGAGCGGCGCTTCGCCGAGGTGCGGCGTGCGATGGAGGCTCACCCGCCGGACGAGACCTATCTCAAGGAGCTCCGTGAGTGGGAGTCGGAAGCATGGAGCTAGCAGTCCCGGTTGAGCCGGGCGAGGTGTGGTGGGCACTTCCCGATCCTGCTGTCGGGCGAGAGCAATCCGGGCGTCGTCCGGTTCTCATTGTGTCCAATGAACGATTCCATCGAACGGTGACGACGCTTGTCGTCGTGGTTCCCGTGACAACGAAGGATCGGCGCTGGCCGAATCACGTGGAGCTCAATGCGGGAGCAGGGATGGAGCAGCGGTCGTTTGCCATGACCGAACAGGTGCGCACGATCTCGCGTCAGCGTCTCACCAAAAAGATCGGAGTCGTGGAGGGATCTGTCCTTCGCGACGTGCGCGAATGGCTGCTCGACTACATCAGATAGCACGCGCTGAGAGGTCGCAGAAACAATGATGCTGGCGGCACCTGCCTGCGTGCGGAGGGTCGCGCGGCGGTTGGGAGCCGTAGCGCGGCTGCTTCCCAACGGGGCGGCTTGCGGGCATGCTCTGACTATGAGCGAGACGAGTGAGCGATGAGTCCGCGGGGGCGGCGGCCAGCGGGCAGTCCGGATACGCGCGAGGCCATCCTGGCGGCGGCCCGCACCGCCTTCGCCCGCGACGGCTACCAGACCTCCCTGCGCGGCATCGCGCGCGACGCCGGCGTCGACCCGGCCTTGGTCCACCACTACTTCCCGGACCGAGCCACGCTCTTCGCGAAGGCCGTCATCGAGTCGACCGCCGGGGTCGACGCCAACCTCATGCACCGAGCGGCCTCCATCACCGAGCTCGAGCCCGAGCAGCTGGGGGAGGGGATCGTGCGCGCCGTCGTTAGCCTGTGGGACGACGCGGGCGCGGACCGCTTCACGGCGGTCATCCATGCCGCGCTTGGCCAGGGCAGTGACGTCGAGCCCTTCCGCGACTTCATCGCCACCGGGATTCTCTCGCCGATCGTCACCCACTTCTGTCCCGACCGCCCCGAGCTGCGCGCCCAGCTCATCGCCAGCCAGATCATCGGACTCGGCCTGGCCCGCTGGGTCGCCCGCATGGACCACATCGCCGGCCTCGACGTCGAGGCAGTCGCCGCGCTCGTCGGCCCCACTATCCAGCGCTACGCCTTCGACGACCTGCCCGGCCTCGTCGATCCCGTCTGAGCTCATCCGAATCCATCTCTGGACAGAGGCTCGCCGTCGACCTATATTCATCACATGATGAAAAGCGATGGAGGAGACGCGCCCCGGGAGTCGGGGGCCAGCAACCAATCGCCCGACTCCAGTCGAGACATCACGGCCACCGCCTCGGAGCAGCCGGCCGTCACCGCGACGGACCTGTGCGTGACCCGCGGGCGCAAGGAGATCCTCCACGGCCTGGACCTGAACCTGGAGCCCGGCACCATCACCGGTCTGCTCGGCCCCTCGGGCTGCGGCAAGACCACCCTCATGCGCACCGTTGTCGGCGTCCAGCGTTACCGCGGACGGCTTGAGGTTCTTGGGCACGTCCCCGGCGCCGCCGCCGTGCGCGGTCGGGTCGGCTATGTCACCCAGGACCAGGCCGTCTACAGAGATCTGACCGCCCGCCAGAACCTGCGCTACTTCGCCTCCCTGGCCGGAAGCCGGGCCCGCGACCTGGATGAGGTCCTCGACGTCGTCGGACTGGCCGCCCTAGCCGACCGGCCCGTGTCCACCTACTCCGGCGGCGAGGCCGGGCGCGTGAGCCTGGCCTGCGCGCTCGTGGCCGACCCCGACCTGCTCGTCATGGATGAGCCGACCGTCGGCCTGGACCCGGTCACCCGCGAGGAGCTGTGGACTACCTTCCACGCCCTGGCCGAGCGCGGCGCCACCCTCCTGGTCTCCAGTCACGTCATGGACGAGGCCTTCCGCTGCGACCAGGTCCTCCTCATGCGCAGCGGCCGCATCCTGGCCACCACCACGGCCACGGACCTCCTGGCCAGCACCGGGGCGGATACCGTCGACGCCGCCTTCCTGGCCGTCATCGCCGACTCCGAAAGCCGGCCCGAGCAGAAGGGAGGGCAGCGCTGATGCACCTGCGCACCTACCTGGCCACCACTCGCCGCATCCTCACCCAGCTGCGTGCCGACCGGCGAACGGTCGGTCTCATCGCGATCGTGCCCGCCGCGCTGCTGACCCTGCTGTACTTCGTCTACCGCGACTATCCCGGCGCGGACCTGATCTTCAACCACATTGCCGTTTCCATGATGGCGATCCTGCCGACGACGGTCATGTTCCTGGTCACCAGCGTCGCCATGCTGCGCGAGCGCGTGAGCGGCACCCTGGAGCGGCTGTGGACCACCCCGATCCACCGGGCCGACCTCCTGTTCGGCTACGCCACCGCCTTCGCGCTGACCGCCGTCATCCAGTCCCTCATCCTGTGCGCCGTGGCCGCATGGGGACTGGACGTGGATATCTCCGCCTCCTGGGGCTGGGTGGTGCTCACCGCGCTAATCGACGCCTTCGTCGGGGTGTCTCTGGGACTGCTGGTCTCGGCCTTTGCTCGCACCGAGTTCCAGGCCGTCCAGTTCATGCCGGTGGTCATCGCGCCCCAGCTGTTCCTGTGCGGGCTCCTTGTGAGCCGCGACCAGCTGCCGCGGGCCCTGGAGGTGGTGGGTGACGCTCTGCCCATGAGCTGGGCGGTCGACGCCGTCACCGAGCTCACGACGGCCAGCGAGCCTTCCGACGATTTCTTCCGATACCTGACCTACCTGATCTGCTTCGGCCTGGTGGTCCTGGGGGTGGCGGCCTCCACCGTGCCGCGCAAGACCCGCTGAACCGGGAGGAGCCAGTAACGGCGGGCGTGAGGGCGAGGACCTTCGTGCCCGCCGCGCGGTAGTGTAGGTGGGGTTAGGGTTGCCTTATGTGGATCGTCTTCGCCTGCGGCTCAGCACTTTTCGCCGGCATCACCGCCGTCCTGGCCAAGGAGGGGATCCGCACCACGGACTCGACCGTGGCGACGGCGCTGCGCACTATCGTGGTGCTGGCGGGCGCCTGGGGCATGGTGCTCATCGTCGGTTCACAGACCGAACTGGCTCACCTCGATGCCCGCAGCACCGGCCTGCTGGTGCTCTCTGGGTTGGCGACCGGGGCCTCCTGGCTGTGCTACTTCAAGGCGCTCCAGCTCGGCAGCGTCAACAAGGTCGTGCCGATCGACAAGCTGAGCACAGTGCTGACGGTGCTGCTGGCCCTCATGTTCCTGGGGGAGAGGGTGAGCCTCATCGGGGCGCTTGGAGTGGCTCTGATCGCTGTCGGGACGTTGTTGATGCTCGACGCCGATGACCTGCGCGGCCTGCCGCGGGCCGTGCGCGACGGCGGGGGCTGGCTGCTCTATGCGCTCGGCTCAGCCTTTTTCGCCGCGCTCACCGCGATCCTCGGTAAGGCAGGCATCACCGGGGTGGAGTCCAACCTCGGTACCGCGATCCGCACCGGGGTGGTGCTGGTGATGGCCTGGGTGATGGTGGCCGTCACCGGCAAGCTCCGGGAAGTCCGTGCCGTGCCGCGTGGGGAGCTCGGCTTCGTCCTGGCCTCCGGGGCAGCCACCTGTGCCTCTTGGCTCTGTTACTACCGGGCGCTGCAGGACGGCCCGGCTAGCGTGGTGGTCCCCATCGACAAGCTGAGCGTCCTGGTCACCGTCCTCTTCTCCGCCCTCGTCCTGCACGAGGCCGTCAGCAGGCGGTACCTCGTTGGGTTGGCGCTCCTCGTCGGTGGGACTCTTGCCATGCTGGTTGTCTGACTTTCCTCGTCTGATGTCTCGGTATCGGACTCTGCATGCACTTTTCAATAGGGCGACTTCACTTGGTATCTCGACTTAGTGACTTAGTTCCTCATCTTGGTGCCCCGAACTGGATGATTGATTCCAAGGATAGTTAGTGGTCGTAAGGGGAGTGCCCCTATGTGGTGTGTCAAGCGGCTGCGTGTAGATGAATCGCCCTGGGTTTGATGGAGGCAGTGATGACACGGATGGATCACTGTCATGGGACTTAAGGAAGTACCCCGATGGGCTGCGCGAGCGAGCTACGAGGATGGCGTTGGAGGCGTTGGCTGACCCGGCTTGGGCCAAGGGCGCGATCCGTAGGATCGGTGAGGAGCTGGGTGTCCACCCTGAGGCTCTGCGCACCTGGGTCAAGAAGGCCCAGGTCGATGGTGGTCTGAGGCCGGGTACCACCGCCGACGAGGCACAGCGGATCAAGGAGCTGGAGATAGAGGTCCGAGAGCTGTGAAGAGCCGACGCGATCCTGAAGAGCGCGTCAGTTTGTCTGTCGCGGTGGAGTGTGAGCGCCCGTCCCGTTGATCTGCCAGTACATCGAGACCAAGAAGGAGCAGTTTGGGGCCTGGCCGATGTGCAAGGTTGGAGTCAAGATCGCCCCGAGCACCTTACTCACGCAGCCAAGACCCGCTCCCCATCTGCCAGGTCGTTGCGCGACGAGTCCCTCAAGGTCAAGATCAGGCGACTCCATGAGAACCAGCTACTCGGTGCTGGGGGCCCGCAAGATGCACGTGATGCGGGGCCGACCCGAGAGCGCCGAGCGTCACGGTGCCGGTCACGTGGCCCGCTGTACCGTCGAACGCCTCATGGGCGACCTGGGCCTGCGCGGAGTCAGACGCGCCAAGTCTCCGCGCACCACGCGCAGTGCGCCGCGAGAGCAGTGCCCGGCCGACCTTGGTCAGGCGCCACTTCGAGGTGTTTGCCCCGGGTGGGCTGTGGGTCGCCGACGTTCCCCCGCGAGCGGGAGGTGCCCCTTCCTATGTAGCGCGCCTTCTCCGGGTGGGAATATGTGGCTTTCGTGACCGATGTGTACTCGCGGAGGATCATCGGCTGGCAGACCTCCACGAGTCTGTGCACCGACCTGGCCCTAGACGTCCTGGAGATGGCCGTCTGGCGGCGGAAACGTCAGGGGGCCGACCTGACGGGCCTGGTGCATCACTTGCGACCGAGGGGTGCAGTACAGGTCCATCCGCTACGGGGCTGCCCTGGCCGAGCACGAAGCCGCCTGGGTCCCCGACGTCAGCCAGAACAGCCAGGAACAATCACGACCGGCAACCATCGGCACCAGATAAACCAGTCTCCACAACACCCGGGGCTTGACACCCTGCCCGGCGCCACACTAGGTGGGGCGACCATCACGTCACCGTGGTCATTGACCCGACCCCCGTACGCGACCGCAGCGGTCCAGCCCGGCCTCTCGATGTGGCCCGGGGCCGGCCCAAGAAGGCTCTCAAGGCCTGGCTTACCGCTTGGGGCGAGTCCTGGCGCAAGCGGTTTGAGGTGGTGGCCATGGACGGGTTCACTGGGTTCAGGAACACCGCCAGAGAGGAGTCCCCCGAGGACCAGAAAATCATGGAACCCTATCATGTCGTGTTCCTGCCGGCTCGCAAGGTTGATGAGTGCCGCCGCCGCATCCAGCAGGAGATCACCGGGCGGCGAGGGCGTCAGCGCGATCCGCTCTACCGGGCACAGCGCACCCTACTGACCTGCACCGGCCTGCTCACCGACAACCAGGCCGAGCACCTGGCGAACCTGTTCGCCGATGTGCGCCACGCCTCGGTCGAGGCCTCCTGGGTAACTAACCGGCGCCTGATGCGTGCCTACAGCGCCGGAGGACCCCGGCCTGGGAAAGTACCTGATGCAACAGCTCATCTGTTCCCTGAGGCCGGCCGTCCCTGACGGGCAGGAGGAAACTACGATCCTGGCAAGAACCCTGACCGAACGGAGCGCCGACATCCTGGCCTACTTCGATCACCCCAGCTCCTCCAACGGCCCCACCGAAGCGGTCAACGGACGACTCGAGCACCTACGCGGTATAGCCCTGGGAATCCGCAATCTGGCCAGCTCATCACCCGCAGCCTCATACACGCAGTACGCCTCAAGGACCGCCTCGCTCCAAAAAACAGCAGCCCAGATCGCAGCAATCGTCGCTGTAATCCTCACTCCCAAATGGGTTCTGAGGCCTCGAAGACGATCCCTCTGTTTGAGAAGACGAGGAAGCGGTCGAAAGACTTCGCAAACCAGCGGTCATGCGTGACGGACAGAAGGGTCCCTTCAAATGCATTGAGTGCCGACTCCAGAACCTCCGCGGAATGTAAATCAAGATTATCAGTCGGCTCATCGAGAAGAAGCAGGTTAGCCCCACCCAGTTCCAAATCCAGAATCTGGAACCGCGCCTGCTCTCCGCCGGAGAGATTCTCGAAGTACTCGTCCGCGCGTGCCGCGAGCTCGTACCTGCCTAGCGCCGCCATGGCCTTCTCGTGCCCAGTCCCCGCACGCAATCCTGCGCCACGGTGCAGGATCTCAATCAACTTTTTCCCAACAAATTCGGGGTGAACTCGGTTCTGGATGAATAAGCCCGGCTGAACTCGCGCGCCCAGCCGCACTGTGCCTTGGTAATCAATCCTGTCCTTCATCAGACCCGTCGACGCGTCTCTGACGTCTTGCTCACCGTCCCGCGATTGTGCCAGAAGGTTCAAAAAGTGGCTCTTTCCTGTGCCGTTCGCACCCACAACTGCTATACGCTCACCGAAATGCACCTCGAGGTCGAAGGGGCGCGTTAGGTCATGAATCGACAGATCCTCGCAGATGAGTACTTTCTTGCCTGTGCGTCCGCCCCTCAGCCGCATGACGACGTTTTGCCGCCTCGGACGCTCTTGGGGCGGTCCCTCCTTCTCAAAACGCGCCAACCGAGTCAAAGCTGCCTGGTAGCGCGTCGCCATGCCGGGATTGTGTGTGGCCCGCTGCTTGTAAAAGGTGACCTGTGCGATCAACCGCTGACGGTCCTCATTCCACCGTCGCTGCAACTCATCGAATCGCTCAAAACGGGCTTCCCTTACATCGTCGTAGTCGGAGAAGCGCCCCACGTACGTCCAGACCGTATTACCGACAGAGCCGGCCTCTACCGTGAGGAATCGGGACGCCACCTTGTTGAGAAGTTCACGATCGTGACTGACAAAGAGGATCGTTTTAGCGCTACTGACCATCTTCTCCTCCAGCCAAACTTTGCCAGCGATGTCGAGATAGTTGTCGGGTTCGTCCAGCAGCAGGACCTCTGCGTCTGACTGAAAAAGATACTCAAGAATGAGGCGCTTCTGCTCACCGCCGGAGAATGTGAGGAACGACCGATACTTGATCTTTTCGAACTCGGTACCTAAAGCGTTCGTACAGCACAAGTCCCAACGGATTAGTTCGTCGTAGCCGCCAGCATCGCCAAAATCGACAAGCGCCTGGGCGTACTCAAGTTGAACAGCTTCCGAGTCGTCGTCCATCAATCGGAGCTCAAGCACCCTGACCTTTGCGATAGCTTCTTGCAACCGATGTGAGCAAAGCGAGGCCAGGACGTCCTCCACGGACGTCGCGTCGTCGACGTCTGCGCCCAACTTCTGCCGCATGAACCGCAACTCCCCTGAACGCGAGACCGTTCCACTTTCGGGTGTCAGAATGCCAGCGATCAAGTTGAGTAATGTGGTCTTTCCGCCCCCATTGAGGCCGATGATGGCGGCTTTGGCTCCGTCCCCGACACGGAACGATACGTTGTCCAACAGTATCCTACCGTCTGCCAAGAAGTAACTCACACCGGAAACATCAATGTGTCCCATAATACTTCTGTCACCCTTCTACCTGCTGGACTCCCGGAAGTGGCGACTGCATAGTCTCCGGGACAGAGCTGAAAACCAGTCGACGCTTCGTACCGGGGATGTGCGGCAATTGATCAACCCACTCAACCTGCATCATGAGACGCCCTTCAGTCATCCTCTCGATATCGGAGCGAAACTTCTCCCAGGCTGACACCGCTTTAGATGACTCGGCAACCGCGACCAGAGTTGCGGATCCCGCCTGCTCTTGAATAATGCGAAACGCCCTCAATCCCGCCCGCGCTGGCAGCAAATTCTCATCATACAGGAGCATCAGGCGGTCCCCCTCCAGTACCCCTCCACCAGTCAAGACCAGATGTTGATCGGCGCGCCCCTGGAACCTATCCAGGATACGGGCATGGCTACCGCACTCGCAGCCTCTTTGCTCCGAGAACTCCGTGATCCGTCCCACATCCCCCTGTTCGTAGCGAATCATTGGGAATCCAGCATCGACGAGGGAGGTCCCACACAACCGGCCAACCCCTGACTCATCCGGATCGATGACGTCAACTCGCACGCTGTCCTCAACGAGATGGTATTGTTCGCATAGCCTCTCGGTGGCAATGAGATACAGTTCTTCCGAGGAGTATTCGTCATAGACGGGACATCCGAAGGCTTCGCTCAGCAAGCGCCGTTCGAGTCGGCTACTCGCTTCAGAGTTGGTGATCACTGCTTGGATGCCGAGTTCTCTCAGTCCGTTCCCGAACGTGCGACGCAAGCGTAGGAAATAACTCGCGAAACCCCACAAAATGCGAGGGCGGCATGTTCGAATATCTTCTAGAACCTCGGTCTCGCCAGCGTCCAGCGAAACAGTTCGGACGGTGAACCCATCGCCAATGGACGTAGTACGCTCAGGACACAGGTAGATTTGATAAAGGTCAGGTCCGAAGCTCCCGTCCCTGGGGCCGGCGACTGTTTCGAAGAAGCGTCGGTAGTACAGCAGGTGTTGGTTGTTCGTCGCCTCGTCCTGAAATAGTGTTAAAATTCTTCCCGATGATCCTGAGGTGCGCGACTCATGCCGTACACCTCCCTGACTGACGAAGAGATCGCGCACCTCTTCCGAGGCTTCGATCAACTCGTCCTTGGTGAGGACCGGGAGTTGGTCATAATCATTCCAGGAGGTGAGATCTCCGACGCAGAATCCCTCGGCCCCATACTTACGTCGGTAGAAAGGAATATAACGTACGGCGTTGTCAACAATACGGCGGAGCGTCTCGAATTGCCAATCGAGCATCGCTCGACGATCGAAGTGGTCGCGAGCAATCAGCCGATCGACCTCGAGTTGCCAGCGCTGTGCCAGGTTGGCCTCCTTCTTGCTTAGCGCCGTACTCCTTTCGGGAATCATCAGAAACGGATCGATCTCTCTGGGCGTCATCGCGTTTCGTCCTTTGCGTGGCGATCTATAGACCATGACCCCATGACTTCGATGAAAAGGTTTGCCGCGAGCAGGCTGGTGTGATCATTTACGTCCAAATTAGGGTTGACTTCAACGATGTCGAAGCCAACCAGCTCCCCGCGTTTGACAAACCCAGTTACGAGATCGATCGCCGTTCTGTAGTCGATTCCGCCGGGCTCTGGGGTACCTGTCCCGGGCGCAACACTTGGATCGAGGACATCGACATCGAACGTGAGGTACAACCGTTCGCCTGGCGTGATCGTTGCGTGAATCTGCTCCGGCTTCAGGTGCAGGCAGTCGGTAGCAGTGAAGACAAGGTTCCCCTGCGCCTGCGACCATGCGATACCCTCCCCTGTATTTAGGTTGCCTCGCAGGCCCACATGAATTACGCGCGAGACGTTTTCGAGCGATGAAATAGCACGCATGACTGAACCGTGCGGCGATGCCTCAAAATCGTCCAGCAGATCCCCGTGCGCATCAAAATGTATCACCGTCAATGGACCTTGAATCCTGCGTACTACGGGGTAAGAGACGAAATGATCCCCGCCGAGAACTGCCGGTCTCGACCCGTCCAGTTGTCCCCAAGCCGCATCAACATGCCGTTCAACCTCGAGCCTGCTCGACGATCGGGGCACATCGCCCACGTCTCCCAGTGACACCTCTTTTAATAGGTAGCCTCGCTCCGGATTGTACACCATGATGGGTGAAGCTGATCCCGAGCTGTTTCCATACCTCGCTGCGGCACTTCGGATACTTGCTGGCGCCAGAGCTGGACCCAGGGGCGCTGAGGGTCCCTCGAAAGGAATTCCGAGGATCGTGAAGTCGAGTCCAGAATGTCCATCAATACCAAACATCAGTTATCCATTCCATCAGTAATGCTGACTAGGAGCATTTTCCCATACATCGAGGGGACGTTTGAGCCGCAGTAAGGTGGTAACCGCCCGGGACAGACCACTTACATCGCGTGAAGAAAGGCATTCATTGATAGCCGGGAAAAGGATGTCCAGGTCGGCCACACTGAAACCCCTCGATGCCATCCAAGCAAATCCGAGCCGTATTCCGCGTGCGTCGCGTATTTTACTCGTGGAGTCTCTGGGAGTAGCCTGTCGGTTGGATAGAACGCCCGCCTGCTCCAACAGCCTCTCTGCCTCAGTGCCCATAATATTGAAAGCTTTGAAAACATCGATGATCAGGTAATGCTTGTCTGTGCCGCCTGCCACCACGCATCCGGGCGCTACCATATTTGCCAAGTCTGCGCAGCGGCGAGCCATCGCAACTGTCCGGCTTGCGTATTCTCGGAACTCTGAAGTCGTGGCCTGAGCCAACGCCAGACCCGCATCGTACAATTTCTTGACCGCAAAACTCGACTGCACACCGGGGTGGACAGCATGATCAATCCGTTTGGCATCGGCCTTTCGGGCCAGAATCATCCCACCATGCCGTCCCCGGAGCGTCTTGTCCATGGATAAGGTCACGGCGTCGGCGCATCCCACAGGCGAAGGGAAGGCACCACCGAGAATCAGACCAGCCTCATGTGAAATATCGAACACTAACCGTGCCCCTACCGAGTCCGCTGCCGCACGCAAGGCTTCGTAACGGTAGCAACGTGGATAGGCCGACGCACCGCACATGATGAGTTTCGGGTGCAGTCTGGTCGCCATCGTAGCCACCTGGCCGTAGTCTATCTGTTCGTTAGCGCCCAACTTGAAATGATGGAACTCGTAGTTGCGCCCAGAGAAGTTCATTCTCATGCCGTGGGTTAAGTGTCCACCACTGAGGTATGAGAGTGCCAGAACTCGGTCTCCAGGCTCTAGGAATGCGGAATACACGGCCTCATTTGCCTGACTGCAGGAGTGGGGCTGAATATTTGCATGCTCAGCGCCAAATGCTATGCAGGCCACCTGTCTGACGTAGGCTTCTACCTCATCGTGCAGTACAGCTCCAGCGAATGGACGTTGCCCAGCGTTCCCTTCTTGAACCGAAATCGTGTCGTAGCAATCCAGGCGGGAATAGTCGAGAGGAGACGCATTGTCGCTCGCGATCAGATTAATGATACTATGATCATATGTGTACTGCCTATCGGCAATATTCTTTAGTTTACTCATGATCGCGTCTTGGGATGACTCTTGGCCCCAGTCAATCACGATTAATCACTCCCAATCCCTTTAGAGTCTTACCAAGTGCAGTACGCACCATCAGTTCCCAAACGTCTTCGGTGGCCGCAGCACAGTGAGGCGTTATAATCCACTCTCCGCCTGTCATTTCACTTGCTGCGCGGGCCTCTTTCTCGGCCTCGCTGTTGCTGGGTAAATCAAGCACAACGTCAAGATCGGGACGTTTTACTGCAAGTTCCGTCAGTGCTCCTGGTGAGAATACTCCCGGGTCCCCCACGGAGATGAACAAGCTAGCCTCTGGCAGCGTAGTCAAAAGCGCTCCAGTGAGCAGCCCCGCGCTAGTCGGGGTCAATGGAAGGGTATTGATAACCACGTCGCTGTGCATCGCCGATTCCAGAGTGGTTCGATTCCCATGGGGATAGTCCGGTTTGTCCCGCGTAGCGACGTAATCAACCACGGTTGCGTGGGCGCTGAAAATATCTGCGACCGCGCGGCCTATCACACCACATCCCAGGACTGTTATGCGATGAGCGGTGAGCGCCCGCCCCACGACCGGCGCTCTGTCGGGCCGGGTGACGTTGGCCAGTAATCGCCGCCTACTAGCCAGCGCTACCATGAAGCAGTACTCGGCGACGGCACTTCCGTTCAATCCCGGGGTGTTCAGGACTGTGATGCCTCGTCTGTCGGCCTCTTCAATGTCGATAAACGACTCGACTCCAGTACCAACGAATGTGGCACAACGTAACTGGGGGAACTGATCGAAATCCCGTTTTGTAAGTTTCTCGTCGCCTCCGAGTATATAACCTTGGACTTGCTCGCGAAGTCCTCCCAAAGAAGATTCCAGCGGAATCAGTTGCACACCAGGAGGGGCCTTGTGTAGGAGGTTTGGCGGGAAGTATCCGCTGTAGATAATCGTTGTTTCTTTAACGGACATAGTTAGATTCTCCGTCCGAAACAGTTCTCGAGTGAATGGGCTGCGTGGTTCCGTGCCGCGTTAATATCGCGCCAGTATACTTGGATGAGAGACATCTGGCTCAGCGCTCGACTCCCCGCGTGTGCGAAAAGGGAGTTTGCTACATCCGCCGACTTATTTGCGATCCGAGCCCATTGGCACTCCAACACGGTGTCGTCGTCAATTGTCTCGCACTTGACTATGGATTCTATAGTAGTACGAAACTCTATAATGGACATTCGCAAGATTTCCTCGGAATCCAACCAGGCAGCTGACGCCGCACTGGTTGACCGACTCAACCGTCCATGCTGCTTGAGGAGGTCATGCTTAGTGTGCAGCAGCATGCCCAGCGTGGCTCCTAAAAGGCTAGCAGTCAGCGTCATTGTGTTCAGACGGCGCAACGTAACTGCGCCGAGTGGACGCTCGGGACCCAACATGTGAGTCTCGGGGATACCCGCACAGTTCAGGGCGACCTTCAAAGTATTTGTTGCACGAAGTCCGATTATCCCAGCGGCCGCCTCTGCAGCATCGAAGCGACAAGACGGAATGAGGAATCTCGTATCCCTCGCGTCAACTGTATCGGGGGTGAATGTTGGCACATCCACCACTATGCTTGTGGACTCGCGCCAGAACGATGAGAAGCGCCAGGAGCCGGAGATGCGATATGTTCCGTCATCCGTCTGTCTGGCTTCTCCTGTGCCTCCGCCAGCTGTGGCAACCCAGCCTAACATGCCCAAGGGCGTTACAAGCTGCCGTAATGCGTCCGGGGTTGCGGAACGCAACAACAGGCTGTGTCCCCCCATCGTCGCAACACACCAGCCTGCGGACGGGTCGACCGCGCTCACTCGCAGGACCATCTCGAGTAGATCGATCGCCTTGCAGGGATCATCCGTGTCGAGAAGCGCTTGACTCAGATCCAGGCGCGTTAAGCGTTCAAGCGACTGACTGTCCAGTTTCCCAGCCAGGTCGTTGCTGAGCATATTTTCCGCGAGTGTCGGAATTACCTCATTGATCACTGCGCAGTTCCTACACGTCGCGGTGCAATCGTGCAGCACAGGTTCCCGGAGAACATCGAGGCCGTCCTCTAGCATGATTGCATCCCCAACTGGGCCAATCCGCCTTCGGTGGCGAGGGCTGTGAGTCGCCTAATACCTTCCTCGAACTTGTTCGCAGGCCTTGCCAGGCTCATCCGAATTCTGTCCGACCTGCCGTCGCTCAGAGGGCCATCGGCTTGTTTTCCGGCGGAAGACCACCAGAAATTCCTGCCGGGCAACACGTGGAGTCCAAAACGCGTTCGCAGAATTTGTTCCACTTCTAAGTCATGCATGTGGGTACGCGAGCAATCAATCCATTCTAGCGGTAGCCTACTCTCGACGCTTTCTAAAGCCACATCGAGTCCAGTATTAGTGAGGGCGTCACGAAGGCGGTGACGGCGGTCGTTGATTAAGCCCATAATGCAGTTGTCTACACCGTCGCCGGTAGACACTACATCCAACATGCTGGAGATCATGAGTGCTACTACTGGTGAAGTGCATAGATACACTTCCTCGTAGATATCTGTTAGGTCAGTGAGAGTTCTGGAATAGAGCATTGGACTGGCCTTCATCTCTAAAGTCGGGAATGTCTTGCCCGAGTCCTCGACGACGATGTACTCAACTCCGCTGTTCTCCAAGACTTGAATGTCGTCGAACGTGTTATCCCTATAGAAACGGAAAGTGTTGTCGATTATCAACGTCTTTCCGGCTCGTTCGCAGGAATGGGCCAACTCAGCCAACTCGCCCTCAGAATATGTTCGACCTGTCGGGTTATTTGGTGTAACGAGCACGATGGCGTCTGCGTCTTGAAAATTGTTGCTGGCGATCATCTCGTCGGCGGCGAGCGGCAACGGTGACAGCGTAACCATTCGCCTGCGGAACAATAACGCTAAATTGTCGAATGTGGGTTCAACCATGGCGACCCGCATGTGTCGGCTGGCACACCATGCAGCGATAATGTCCAGAGAATTGGAGGCTGTTGGGCATACCTTCCACGTTCCTACTTCGCCCATAGCGATGCTACCCGAGGCCAACGCCCAAGCGGAACGCAGGCGATTCTCAGCGTCTCGTGGCGTCATGGAGCTTGCAGTTGACCAGAGAGTCGAAATCTCTTGTGGTATGTGTGAGAGGGCTGTAGGGAGCTCGTGGTAGGCGTGCCCATCCGAAAGATTCACTGCGGATGCAGTGTTGATCGCATCGTACTCGTAAGCTGTCAGAGGTTGTTCCATGTGATTCTCCTTCACTGGTTCTGATGATGTTCTAGGGTTCTATGTCACACGACACGCTCCATCCAGGCTCTCGAATTGAAACGTCTGACACCGATGATCAGCCTTACTAGTTCCTCAAGACATATCAACAAATATACGGCTGGCAACGGAATACCTAGAACGAGTCCCCCGATCATAGCCATCGGTACGCCGATGAGCCACGTCGTGGACAGGTCCATCCTGAATACGAACCCGCTGTCGCCGCCAGCGATCAGGATGCCTCGGGAAAGAACCATGTTGCATACCTTGCACCAGAGCATTACTGAAAAGACTCCAAGAACACCATGTGCGATCGCTGTCGCCTCAGGCGAGAGGTCCATTAAGGAGAGGTAGAAGGAGCGTACGGCGAAGAGGACCAGACCGGTTATCAGACCCCCGACAAAGGAAACGCTGAGCAAATGCCTCGCCAACTTCATCGTAGCTTGCGAGTGACCTGCCCCGATGCTCTGACCGATCAAAACCGCTCCTGCCGCGGCCAGACCGCTCATCAGGGCGGTGCTGAGCGACATGGCAGAAGAGGTGGCGGCGAAGGCGGCGAAATCCGTGCGGCTTATTCGCCCGAAAATCGCGGCGTACGCCTGCTCCCCGAGAACCCACTGCAGTCCTCCGCCCAGGATTGGGGCCGATCTCCTCAGGATTCGGCTCAGTTCTCGCCTGACGGGTACCATTTCATCGCGATCGCGCTTTTGGATCTCTACCCGTAGACCTTGCAGGTAGTAGAGCCAGATACCGGAAAGCAGTGCGGCCTCGAATGAGCGGGCGAGGACGGTCCCCAGCGCAGCCCCATTGACACCCATCGCTTGAACCGGGCCGATTCCGAAGATCAGCAGATAGTCGAGAAGGATATTGACGAAGGCCGCAGTGATACTGATCGTGGTCGGCAGGATCGTGACTTCCCGGCTTCGCAGAAGTGCGGAGAGGGATTGGCTGACTGCCAACGGGATATAGCTCCAGCACAGGATCTGCGTGAATTTAGCGGAGGTCGCAATCAGCAGAAAATCCCGTGTGAAAACTGACATGATTGGTGTCGCACCGAGGTAGAAGATTGTCGCCAAGATGACGCCGACCAGAACGGCTACTCCCAGTCCCAACTCGACGAGCCGACGGTAGGCGCGCCTGGCCCCTTTCCCCCAGTACTGTGCAGCGAAGATGGACAGCCCTGTCACCCAGGCGGAGAGCAGGAGGCCGATTGGCATGACCGCCTTCAGCGAAGCACCTACGGCGCCTATCGCGAGATCCCCCAGCTGACCGACCATGACCTGATCGACAATCTCGAGACTCGCCATGACGATGCTTTGGAGCGTCACGGGCAGTGCCAGGCGCGCAATGCGCCGCCACTCGTTCTTTAGTGGCGCGGAGCTGGTTGCTATCGACATGATCCCGCGTACTCCTTGAATTCCTCACCGATGCGTTCCGAGTCCAGCTGCCATACGTGCGACCCAAGGCGCACAAATACAACGCATTGTCCGGCGGCCAGGTGCACAGGATCGAGTTCGGTCGGATGGCGTCCACAGACGGCAACCTCACTCGGGTTCACGAGCACGTCTATCCGGTGATTATAGCCATTCTCGCCAATGAAATGCCACGCGAGCGCACTGCCCTCGCCGAATACCCGCCCGCGCCAGGTAGCGGATTCGTTATAAAGCGGGGCCATGCGGGCGCGAGTTCGAAGAGCGTGCCTCGTAGCCGTGCGGAGGTTTGCGGGATCGTTCCAGGGGAGCGCGTGATCGTTGAAGAGCGGCGTAGCCGTGACTGTCGTGCCACTGCCATCTCCGATGACTGCGTTGATGGCGATCGACGCTTTGAATTCTTGGCCGCTGTGAATCCAGGGGATTCCGGGCAGCATGAGGGCAGCCAGCCAAATTCCCCGCGCTTGGTTGTCCGGCATCGTCGCGAAGGCCCTGACTTCTCAAGGGCTCGCAGGCACCGGTGCACGCCGCAGGAGGTTCCGGCGTCGAGTTCCACAGCGCGCTTGGCGAACCATTCGCTCCCTGGCTTCTCGGGTATCCCCAGGTGGATGTCATCAGTAATCAGCAGTGGCGGTTCGTTGAAATCCTCATACCAGAGTTCGAGATCGGGAGCGGCTTCGCGCATGCGTCGCCGATAATTCTGCGTGCCCCATGTCAATGAACACGCCGTCGACACCCAGAACGTTCTGCGCGTGGTGGAGCGTGGTAGTGATGTATTCCAGCACGCCCTCATTTAACCATTGGTCTTCGACGGCCTGGGGCGTGAAATAGCGTAGCGTGTTGTAGGCAGGGTAGTCGAATTCGGGGTTGGTGAACAGCCGTAAATAGGTGATGTCGGTCCATGGCTGGTTGTGATCATCGAAGGGCCAGTCGCTGAATGCAGGCGCGGGTACTACGGGATCCTCTCCACCGGAGGAATAGCCCGTGGCGGAGAGTCTGACCTCCGACGGATCTGGAGTAGGTTGGATCAGGTTCCTGAAAATTGCCTCCGCTATGGGGAGGTCGTGAAGCCGCCCTGTCTCGATTGCGGTCGCGATGCGTGCGTACTGATCGGCTGTGAACGAGGGTTTGCGGAACTCATCGAATTTACTTCGTCGAATCCAGTACACCCAGTCCGGATGATCAGACAGGTAGCCTGAGTCGGGGGCTAGGGCGCGGAGTGGGATCTCTTGGATGACCTTCACTCCAAACCGATGGGACGCCTCAACTAGAGCACCATACTGTACTTCCGCGGAAAGGCCGAGGCCCGCCTCGACAACTGTACTGTCGAGGCGGCGAGGAGTGGTAATAGCGTAGGGTGATCCCACGGTCCCTTTCACTCTTGCCTCACTCATCTCGAAGACCGGGAGTATGTGGAGATGAGTTACTCCGAGATCCTTCAGGTATGGGAGCAGGAGGATCGTGCGCAGGTACGTTCCACGCGTGATCGGCGTAGAAGAATCCCCGTCCCTGTTTTTGGTTGGGTGGACTCCCTCGAGCGCGGAGAAGTGCCGTATGAAGATGTTGTATACGGCTTGACCGGCGTTGGGTGCCTGTGGCTTGGCACGGAGGATCGAGGTAACGGCTCGCTCAAGAGCATCAAGCACATTGACCTCGCGCACCCCTGCGCCGTCGTGAGGTGCGAACCAACAGGCTGGCACCCACTCCACCGTGTCGAGGCCGCGGTCTCTTCCGGTCAGAGCCTTGTGTACCTGGTCAAGGAATGTCTTTTCAGTTCGCATGCTTGCCGACCAGCCAGGATTCTCGCCAACTCGGATCGGAGCAGCTCAGTTCTGTCGCAGCCGCGGTGATGGTGCGCCACTCGCGTAGCAGCCGCACGTGCGACGGTAACGCATCGGTGACTGACCGCTTGATAACCGGTAGTTCGGACTGGAGAGTATCGATCGCTCGGCTGACGGCAGCATCCTCCTTCATGTGGATGAGTTGCGTGAAGTCCTGAAGGAGCAGATCAAGTCCTGCCGTATTCTTAAGGTAGACTTCTAGAAACTCTTCCAGGTGGCTAGCGAGCCTCTGAGCTACGATGCGTTTGTCATGTTCTTTCGCCGGATTATTGATTGACTTCAGGGTCTTGTAGAAGTTCCTGTAAAAGTGCTGGTAAACAATAAGGGTTGCTACGCCCCGCCAGTAGGAGTAGAGCTTCGCTTCGTCACTATACCTCGTGTCGGTGTGCATATGTACGGCGGAACGATTGTGGTAAACGCGCCCCAAACCGAGTTCGATAATGTTCGCGATCGTGAAGTAGTCGGATCCGAGAGCATAGTCGACGGGCGAGCAGGGAATGTATCTGAAGAGGTCGTACAGGGCCACGTTTCCGCAGTCCGGCTCCTTTTTCGAGTTGAACTCCAGTCGATCCTCGATATACTCACTGGAATTACCTTGAATATGCTCTTCGAAAACAAGGCTAAAGTCATCAGGTTCGATGCTGAGCGCACGGAAGAATCGATATGCCGGCTCGCGGTTGGTTTGGTGTATCAGGTGATCGATATCGATGCTCCACTTGCCTGTGTATCCGCCGCCGACCATAAAACACGTCATGCCCTGCGTGTCAACTTCGCCCAGAAAGGACATTTCCAGTTCGAGTGGAGGAATTAGCTGTTCTTCATTCTTCTGGGCATACGTGTCGGAGTCGCGCCTGTGTAGATATCGAGCACCCATTGCGGAGGCTACCAGGTACAGTCGGTTAAAAACGTTGCCATAGTTGAGTACTCCGGTGTCAGAAATGCTGTCCAGTGCAGCCCTGGAGTGCGGGTGTAGTTGACGCTTCAGCGCCTCCTGAAACTCGGCAAGGTCGGAGTCGTCCAGTCGATATATGTCAAGTTGGGGGTACTCGGCCGCCACCTCAGAAATGAGGGGTCGGTTATCCGATCGGTTCTCAACGATGACCAAAGGAATTCGTTCACCAAGGGTGTGTCGCGCGTGTTCGATCTCCGCTACGTGGCGCTCCAAGGCGGTGCGCTCGATTGGTCTGTGGGTGGGCACCATGAACACCCTGTCGGAGTGTGTCACTTTATCATCCTCTATTCTTGACCCGGATGCAGGCGTATCGCCGAAGGTGGCAACTAAGCGTGCCTTCTGTGGATGCTGTGGCTAGGGACTGGATGCAATGTGTTCGAATGAGACGGAGTGGGATGATGTGTATGTCTTGCGGTGCTATGAATTCAGGAGAGTTGTGAGGTGTCAGGGAGGGGGAGGGGTTTTTCTATGATTAATTTCCTGATGAGCACCTCTGGGTTTATAGCGTTTGACAGAACTTGATGCCGTGGTCTCGTGCGCAGACGAGGGCGTAGTCGTTCCGTACGAACGTGAATTCAAATAGCGTCATGATGTTATTTATACCATCCGGTCGAATGATGGTCAAGCCTCCGGTGAGACTCATGAAAGATGCCCGTGTCAGAGGCTCGGTGCCCGGAGTAGGACTGCCCGCGAAGCTCGTGGACCGCGGAGGGCATGACAGGGGTCGGCAAAGTCCGTGGGTGGTTGTCTGGCCTCTCGTGGGTCCGGCGTGTTGGTGCCGGTGCGGCGTGACCCGCATGGTGACGATGAAGGCTTCTACTCAATCCCGTCACCAACGAGGTCATGCCGCCGATGTCATCTTCCACCACGGCCGCCCTGCCCCGCCGGTCCCATACCAAGGTTCTTAGGGACGTGATCGGTCCCAGGGGTCAGCGGGGTGTGCGCCACGACCTGCCCACGGTGTCAAGCCGCAGGTTTTGTGGAGGCTGGTTTATCTGGCGCTGGTGTCCGGCTGGGGCTGGCTGATGGTCTGCTGGTCGAGGTCGTTGGTGTTTGGGGCCTAGGCGGTTTCGTACTCGGCGGTGGCGATATCTTCCAAGGTCCCTGGCCGCATGACAGCCAACGGGGCCATGATTCGACGGCGGTGTGCACCCCGGCCCAGGACGCCGTGCCCTCGGCGTCTCCGGGGCCGATCATCTAGGATCGACC
>ERZ772769.87-NODE-87-length-22843-cov-6.18181_pt1 | contig 22843 bp, 20 predicted proteins | sample MGYA00580987_ERZ772769 | MGnify/ENA primary metagenome ERZ772769 (study PRJEB29015, sample SAMEA2738043) | human oral metagenome | biome: human oral; feature: human-associated habitat; material: saliva | place: China | collected 2234 ...
CCGAGCCGATGCCGCCGGCGACCTGGACGCGGTGGTCCTGGCCCTGTCGGGGCTACGGCGTCTGGGGCTGGAGCACTGTGCGAGCGAGGTGCTGGACCTGGAGACGATGCTGCCCGCACCGGCACAAGGGGCCCTGGCCGTGGAGGCGCGAGCCGGCGAGGACTCCGTGGAGCTGGCCCGGGCCGTGGCGGCGCTCGACGACGAGCCCACGCGCCTGGCGGTGACGGCCGAGCGGGCACTCATGGCGCGGCTCGGGGCCGGCTGCGCGGCGCCGGTGGGGGCCTGGGCGCACCTGCGGGGCGGCGATCAGGAGCCGTGGGAGGAGCACGCCGAACACGGAACCGGGTGGAACGAGGGCTTCCGCGACGATGACACCGCCGTGACCGGGGGCAAGCAAGGGGCTGGGGCGGCGAACGGCGGCCCGCGGCCAGTCGGGGTCTCCGAGGTAGGACCGCACGATTCAGCGGCCTCGCGCCGCTCGCCGCGGGTGCTCGTGCTGCGAGCAGTGGTCACCTCGCTCGATGGCGGCCAGGAGGTCGGCTGCGAGCTAAGTACTGAGCTGCCCGAGGCCTCTGGGGTGCCAGGGGCTCCCGGGGACACGGCGGCGGTTCGGGCGGCCGAGGCACTGGGGGTCAGGGCAGCCGAGGTCCTGCTGGACGACGGCGCCGACCAGATCGTCGACCTGCACGCCAACAAGCCCCGGCGGGACTGAAGCCATGGCGCGGTCCACCTCACGCAACGACTCGGCCGGGAGCCTCCCGGGCAACCCCCGGGAGGGCGGCGGGGCGCCGCTGTCGGGGCGGGTGGTTCTGCTGCCGCGCCTCAAGGAGCGCGACCGCATCGCCTCGGCGCTGGAGCGGGCCGGGGCGATGGTGCTGCGGGCCGCCGTGACGCGGACGGTTCCGGGTGAGGCGGCGGCGCTGGAGGCGACTGCGCGCAGGATCGCGGAGGGCGAGGCGGCCTGGCTGGTGCTCACCTCGGCCCGGACCGTGGAGGCGCTGGCACCGTACCTGCTTGCGGAAGCCGGATTCGGTTCGGCGACCTGGGGGCACGGGCTCCACCGGGAACCCGGTAGTCCCGCCCCCCACGACAGCGCCACACCTCCCCGCACCCCAGCCATCCCGCCGCTGCGGGTGGCTGTCGTCGGTCCGGCGACGGCACGTGCGTGGACCGAGCTCACCGAGACCGCCCCCGACCTGGTGGCCCGAGGCTCGGCCACCGCCCTCCTGGAGGAACCAGAACTCGCCGGCGGCCCAGAAGCCACCCCACCTTCCACCCGAGACCCGGGTTCAGGCATTGGCCCCCATGGCTTCACCAATGCCGCCGGCTCTCATGACTCCGACGGGAGAGCCCGCGCCTTCAGCGATGCTCCCGATTCTCCTCAAACTCTCACGGAGGCGGCGCGGCGGGTGCTGCTGCCGGCCTCGGCTCTGGCCGACCCGGCACTGGCGGACGGACTGCGTCGAGCGGGCTGGGAGGTGGAGCAGGTGGCCGCCTACACGACCGTCACGGCCGACGCCCATGACCTGCCCCCGGACCTGGATCGCACGTGGGCCACTGGCGGTGTGGACGCGGTCGTGCTCACCGCCCCGTCCACGACGCGGGCCGTCCTGGAGCTGCTCGGCCCGCCACCGCAGAGAACCGGGCTGGTGGCCATTGGCGCCACCACAGCGGCGGCCACCCGCGAGCTCGGTCTGACGGTTGCTGCCGTCGCCCCCTCCCCCACACCCGAGGGGGTCCTCCAAGCCACCATCGACACCATCCAGGCCACCACAGGCCCCGCTCATGCCCCTCAGGAGCCGCCGTGATGGCCACATACCGGCGAAAGTGTCACGATTGGCGACTTTTCATCGCCACCACAGTCCCTGGGGCACCTACCCCTCGGGTATTCGCCCAGGTCAGAGCCGGATACTCCGATGATTTCGGCAGCCATCACCCCCGCTCGGCACGACTAAAAGTCGCCATTCGTGACACAAAACCACCCCGCAGCCTCCGAATCCGACACGAGTGTCCCCCGCACAAACCCACCCGATCCGCCTGGTTCCAGTCATTCCAACACTGTGGACGGCCTGCGAGGCGGCGGACCACCAACCACCAGGAGCACCTCATGACCGATGCCCTTCGACCGGCCGCCGACTTCCTGTCGCGCCGCTCCGTCCCCGCCCCGCAGGCCCCCACGGTCCGCCCCCGGCGCCTGCGCACCACGCCCGCGATGCGGCGCCTGGCGCGCGAGCACGTCGTGGACCCGGCCGCCCTCATCCTGCCGGTGTTCGTGCGCGAGGACATTGACGCCCCCCGACCCGTGGAGGCGATGCCGGGGGTCGTCCAGCACACGCTGGACTCGCTGCGCCGCGAGGCCGCCGCCTGCGCCGAAGCAGGCATCGGCGCCATTGACCTGTTCGGCGTTCCCGCCACCCGGGACGAGGCCGGCACGGCGGCCTGGGCCGAGGACGGCATCCTCAACCGCGGGATCGCGGCCGTGCGCGCGGAGGTGGGGGACGAGGTCGTCGTCTGCGCAGACACCTGCCTGGATGAGTTCACCAGCCACGGCCACTGCGGCCTCATCCGCCCCGACGGCCCGCGCGCCGGTGAGGTCGACAATGACGCCACCCTGGCCACCTACCAGGCCATGGCCGTCTCCCAGGCGGAGGCGGGGGCGCACATGGTCTCGCCGTCGGGGATGATGGACGGGCAGGTCGCCGCGATCCGCGCCGCCCTGGATGCCACCGGCCACGATGACGTCGCGATCCTGGCCTACTCGGCGAAGTACGCGTCGGCCTACTTCGGGCCGTTCCGGGAGGCCGTGGGCTCCACGCTCACCGGGGACCGGCGCGCCTACCAGCAGGATCCGGCCAACCGCCGCGAGGGCATGCGCGAGGTGATGCTCGACGTCGCCGAGGGGGCGGACATCGTCATGGTCAAGCCGGCCGGCCCCTACCTGGACGTGCTGGCCGACGTCGCCGCCGCCTCACCGGTGCCGGTGGCCGCCTACCAGGTCAGCGGCGAGTACGCGATGGTGGAGGCGGCCGCGCAGCGCGGGTGGGTCGACCGCGAGCGCGTCATCGCCGAGTCGGTGCTGGGCATCGTGCGGGCGGGCGCCGACATGGTCCTGACCTACTGGGCCCGGGAGATCGCCGAGAACCCGGCCCTGCACTGATACAAGAGCCACGGAGGGCAGGATCGTTCCGGTAGGTTGGGAATCAGTTCCGGCCGGCGCGAGGTCACCTCCCGAACCGGCCCTGACCAGTTCATCGACAGGATCACCGTGACTCAGCAATCGCAGCCCGCAGGCCGGCCCTCCAGTGCCACCGCTTCGACCAACACCTCCCTGTTCGAGGCGGCTCGCGCCGTCATCCCCGGGGGCGTCGACTCCCCCGTGCGCGCCTTCGGCTCGGTGGGGGGCACGCCGCGGTTCATCGCCTCGGCGAGCGGTGCCCACGTCACCGACGCCGAGGGCCGCAGCTACGTGGACCTGGTGGGCTCGTGGGGCCCTGCGCTCCTGGGCCACGCCCACCCGGAGGTCGTCGCCGCGGTCCAGGCGGCCGCCGCCCGCGGCCTGTCCTTCGGCGCCCCCACCGCCACAGAGACGCTCCTGGCCGAGGAGGTGCGCCGTCGGGTGCCGGCCGCGCAGAAGGTGCGCTTCGTGTCCACCGGCACCGAGGCGACGATGACGGCCGTGCGCCTGGCCCGCGGCGCCACGGGCCGCGACCTGGTGGTGAAGTTCGCCGGCTGCTACCACGGGCACAGTGACGGCCTGCTCGCGGCGGCCGGCTCGGGCCTGGCCACCGGCGGCCTGCCGGGCAGCGCCGGCGTACCCGCGGCGGTGGCCGCCCAGACGATCGTCCTGCCCTATAACGACGTCGCCGCCCTGGAGGCCTGCTTCGCCGAGCGCGGCGGCGAGATCGCCGCGGTCATCACTGAGGGAGCCCCGGCCAACATGGGGATCGTGCCACCGGCGCCCGGCTTCAACGCCGCGATCCGCCGAGTGACCGCCGAGCACGGCGCGCTCATGATCCTCGATGAGGTCCTCACTGGCTTCCGTGTGGGTCCGGCCGGCTGGTGGGGCCTGGAGGCCGTCGACGGCTGGACCTCGGACCTGCCGGGCCTGGCCACTGAGCCCGCCGACGTCGCAGCCCCCTCCTGGCCGGGTGCCGACTGGCGCGAGCGCGCCGTCTGGGTGCCGGACCTGGTGACCTTCGGGAAGGTCGTGGGCGGCGGGATGCCGCTGGCCGCCGTCGGCGGGCGCACGGAGGTCATGGACCTGCTGGCGCCGGACGGCCCCGTCTACCAGGCGGGCACGCTCTCGGGGAACCCGCTGGCCACGGCGGCCGGCCTGGCCACGCTCCAGCTGGCCGACGACGCCGTCTACGCCTCGGTGGCCGAGCATGCCCGGACCATCGGCGAGGTGGTCTCGGCGGCCCTGACCGAGCAGGGCGTGCCCCACCGCGTACAGCGGGCGGGCTCGCTGTTCTCCTTCATGTTCGGGCAGCGAGCCGCCGAGCAGGGCGTGAGCGACTACGAGGCCGCTCGCGCCCAGGAGACCTGGCGCTACGGGCCCTTCTTCCACGCCTTCCTCGAGGCTGGGGTGGCCCTGCCGCCGTCGGTCTTCGAGGCCTGGTTCGTCTCGGCCGCGCACGGCGAGGCGGAGCTGGAGGCGATCGCGTCTGCGGCCCCGGAGGCCGCCCGCGCCGCCGCCCAGGCCCAGGCGAGCTGACCGCCCTCCGTGGATCTGGTCCGACGTCGGAGCCCAGAACTGCCCACACTGCACGAGGTTGGGGACCTACTGGCCAGGGGTTGTGCGTACTGCACGAACCCCCGCACCGCGTGGAGTACACCCACCTGTCGGCCAGTGGAGCCCGACCCTCGTGCAGTGCGCCGCCTCAGGCGCACTGCGGACGGCGGGGCACGGCGGACCCCAGTCCCCTACGGCCGCCAGGGCGGCGGGGCGAGGGCGGCCTCGTAGGCGGCGACGTCGACGTCGGCGTTGAGGCTGATGACGATGCGCATCCGGGAGTCGGGGTGGGCCGCCAGCCAGCGGCCGATCGTCTCCAACGTCACCAGCGCGGCCTGCCGCTTGGGGTAGCCGAAGACGCCCGTGGACAGCGAGCACAGGCCGACGCTGCCCAGCCCCGCGGCGTGCGCGACGTTGAGGACGCTCGTGTAGCACGAGGACAGCAGGCGCCGGTCATGCAGGGTCGGTTTGCGCCCGTCCTCGATGACGGGCCCCACCGAGTGGATGACGTGCTGGGCCGGCAGGTGGTAGCCGCCGGTGAAGACGGCCCGGCCGGCGGGCTCCCCGCCCTGGCGACGGGTGGGGTCGAAGGTCTCCGCCCAGGTCATGTAGCGGGCGCACTCGGCGCGCAGGGCCGGCCCGGCGACGGCGTGGATGATGTTGTCGATGCAGCGGTGCCCGGGGGCGAAGCAGCCGAGCATCCCGGAGTTGGCGGCATTGAGGACGGCGCCGGCGCGCAGCCGGGTGAGGTCGCCGCGCCAGAAGGCCACGTTGCGGCCCAGCAGGCCGGGAACGTGATCGGTGATGGCCAGGGGCGGGATCTCGGTGGCGTCGACCATGCCGCGCTCGGCGGCCTCAGCCTCCAGGAGGGTGTCGAGGTCGGCGGCAATGTCCTCGGGCAGGGGCGCCGGAGGGCGGGCGGTGAGGAGGAAGTCGAGCATGGTGCGCAGCTCGTCGGGGTCGGTGGGGACCGTCGAGTCGATCCAGTCCGTGGCCCCCTCGGGGTCGGAACGCAGGAAGGCATAGACGAGGTGGCGCACCAACGCGTCGCGGCCCGAGGCACCGACGGGGACCGCCCATCGGGCTCTGACAGCGTGGCTGACGTGGGACTCCAACTTCACGCGGGCCATCATAGGATATCAAAACGTAATGTTCTGCCCTTGGGCGGGCGAGCCGGGTAACAGACGACGACGTCGCCCGGAAACGGCAAGTTCCCGGGCGACGTCGGACGGCTGCAGGGACCGGCAGGCGGCCCCGCGGTGGGTGGCGGATCAGGCCTGTGCGCCGGAGGCCTCCTCCTCGGCGATCTTGGCCTTGAGCTCGTCCATGTCGAGGTCGCGCACCTGCGTGATGAGGGAGTCCAGCGCGGGGGCGGGCAGGGCGCCGGCCTCACGGTAGACCAGAACATTGTCACGGAAGACCATGAGCGTGGGGATCGAGGAGATGCCCAGGGCCCCGGCGAGGTCCTGCTCGGCCTCGGTGTCGACCTTGGCGAAGGTGATGTCCGGGTTGGCCTCGGAGGCCTTCTCGTAGATGGGGGCGAAGCGCATGCACGGACCGCACCAGGAGGCCCAGAAGTCGACGATGGTGATGCCCTCGCCGTGGATGGTGTCCTTGAACTCGGGGCCGGTGATGTTCTTGGTGGCCATGAGTGTTCCTTTCAAGACTGGAGACAGATGGGTTCCACTGCGGCCAACACGGCCGGGGCCCAACCTATTCCTGGGGCCGGCGATCCTTGTGACGGGGCCGCCCGGCCTCGCAGCTGCCTGCACCACCTCCCACCTACCAACACCACCCACCCCGTCACCTCCGGCCGATGCAGCACCCCTTCTGCCGATGCCAGTCGACCTCCTACCTCCTGCGGCCGGGGACATTCCACGCGACCGGGTGCGCGCCGTCCCGGCGGGGGACACCCTGCGCGTCCGGGGACAGGATTTCGGTCCCCGACGGCGTCGAAGGCCCCCGACCACAACGAAATGTCCCCGACGGCGTCGAATGTCCCCCAGGGAGAACGGTCCCCATAGGCGGCAGGCACCCACCGACCCCAGACTTGACTCGCCAGCCACAACCGACCCACCGACAGTTTTCAGGAGGGCACCCATGGCGATCTACCTCCGCACCTGCCCCACTACGAAGACCAGGGTGCTCGGGTACCTGGGCGCCCTGGCCGCCGCCGGCATCGCGCTCCTCTACCCGCTGATCCTGCTCATAACCGCCTTCGCCCTGGGCTCTCTGGACGAGGCCGTCGCCTATCCGGAGGACAACGAATCGGTAGCCGATGCCGCAACTGTGGTAGGCGCGACACCACTCATTTTCAGCTTCGTACTGACCTCCGCCATCTTTGGAGCGACCTCCTGCTTCACAGGTACCGACCAGTGGCTCGCCAAGGACGCGACCGTGACCCATCGCGATATCGCGTCGGCACGGTTCCTCCACGTCTCTCAGGACCCCAACAGCCGCGCCGTGGGCATGCTGTGGGCGATGCTCGCAGGCATGCTGCTGGTGGCCTCCCCCTTCACCATGTTGTCTATCCCGCACTCCCTGATCTACAGCGATTCCACTCAAGATCTGGCCGTGGGGGCCACCTGGATTCTCGGCCTGGCCCACATCGGCCTGTTCGTGGCACTGAAACGCGCTGCCGCACGCCGGCGGGCAAGCGCGGTACGCCTGAGAACGTACGGCGTGGCGGTCGCGGACCCGAAGTCCTTCTCCCTCCCCCTGCCTTCCAACCGTGGCAACCTCAGCATCCAAGAGGTCCCGGCGCACTTGGGTCGCGTGAAGGTCCAAGCCGTCTACGCCCCACCCGCCGGAGGTACCGAGCCGGGGCGACCGGTCATCATCCCGCGGCTCGGCCTGACGGTGAGACCCTCACGGCTCGACGACGCCCGCTCCCGGGTCGAGGCCCGGCTCGACGACGTCTGGCGGGCCGCACAGCTGATACGAGCCTCAGTCGAGCAGGAAGAGACGGCCGACGCCCCGACATCGGAGGCTGAGACGAATCCGGCTCACCAGCCACCACATCAGGACGCGGACCCCGGTCACGACCCGTCCCAGACAGAGACCCTCCTCCCATGAGTGGTGCACCCATCGCTTGACCCCACCATCGCCGCCCGCACTTCTGCCGGCACTGTCCGACCTCCCCTTACGGCCGGGGACATTCCGCGCGGCCGGGTGCGCGCCGTCCCGGAGGGGGACACCCTGCGCGTCCGGGGACAGGATTCCGGTCCCCGACGGCGTCGAACGCCCCCGGCCACGCAGAAATGTCCCCGCCGGTACCGGCTGCCCCTTCCCACAACGGCACCCCACGGCGGCAGTCACCCGCGCACAACCCCACACATGCCTGTTTCCAGACACACACCCACCTGCGATGTTTGACAAGTTCCCAATGTATGCAATCCCTCTCTTTAGATGTCACACAACCACCACTAGAATGACATCATGGACGTGAGTATGTTCGTTGACGACACCATGGGGGAACTGGTCGACATCACCGGCTCCGACCCGGTGACCGGCAGCTGGCAGCACAAGGCCTTCATCCCCACCCCACTCGGCTCCGATGAGCCATCCATCAGCGGAGGCACCTACCGGATGGTGGCAGCAGCCGGGCGCGCACTGGCCGCCCTCGACGCCACGGCTCAGCAGCTGCCGAACCCCTACCTGCTGCGAACTCCCTCTCTACGGCGCGAGGCTCAGTCGACGTCGGCCCTGGAGGGCACATACGCCCCCCTTCGCGAGGTGCTCACCGCCGACGACGACGCCCCCGCGACCGCCGAGATGACAGAGATCCTCAACTACGTCCGCATGGCCAACAGCGGTTTCCTGTGGGCGCAGGAGGGGCGTCCTATCACCCTGTCGCTGATCGAGGATCTTCAAGGCGAGCTCATGCGGGGCACTCCCCTTGAGTCCGCTTCAGGTCGCCTGCGCGACACCCAGGTCATGATCGGCCGCCGCACCGGTGCGCACAGCACGAACCCGATCCATGCGTCCCGGTTCGTTCCCGTACCGCCCGGAGATCCTCTTCGCGCCGGCATGCGAGCTCTCGTCGACTGGCTGCATCAGGACCACGCGGGAGACATCGACCCGATCATCGCCGCGGGCATGGCCCACTACCAGTTCGAAACGCTTCACCCCTTCCGGGACGGCAACGGTCGCCTGGGGCGGTTTCTCATCGTGCTTGCCCTCCTGAACTCGGGTGTTCTCAGCGAACCCACGCTGACGGTCTCGCCGTGGTTCGAGGAGCGTCGCGCCGAGTACTACGACGCGTTGCTGCGAGTCAGCACCCACGGCGACTGGGACACCTTCCTCGCCTTTTTCTCCCGGGGATTAGCCGCGGCGGCCACCAGCACGCGCCACCAGATGCTCGCTCTGGCCGCGGCGCACCAGAGCCTCAAGGAGACGGTGCGCTCCTCCAGCCTGCGGTCCGCGCACGCTCTTGACCTCGTCGACTTCGCGGTCGCGAATCCGAGCTTCACGGTGCGCAAGGTCGAGGCAGCCCTCGGCATCTCATACGGGCGAGCCAACGGCCTGGTTGCCCAGCTGACCGACATCGGGGTGCTCGACGTCGTCGAGACCGGCTCGCAGCCTCGCCGCTTCGCCGCCCCTGCTGTCCTGAAGGTCCTGCTCACCTGAGCCCGCCAGCCCCGCCTCTTGCGGCCGGGGACATTCCGCGCGGCCGGGTGCGCGCTGCTCCGGACGGGGGCATCCTGCGCGTCCGGGGACAGGATTTCGGTCCCCGACGGCGTCGAAGGCCCCCAGCCGGAAGGACACGCCCCCGGCCGCACAGACATGTCCCCGACGACGTCCAATGCCACCCCGGGTGAACAGTCCCCATGGGCGGCAGGCACCTACCACCCCCAGACTTGACTCGCCAACCACAACCGACCTACCGACAGTTTTCAGGAGGGCACCCATGGCGATCTATATCCGTTCACGCCCGACCACTAAATCTAAGGCGCTCGGGAGCCTGTGTGCTCTCACTACCGTCGGTATGATATTCCTCTACCCGGCCGCCCTGCTCCTGGCCCCCTCCATCCCGAACCCTCTGACCGAACTCGTCGCCAACGAAAACGGGAATCTGGAGTTGCAGTCCTTATCTGTTCTGATCGGCGTCATGACTGTCTACAATTTCATACTGTTCGCCATGATCTTCGGTGCGCTCTCCGGATTCAGGGGCACTGACCAGCGCTTACCCAAGGACTCGACGGTCACCCATCGCGATATCGCATCGGCACGGTTCCTTCACATCTCCCAGAGCCCAAGCAGGCGCGTCGTGGGCATGCTGTTGGCGGTGCTTGCGGTCATGCTGATCGAGGTCAACCCAGTTATCGCAATAACCATCCCACACCTCCTGATCCCCGACGATTCAACCCCAGCGCTGGAGCAGGCTGCCGTCATAGGCACGGTCTGCCTTACCATCGGACTGTTTGCGGCATTGGGGTCGGCCGCCTCGCGTCGGGAGAAGATCGCGGTGTGTCTGACGCCGCAGTGCATGGCGGTTGTCAAATTATTTCCTCTCTTCCTCCCCCTGCCTTCCGGCCGCAACGACCTCAGCATCCAGGAGGTCCCGGCATACTGGGGTCGCGTGAAGGTCCAAGCCGTCTATGCCCCACCCACCGGCGGCGCCCAGCCGGCCAGACCAGTTCTCCTCTCGCAGCTCGGCCTGACGGTGAAGTCCTCACAGCTCAACGACGCCCGCACCCGAGTCGAGGCCCGGCTCGACGACGTCTGGCGGGCCGCACAGCTGATACACACCCCGCCCGAGCAGGAGGAGACGGCCACCGCTCCGACGTCGGAGCCTGAGCCGAACCCGACTCACCAACCACCACATCACGACACGGACCCCGGTCACGAGCAGTCCCAGACAGGGAACCCTCTCCCATGAGTGGCGCATCCACCATTTGGCCCCACCGTCGACGCCCGACGCAGACGCCGACCACGACCAGCCCCGGGAAGAGAACCCCCTCCCATGAGATGTGCACCCATCACTTAACGCTGACGCCCACATTTCTGCCGGCGCTGTCCGACCTCCCGCCTCTTATGGACGGGCACATTCCACTCGGCCGGGTGCACGTCGTTCCGGGCGGGGACATCCTGCGCGTCCGGGGACAGGATTTCGGTCCCCGACGGCGTCGAAGGCCCCTAGCCGCATAGAAATGTCCCCGACGGCGTCGACCGTCCCCGACGTCGCTGGCGGATTCTCCTTGATCCGCAACCTTTCGGCACCCGGCCTCACGTCCCAAGGACCCTCGGACCTCCTGCGCCGACACGGATGGCCGCCCTGACCTCACCGCATCCCACTATTCGGTGGAGACAACCGCCGACGCGGAGGAGTTTCTTCACTACACTTCTCGACGGTGGCCCGCGGGGACGACGGAAGCAGTTGCACATGCGCCCCTGTCCCCGCGGCCCGCACCTGCGCACCTCCATAAGAACACCGAGAGACGCGACATGAGCGACAGCAATCCTCTTCAGTCACTTCGGGCACCGATCACGGCAGCCCTCAGTGTTTTCGCCATTTTCTCCATTATAGATTTGATCGACGCCAATGACGATCCCAATACAGGACCCCTCGTAGTCCACGTCATACCCTTCATTTTCTGGGCCACATGCATCAGCATCGCCGCCTGGAAGTCTCCGCAAGCACTGGCAGCCTCGAGCATCACATTCACATTGACCGCCTTCCTGGCAACTCGAATGCAATCAGACTTCAACCCGACGGTCTTCATAAAAGAACAGACACTATTACGATACAAAGGCAGCACATTCCCCTCGGTTGGACCGACCCTGTGGATACTGTCCGGAATTATGTGCGGAGCGACGTTCGCTACCGCATGGACCATGTCACGGAACGCCGACCGAAGACCAGAGGAAATTGACAGCATTTTTCATCCCCAAAGAATCATCTCATCTGGAGCGGCCTGCATCATCCCGTTCATAATGTTAATTGCACCATACAGCTCCCATTCATTCATTTCGACAAACACAACAAACTTCGCAATCATGGCATTCCTCTCAGGCTTCTTGTTGACTGCACTCTCAGTCATCTCGCCGACAGCTCCACTATCCCTCCTGATAATCACGCTCACATGGATGCACATCGCGAACACCTCGGAGCACGCTCGAGATGTCAGCGTTGAAGCAATCTCTTTCCCGCTGATCGCGATAGCGGCAACCACAGGCCTCTTCACCATGTACAGCTTCAAAAGTCCATGGTCACGCAAGTCGAGCTGAGTCGCAGATCCTCACTGCTCGCCACGCCATAAGGGCGCGGCGAGCAGTGAGGAATCTTTCAGACAGCACGCCAACCTCTCAAACTCTAGGAAGAGCAGCATCGCCACATGAATGAGATCCAACCGTTCCGGCCACTGCAGGCGCCGGTAGCAGTTGCGCTCAGCGCCTTCGCCATCATCGCACTCACGGAACTGCATAGCCTCGACCCCGACTCCACATCATTTTCAATCGACTCATTCAACGCATTATCCGCCGTTGTTTTCTGGATAGTCTCCGCAGGGGTGGTCACCTACAATTCCCCGCAAGCACAAGGGGCGACAAGCGCAGTATTCACTGTAGCCGCCCTCGTGGGTGAGATCATGCCAGCAGACAGTGAACATAGACGGAGCACCCTCTCAGAGATCTCTCCCATCCTGTGGATCCTGGCTGGAATCATGTGCGGATCGGCCGCGGCAACATGCACCACCATCAGCCGCACGAGCAAGCATCACTCAACTCTCAGCATCACGGACCAGCTCCTCGGGAGAATCGCGGTCGCAGTACTTGCCAGCCTCCTGGCGTCCGCACCACTCGTGAGCACCTCACCCTCTCGCTTATGGGCGACACCCGGACAGACCAGCATGTCTATTATCACATTCCTCTGCGGTTTCGCAATGACCTCGCTTGCCGGCATGGCGCCCTTCATCTCGTGGATCTATCTGGCTATCACCCTCGGCCGCTACTACACCTTCGACAACGCAGAGGCGGCGGGTACCTACCTGGCCGACATTCTCCCCATCCCACTTCTCGCCATCTCCGCCACAGCCGGGCTGCTCACCATGTACCACTACAAGAAGCCACGACCGATCACGTCGAGCCAAGCCACAGGCTCTCAGATCTCCCCACAGGGAAAGGACACCCATGAAGAATGACATCTCTTTTCAGCATCTACGCACCACACATGAAGCCGAGGATTCCGCCACCGGGGCCGACAACGCCGGCGTCGACAGCCCGGGCCGGGCAAAAATGCCCCGCCGGTGAGGCCTACACAGTTTTAACCGAGGCGCCGTCTACCATCGAGACATGCCGACTGACATCAGCCCGGGCACTCGGCTGCGGGCGTGGGAGCGGGCCGCGGAGTGGCCTCTGGCCGGCGCCGCCGTCGTCTTCCTGGGCGCCTATGCCTGGGAGGTACTCACCAACGCGCAAGGCGCAGCCAAGGAGACGGCCGAGTTCGTGATCGGCGCCGTGTGGGCGCTGTTCGGACTCGACTATCTTGTCCGCCTGGTCCTGGCGCCGAGCCGGGGCCGCTGGTTCCTCCGCCACCTGCCCGACCTGGCGATCATTGTCCTGACGATCCTGCGGCCGCTCAGGCTCCTGCGCCTGGTGACGCTCGTGAGCATCATGCAGCGCAGCGCCGGCACCGCGCTGCGGGGGCGCATCACCCTGTATACGGCCGGCAGCGCCGCCCTGCTCATCTTCACCTCGGCACTGGCCGTGCTGGATGCGGAGCGTCATGAGCCGGGCTCCTCGATCCAGTCCTTCGGCCAGGCCCTGTGGTGGGCGCTGACGACGATCACCACTGTCGGCTACGGCGACACCTTCCCGCTCTCCACGCAGGGGCGCTTCATCGCGGCGCTGCTCATGATCGGCGGGGTGGCGCTCGCCGGCGTCGGCACGGCGACCCTGGCCTCGTGGATCGTCTCACTGGTCGAGGAGGAGAACGCCGAGCAGGAGGCCGCGACGCGGGCGCAGGTGGCAGCCCTGCAGCAGCAGGTCAGCGAGCTGAGCGAGCGCATCGACCGTCTTCTGGCGGAACGCGACTCGGACCGTGGATAGCAGTCGACACTTCCGGTCCGACGTCGGTCTAACTCCTCGAGTCGGCGTCCAACCCGCTGAAAGGCCATAACCATCACCCCGGACGGTTTACGCTACTCATCGAGGAACCGACCGCGCCTGCACTGACGGCGGTACCTTGCAGACTGGACACATCTTCCGCAGCCGTCTGAGAAGAACGGCATCGCCATACGAACAACGAGGAAAAGCGCTCCACGCACTTCGCATACCAGCAACCATCGTGGGCACTGCCATCACAGCCACCGTCTGACTCCTCACCGCATACAGCCACAAGAAACTCAGGTCTGTCACACAGAAATTCCCCGAAGAACGCGAGCACATTCATGGCTCAGGCGCCACCGCACCGTCAACCACACCTCGAGGTAACGACGAAAGGAGATTCATGAAGAGCAACGATTCACTTCAACAGGTGCGACCCCCATTCGCTATGGCGCTCACAGCAGTTTTCGCGTCGCTACTCGCCTCCACGACAAGCGCGGATCACCCCGGAAACCCATTGATCCTCATCCCTCTTCTGATGCTTCTCCCATGGGTCACCTGGAATCACCCACCCAGCCTGGCAACCTCTGGGGCGATGCTGTTGACAGTGAGCATCCTGGCACCCTACAGCAGCGACGGGCCGAGCGACCTTTATCTCGCTTACAGGACTCTATGGTTCTTCGCCGGCCTGCTCCTGGGAGCGGCGCTCGCTCTCATTATGGGAGAGCGCATACGCTCGTGGCACCCGCACATACGTGGGTGGCGATACACTCTTCATCCTGCACGGATCGCCGCAGCCGCAACCGGAATCATCGTCGTTCTCGCCCTCTTTAAACCATCACCCCAGTCATCGCAGATCGAACAGACTCAGGCAGCCACGAACAACGACACAGTAATATTTTGGCTCGCAGCCGGCCTGTTCATCACTTTACTGGCGTCCATCTCCCCCACAGCGACCATGATCTGCTTGATCGCCTTCATCTCCATCCACGGTGTCACTACCCATGCACCTTTTCCGAACGCAAGCGCCGTCTTCATTCTCATTCTCTTCACGCCCGCGATCATCGGCCCCCTGTTCCTTCCTCGGGACCTCACCGCGCATGAGGCCGAGGAATCCGACACCAGCACCGATGCCTCGGCCATCCCGCCCCCCACCTCCGAGGCCTCACCAAAGGAGGCATCGTGAACTTCAGATCGGACGCCTAGTCCGCATGCAACGAGCCGGGCACTTCTCACGCAGCCCGACCGAAATTCGGTCGCCTCACGCGAAGAGTGCCCGGCTCGGCGAAAGAGAAGACCCAGTCAGCCCCGCAGCTCGGCGGCCACCAGCTCGGCGAGCTCGACGGCGTTGAGGGCCGCGCCCTTGCGCAGGTTGTCCCCCACGGCGAAGAACTGCAGGCCGTGGCCCGGCGCGAAGGCATGGTCGGCGCGCAGGCGCCCCACGAAGGTGCCGTCGCGGCCGGCACCCTTGAGGGGGCTGGGCACGTCGTCGTAGGTGACGCCGGGCGCCGCCTCCAGCAGCTCGCGGGCGCGCGCGACGCTGATCTCGCGCTCGAACTCGGCATTGATGCTGAGCCCGTGGCCGGAGAACACCGGGATGCGCACGCAGGTCCCGGAGACCAGCAGGTCCGGGATCCCCAGGATCTTGCGGGACTCGTTGCGCAGCTTCTGCTCCTCGTCAGTCTCACCGGAGCCGTCACCGGCGTCATTCCCGGCCCAGGCCACGGCGTTGAAGGCGATGGTGTCGACGTAGACCTCCGGCGCGGGGAACTCGACGGCCCGCCCGTCCAGGGCCAGGCCCTCCATGTCCTCGTTCACGACGGCGCGCACCTGCCCGGCCAGCTCGGCCACCCCGGCCCGACCCGATCCGGAGACGGCCTGGTAGGTGGAGACGATGAGGCGGATGAGCCCGGCCTCCTCGTGCAGCACCTTGAGGGCCGGCATGGCCGCCATGGTGGTGCAGTTGGGGTTGGCGATGATGCCCTTGGGGCGCTCGCGCAGCGCGTGCGGGTTGACCTCGCTGACCACGAGCGGCACCTCGGGGTCCTTGCGCCAGGCCGAGGAGTTGTCGACGACGACGGCCCCGGCCGCCGCGAAACGCGGGGCGTGCTCGCGCGAGGCCGCGCCCCCGGCGGAGAAGATGGCGACGTCGATGCCGGCCAGGTCCGCGGTGGCGACGTCCTCAACCTCGACCTGGGCGCCGCGGAAGTCCACGACGGTCCCGGCGCTGCGGGCCGAGGAGAAGAAGCGCACCGAGCGGGCGGGGAAGTCGCGCTCGGCCAGCATGGCGCGCATGACGCGGCCGACCTGGCCGGTGGCCCCCACGACGGCGACGCAGACACCGTCGGCCACTCCGGTGTAGGTGTTCACGGGATTGCTCATCGTCCGGTCCCTCCGTAGACGACCGCCTCGGCGGCCTGGGTGTCGAGGCCGAAGGCGGAGTGGACGGCGCGCACGGCCTCGTCGAGTACGGCGTCGTCAACCACCACCGAGATGCGGATCTCGGAGGTGGAGATCATGTGGATGTTGACCCCGGCCTCGCTCAGCGAGCCGAACAGGCGCGCAGAGACCCCCGGGTTGGAGCGCATGCCGGCCCCCACCAGGGACAGGATGCCGATGTCGGGGTTGAAGTGCAGGCTTCGGAAACCCAGCTCCTCGCGTGCGGCCTCGAGGGCCTCGCGGGCGGCGGCGGAGTCGCCGTCGGGGCAGGTGAAGGAGATGTTGGTCAGGCCCGTCCCCTCGGCGGAGACGTCCTGGACGATCATGTCGATGTTGGCGTCGGTGCCGGCCACGATCGCGAAGATGCGGGCGGCGGCGCCGGGGACGTCGGGCACGCCCACGAGCGTGATCTTGTCCTGGCTGCGGTCGTGGGCGATTCCGGAGATGACGGGGGCTTCCACGTGGTCCTCCTTGGCGGTCGGGCGGGGGCGGGCCTGGGCCCGCGCTGCGATGGCATTGCGGTGCGCGGTGTCAACGACGGAGGCCGAGGGCCCCTCGTCGAGCCCGGCGGGGTCTGAGGGTGAGGCGGAGGCGGCTCCCTCGGCCTGCGAGGCGGCCGGGCTCGCGGCGCTCGGGGCACTGGCGGCGCTGGGCGCGCTGTCGGTGTCGGCGGCAACGACGTCGTCGAGCTGGGCGGCCACGACCGAGGGCACGAAGGCGCCCTCGCGGCGGCCGTCGTAGATCCAGGTCCCGGTCTTGTCGGAGAAGGAGGAGCGCACGTGCAGCGGCACCCCGAAGCGGCGGGCGTACTCCACGGCGCGCAGGTGGAGGATCTTGGCGCCGTGAGCGGCCAGCTCCAGGGTCTCCTCGCTGGAGAGGGACTCGATGCGCTTAGCGGTGGGGACGATGCGGGGGTCAGCGGTGAACAGGCCGTCGACGTCGGTGTAGATCTCGCAGACGTCGGCGTTGAGGGCCGCGGCCAGGGCAACCGCGGTCGTGTCGGAGCCGCCGCGCCCCAGGGTGGTGGTGTCCTCGACCTCGTTGATGCCCTGGAAGCCGGCGACGATGGCGACCGAGCCGGTCTGGATGGAGCGGGCCACACGCTCGGGCAGCACGCCGACGATGGAGGCCTTGCCGTACTTGGAGTCGGTGAGGACGCCGGCCTGGGCGCCGGTGTAGGCGCGCGCCGGGACGCCGAGCTCGGAGACGGCCATGGCGAGCAGGGCCACGGAGATGCGCTCACCGGCGGACAGCAGGATGTCCATCTCGCGGGCGGGGGCGTCGGTGGTCAGGGCGGCGGCCTGGTCAAGGAGCTCGTCGGTCGTGTCCCCCATCGCGGAGACGACGACGACGACCGTGTTACCGGCCTGGCGGGTGGCGACGATGCGCCGGGCGACGCGCCGCATCGCGTCGACGTCGCTGACGGACGAGCCGCCGTACTTCTGGACGACCAGTGCCATAAGGCGCTCCTCGGGTCCTGGAATCAGTGCGTGTCTAGCATCAGGTGCTCCGCGCCGGTGCGGGCGTCCTGGCAGGGGCTTCCGGAGGTGGAGCCGTCGCCGTGCGGCGCCCACGACGACGTGGCTGGGGTCAAGCATACGGTGCGCCATGTTGCCTGCACATCACGCGGCCCGCAGCCCTCGCCCCGCACGCCCTGCGACCACACTTCGACCGATTCTTCAGAATCGACCCGGAGCCGCGTCGTTTCTGAAGTTTTGGTCGAAGTGTCGACGTGAGGCGGGCCCGGCTTCCACCCACCGGCCTCGCGCCGACGACGTAGCCTGGCCGCATGAGCATTGAAGTCTCCCAGCTCACCCGTTTCTTCGGTCAGGCGCCGGCGGTGCACCAGCTGGACATGTCGGTGCCCAGCGGCGCCGTCACCGGCCTGGTCGGCCCCAACGGCGCCGGTAAGACCACACTGCTGCTCATGCTTGCGGCCCTCCTGGCCCCGGACCACGGGACGATCCGGGTGGCGGGCCTGGACCCAGTGACCCAGCCGCGCGAGGTCCATCGCGCCGTGGGCTGGATGCCCGACGCCTTCGGCACCTGGGACTCCCTGACCTGCACCGAGATCCTCCTGACCTTCGCCGCCGCCCAGGGTATGGACGCCGACGCCGCCCGCCCCCGAGCCGTCGAGATGCTCTCCCTGGTCCACCTCGAGGAGATGGCGCGCACACCCGCCCGGGTCCTGTCCCGCGGCCAGAAGCAGCGCCTGGGCCTGGCCCGCGCCCTCATCCACGCCCCCAAGGTCCTGCTCCTGGACGAGCCGGCCGCCGGTATGGACCCGCGTTCGCGCGCCGACCTGCGCGTCCTGCTGCGCGACCTGGCCTCGGGCGGCACCACGATCCTGCTCTCCAGCCACATCCTGACGGAGATGGAGGAGATGGTCGACGGCGTCGTCTTCATGTCCCACGGGACCGCCGTCGCCTCGCCGCCGGGGTGGGGTCCGGCGCCCGGCCAGGCGGGCTCGGACACCGCCGCCCCGCTTCCGATGCAGCGGACCTGGCGGATGCGGGCCCTGGACGCCGGGCGACTGGGCCAGTGGACACGCTCCGCACAGCTGCCCGTCACAGCGGAGGAGGACGGCGCCGTGCGCCTCCCGGTCGCCGACGACGCGGCCGCGGCCCGCCTGCTGCGAGGGGCCGTTGAGGCCGGGGTGGAGGTCGTCTCCTTCGCCCCGCTGTCCGGAACCCTGGAGGAGACCTACCTGGCTCTGGAAGGAGAACGCCGATGACCTGGACCGGTGTGCGCACCATCATGGTGCTCGAGCTGCGTCAGCGGGTGAGGGCCACGCGCTGGCGCATCATGTTGGGGATCTGGCTGACGGTCCTCATCCTTCTGTGCGGTGGGCTGGTGATCGCCATCGAGACCACGAGCTCCACAGGCCCGTCCAACGACTATCTTCTGACGCTCTACGACATCGTCGTCTGCTTCGTGCTGGGGATCGGGCTCATCGTCGCTCCTACGTTGTCGGCGACCTCCATCAACGGTGACCGGGCCGACGCGACCCTGGCGCTGCTGCAGGCCACGGCGCTGCGCAGCCAGGAGATCGTCGTCGGCAAGCTGCTGGCGGCCTGGGTGGCCGCGATCGCCTTCCTGGGGGTGGCAGTGCCCTTCCTCATCGGCTTGACGGTCGCGGGCGGTTCGCACTGGCAGGCCCTCCTCGCCCACCTGGTCATCCTCGTCTTCACCCTGGGGGCGGTGTGCGCCATCGGCCTGGGCTTCTCGGCGTTGGCGGCGCGGCCCTCGGCCTCGGCGGTCCTGACCTACCTCGTGGTGGCCGCCCTCGTCGTCGGGACTCCACTGTTCATGGCCATCAGCTCACCCCTGGCGGTCGGCAACCAGACACTGGTGACCTACAGCCTGGACTACGACAAATCCACCAACGGCACGCTCGTGTGCAAGACCGACCCCGAGGTCTCGGTCGAGGAGGTCACCCACACCGATCGGATCTGGTGGATGCTGGCCCCCAACCCCTTCATCATCCTGGGGGACGCCACCGCCCACGCGCCCCGTCGGCTCGACGGCTGGGGCCACCGCAGCAGCTACTCCCCGCTGGAGGCCACGGGTTCGTGGACTGACGAGCTGCGCGACCCCAAGCCCGATCGGGTCGTCAGCAACTTCTGTGACAACTGGAAGGACTCCTCCGACGCTCCTTCCAGCAGGAGCGACAGCGGGGCTCCCGTGGCCAAGCACCTGGTCTTCTGGCCCGTGAGCCTCGTGGTGCTCATGGCTCTGGGGGCCGGCGGCGTGGTGACGGCCAGCAGACGTCTGCGCGTCCCGGCCGGCCGACTGCCGCGCGGCGTGCGCCTGGCCTGACCCTCCCGCCCTGACCCGGCCGGGCATTCTTCGCGCAGCCCTCCCGACACTCTGTTGGCGGCGGTGAAAGATGCCCGGCTCGGCGCGAGCAGCAAACGAGCGGAGGGGCGGTCAGTCCTCGACGCGGCGTCGGCCCTCGAAAGCCCGCCCGAGGGTGACCTCGTCGGCGTACTCCAGGTCGGCGCCCACGGGCAGGCCGGAGGCGAGCCGGGAGACGGGCACGGCCATGGTGCGCAGCATGCGGGTGAGGTAGGCGGCGGTCGCCTCGCCGACGACGTCGGGGTCGGTGGCCAGGATGACCTCCTCGACCTCGCCGTCTCCCAGGCGGCTGAAGAGCTCGCGCACGCGCAGGTCGTCGGGGCCGACGCCGTTGATGGGGTCGATGGCGCCGCCGAGCACGTGGTAGAGCCCCCGGTACTCGCGGGTGCGCTCGATGGCGACGACGTCCTTGGGCTCCTCGACGACGCAGATGACGCGCTGGTCGCGGCGGGGGTCGCGGCAGATGGCGCACTGGGGGGCCTCGGCGATGTTGCCGCAGGTCTCGCAGAAGCGGACCTTGGCCTTGACGGCGCGCAGGGCCTCGATGAGGCGCTCGACGGCGGCCGCGTCGGCGGCGAGCACATGGAAGGCCATGCGCTGGGCGGACTTGGGGCCGATACCGGGCAGCTCGCCGAACTCGTCGATGAGGTCCTGGACGGCGCCTTCGTAGACGGCGGGCATGTCAGCGTCCTTCCTGGGTCACGGTGACCTCTTCGATGACCTGGGCGCCAAGGATCCGTTTGACGACCTCGAGCCCGACGACGCCGGCGTCCTCGGCGTCGGGGTCGTCCTCGCTGGGGGTGTCGTCGGCCAGGGAGTCGGTGTCGGCCTCCTGGGCGGCGGCGCGAGCGGCGGCCATGGCGGCGGCCAGGCGTGAGCCGGCGATGCCCGACGGCGCCCAGGTGGACTCGTCCTCGGGTGGGGCGCTCGAGGCGCTGGGCTCCTCGGGGGGCGGGCCCGGGCTGAAGGGGCTCGACGTCGTCCCCTCCCAGGTGACAGGGGCCAGGCCGGGGGATCCTGCGGTGGTCTCCGAAGAGCCGGGGGCGTGTGACGCGCTGCCGACCCCGGGCGCCTGCGGGGACGGGGAGGAGGGCGTCTGCTGGAAGGACTGGGGGGCCGCCGGAGCGGACGCGGCCCCGCCGGGAATCTCCGGCAGGGCGCGCAGACGGTGGACGGTGGCCAGGGGCGCCTCGTCGGGCGCCTGCGCGGCGGGGGCGGAGCGGGACTGGGCGGGTGAGGCGGAGGCAGCTGGGGCCGAGGTGGGGGCCGGAGCGGACTGGGGGCCGGTGGGCGCGGGGGATGCAGGCAATCCTGAGCCTGCGCCTGAGGAGGGTGCGGAGGCGGATGCCGACTGGGCGGGCACGGTTCCGCCGCCGGGGACGGCGACCGGGCCCCAGCCATCGTCCGGGTCGGTGCCGCCGGCGGCGGGTGCTGAGGTCGGGGCCGGGGCCGATCCGCCGCCGGGGATGGCGACGGGCCCCCAACCGTCGTCGGGATCGGTGGGGTTCGCGGGAGCGGGGGATGCCGGCGGCGCCATGGGAGCAGCGGTGGGCGCCGGGGACGTGGAGGCGGCCGGGGATGCTGGGGAGACCGCTTGGAACTCGGTAGGGGCGGCGGGATTGGGGTCGGCCGGAGCCGGCTGCGGCTCGGGCGAGGTCGCGGCCTCCTGGGCGACGGCAGCCGGGGCTGGAGCGGTGGAGTGCCCAGCAGAGCCGCTGGGCTCATCAACGCTGAGAGCCCCACTGACGTAGCCGGAGTCCTCGGCGTAGGGATCGGCACCCCAGTCGTCCTCGGGCGGGGGTTCGGGGATCGGGGAGCCATCGTCCCAGGTGGTGGAGACGGGACGGTGCGCGCCGGGGCGGTCGGCAGGCTCGACGTCGGTGGGCCGTGCTGACGCAGCAGCGGGCGACTGCGCGGCCGGGCCCTGGGCGGGGCGGCCGACGTCGTGGACAGCGCTACTGGGGTTGTGGGTGGCAAGCGCCTGGGGGTCGGGAGCGGATGCGGCGACTGGTTCACCGGTGGAGCCGTGCAGCACGGCACTGTCGACGCCGGGGCCAGAGCTGTCGGCGCCACGGCCAATGCTGGGGGCCGCTGCTTCGGCCGGGCCTTGGCCGCCGGTGTGCGTCCCGATACCGTTGACATTCTGCTCCCCGCCGCCGGCGGCCGAGCCCGCCGAGTCGAAGGCGCCGGCCTGTGGTCCCGGTCCGCTCGGGCCTGCGCCCGGGGCGCCGCCGTAGGAGCCCTGCGGCCCGCCGGGACCGGCGTCGTGGCCGACGGCGGAGCTGACGCTGGGGCCGGGGTTGTGCGCCGCCTCCGCTCCGGAGGGGGCAGCGCCGAGGCCACCCATGCCTTGCGGTCCACGCGGGCCGCCTGAGCCGCCCGGGCCGCCGGGGCCTCCGGAACTGCCCGGCCCGTCGTCGCCGGCGACGATGGCATGCACCTCGAGGCGCAGGCCGAGGGCCTGGTGGAGGGCCGCGGAGAAGATGGGGCCGTGTCCGCCGTTCTCGAAGGCGCCCACGAGGCCGGGGGCGGCGAACAGGAGCGTGAAGACGCCCCCGGAGACGGTGCCCGGTCGGGAGTTGGGGCCGACCAGCGCCCAGGTGGCGCGCCGCGAGCGCTTGGCCGCCTCGAGGACTTCCTCCCAGCGGGTGCGGATCATCTCCGCGTCAGCCGCCTCGCCCCCGCCCGAGCTGCCAGCAGCGACACCTCCCTGGGCGACGGGTGCTGAGGCCGCAGCAGGGGCTGCCCCCCAACCGGCGCCTGCCTGGG
>ERZ772769.98-NODE-98-length-21516-cov-4.90224_pt1 | contig 21516 bp, 27 predicted proteins | sample MGYA00580987_ERZ772769 | MGnify/ENA primary metagenome ERZ772769 (study PRJEB29015, sample SAMEA2738043) | human oral metagenome | biome: human oral; feature: human-associated habitat; material: saliva | place: China | collected 2234 ...
TTTCCGTGAATTTACTACTAAATTCTGTGTTTTTAACAAAATCATTATTGTCTTCAGGAGCTGGTGTCCAGTCAGTTGATATAGTACCTTCTTCTAACTTTACTTCAGCAATAAATAATATTGCTTGTTGACCATTATTTGAACCATTATTATCAAATCTTAAGAAGGCTTCATCCATTTCCCCGCTATTAAATCTAACATTCTTAACAACTTCTAACTCACTAGATGATAATCGTTTGCTATTTATCAACGGTGCTGGTCTAGTGAATATTGTAAAATCTGAAGTTTCATTATTTCTTCGACCTAAAACATGTAAATCCATACTAGATACATTAGTACTTGCAAAACCTTTAAATGAAATTACATAATCAGTGTTACGTTTCAACTTAAATCTAGAACTTCTTATGAAGTTTTCTCTAGTAGTTGAGTTAGGTAAACACATAATTTTTTTATTACCATTGTAATAATAGGGATGTGTCCTTACTTCCCAATCTCCACCCCATGGGTGACCTTCTTTTTGCAATGGTTCACCACTGTTAGGTATATAGTTTCTTCCCCCTATACTTGTTGGAATACTATCCCTTACATTTCTTATGATTTCAGTTCTTTCACGGCTTAATTGATTAGCTGTATCTCTCTGAACCCATTGTTTCAATGTTTCAATTCTACTACTATCTTGATTTTTGTATTGTTCTAATGCTGTTAATTGGCGATTAATACCTTGTGCGTTTTCATTGAACTTATTAGAAAATTCTGTGTTTTTAACAAAAGCATTATTGTCCTCTGGGGCCGGTGTCCAGTCAGTTGCGACATTACCTTTTTCAAGTTTAGGTAAACGTACATAAACTTTATCTCCAGGTGAACATGTTCCTAACATCTGATAAAACACAAAAGCATAGTGTTGTGTATATCTATTTGTATATGTATGAGATATTCGTTGCCACTCAGTTGTTAAATCTACTCTACCCTTAAACCCGTTAGTTTCTTGTCCCACGTTGTTAAAGGTAATATTTTTACTCGCTTTAACGTCTAGACTCCACGTCAATACTTCATTTTGAAAGTTATCTTTCAAAAATGGCATAATTTGTGTCCAAATACCAGTACTTTCAGTTGCTCTAACTTTAGTGAAAACTAATGTTCCGTTTTCAACTGTTTTTTCCCAGTTCGTACCACCTGAATTTATATTAGTTAATTTATCACTATCAGTTATATAGTTTCTGCCACCAACACTTGTAGGAATGCTTTCTCTAATATTTCTAATTTCTCTTGAAATACTGTTCGCTGTTTCTTGAACTTTATTTTCCACAACAGATGTAGTTGCATAACCCTTGCCATCTACCCAACCTTCAATGCTACGTCTTTCAGCAGTCAGTTGGTTAGCGGTGTTGTTTTGAACCCAAATTTGTAAATTAGCTGTTCTTACTCCGTCTTGATTTTTGTAGTTTTCTAACGCTGTCAATTGGTTAGTGATACCTCTAGCATTTTCTGTAAACTTACTACTAAATTCTGTGTTCTTAACAAAACCTTTACTATCAATAACTTTATTAATTTCAGTTCGTTCACGACTTAATTGACTAGCTGTATCACGTTGCACCCATTGCTTCAAGCTTTCAGTTCTACTGCCATCTTGATTTTTATATTCCTCAAGAGAACTGATTTTACTAGTTAAACCATCTACACCAGTTTTTATTTCTCCTCGGATAACTTTTAAATCATTTTCGTTTTTAGCTTTGACTAAAGTAAATTCCCTTGTTACGTTACCATCTAACTCGGTTACTTTCTGATTTATACTTTTCCCAGTTTCTTTAGCTTCATTCACTAATTTTTTTAACTCAACTACTGTTGAATTACTAGAAATATCCTGCATGTTGTTAACTCGTTCAGATAACGCTTGAATTTGTTTTGTTGCCTCTATTCTATTCTTACTTATTTCTAGATTAGCTGCTTGAATTTGCTTAGTAGCTTCTACTCTATTCTTGCTTATTTCTAGATTAACTGCTTGAATTTGCTTAGTAGCTTCAACTCTGTTCTTACTTATTTCTAGATTAGTAGTTTGGAATTGCCTGTTGTAGTTTTCAACTGTTGTTGATACTTGGTTTCTAATAGGTGCTAGTTTTTTCTCTAGATCTTCAGCAATATTAGCTTTTATTACTTCACTTGATGCCGTAGCTTTCTCAAATCCATCTTCAATCTTTTTATTGATTTCATCTGTATTTTTCTTAAATAGCTTATCATAGTTTTCACTACGTTCTTTGACTTTTCGTTCTATGTCCATAGTGATTATATCTGTATAAGCATTAGCTTTAGCTATAGCACCGCTACTAGCATTTGATACTTCTGAACCTAATCGACCTTCTTTTTCACCTAGAATAAACTCTTTCCATTTTTTTAGCATTGGATCATAATGCGTTTCAACTACTCTTATTCTTTCATCCACACCATATTTTAAATATTTTAAAATTACAGTGTCTCCACGATTGATATCCTCTGTTAACTGTTCATAAGTAACTTTGATAGAGTTTTTTGGCTTATCGATATTTTGTTTTGTAAAATATTCCATGGCCCATTCTTCTAACTCTTCAGCAGTTCTTAAATCATTGTTGGATACTGCTATTTCATTGATGAATGGATAATCATTAATCAACGGACTTTCTACAATTAGATTAATAGTAATTTCTTCATCTAATGCTTCTAGTTCTTCTTTTTGTTGTGCTTTTAATGATTCAATTTCAGTTTTCTTTCTATCAGCTATCGCTTGACTTTCAGCTTTTCTTTGTTGAGATTTTCTCTCTCTTGCCTGATATTTAGCATTTACTTCTGATTCAATTTGAGAATATGATTTAATTACTTTACCACTACGCTTTACTTTCTTGTTATTCTTAGCAAGTTCTTTAGCGTATCTTTTAGCTATTTCATCTTTCATTTGTTGAGCTTTTTTAACAGCATTTCTACCTTGTGAGTATTCTTTTTGAGATTCTCTCAAAGCTTTTAATTGTTGTCTGTGCTGTTCTCGTAGGTCTTTCTTATCATACTTATCACCAACTTTAAAAGTTGAACTAGCATAAATTCTAGTAACAATTTCATCAGAATTACTAGTATTAACAAATTCACTTATATTTTTAGCTGTAGTTAATACTTCTTCAGTATCTCTTCCTAAACGTTCTAACAAGCTAATTTGTTTATCATGCATATCAATATCTGCAGAATAAGTATCAGCAATTCCTCCTAATAATTCAAATGATGTTCTAAGTTTATTATCAGTATCATCATTATGTGATACAAATGAATTAATAGCATTTATATCTGAATAATATGAGAAATCTTTTTCACTAGATAAAAAGTTTGAATACCATTCATCAAGTACTGACATACAGTTTACACGAAGTCTTCCGAAGTTATTCACTAACCTTTTACTAAAATCATAGTTCTTTTGATAAGCAGTTACAGTAATACATTTATCATTTTCAGATATATCAATATCCTTAATTCTAAATAAGTTTGTTCTGTCATGCTCATCAGCTTTTACAATCATACCTTTTTCAATGAATGAAAATAGATCGTTATCAACAGTTGGATATTTGAATGTTAATTTATACATTGTATTCAACACCCAGTGAATGTCCGAATCGTAAGCATTATTCAACACTATTCCGTTATAAGTAAAGTCTGTTTCAAATTCATCATATAACCATAACATTAAATAAACGCCCCCCATCTACACTCTATTTCCAACCTAGTAATTCCATTACCTAGAACAATCCCACTCACTCCTGGTTTAATCTCAAAGAACGCTCCTAGCATTACACTATTTAATAGATTTCCGTTCTTATCATATACATTTTGTTCACCTTGTTTACATTCAACAACTAACTTTTCAGACAGTTGTTTTAATCTGACTACCTGATTACCTATGGTTAATGATGTGCCACTCGTTGAATTTCCATATAGAGTAATTTTAGGATACATTATTACATTAGTTTCATTGTTGATAACTCCATTGCTTGTATATGTCTTAATATCAGATGCAATACTATATGAGAATGGATTACAAGTGAATACTACATCTATTTCATATTCATCTACTTCACCTAGTCTAGCTCTTACTGCAGATACTGTTAACACTTCATAATATCTACCAGGATTATCAGAGGCTATTAATTTACCACTACCTTCTAACCACACTAATAATTCATTGATTTGGTTTAATTTTACATTGTGGATTAATAGTTTATATGATTTTTCTACAAGCTCATAAGCTGTAGAAGTTCTTACAATTCCTCCTGACATATCATCAGATGTAAATATTTTGTCTTTTCTTTTCCCTTTATTGATTCCATCATTTTCTGTTACAAAAATTTCAAAGGGAAAATCGGCGGTAGACTTCCCTTTGAAGATTAATTCATTATAATGTAACGACATTTCTACCACCTCCAAAACTCATATTTTTGTATTCTTTCATAGATCTCACTAGTTTTTGTTCAATCTCTTTTACTAATGTATCAATGTCTTCTTTGTTGTTTATATTATTACCTGTCACATTGATGGTAATATTAACATTAGGATTATTAGCTCCATATTGTTCTGCTAATGTTCCGCTTATTCCTTTAATTTTCTCTCTTGTAGATAACGGTGTAATGTTCACACCACTTCTTGTTACTTGGAATAATTCTGGGCCAGCTTCACCTACAATACCTGTATATTTAGGTGGTAAGTTTTGAGTTGTATTGATATTTCCACCTGTAGCAAACATCCCAATATGTCCACCCATTGCATGCATTCCGATGTGGCCACCAGTAGCATGTTCACCACCGATGAATCTACTAATAGTGTTTTTAATAAAGTTCCAAGTTGTTGTAACAACTGTTGGAATAGCGTTAATCGCTCCTGCTGCACTATTTGCTTTATGAGTGATATTGTCATTTGCTTCTAATTGTTTTGTAGGTGTAGGTGTTGCATTAAATCTTTCTGTACTCGCTGTTGCTGCGTCTGTGAATGGTGTTGCATTACCTTGTGCCATAATACTCTTAGTTGCTGGATTTGTTGCTGCGAAAACATTTGCTCTATCTGTGGCATCTTGAATAAATGGACTTGCATTTCCACTAGCTGATAGTACTTTTTCAGCGGGATTCGTATTGATATATGTGTTTAAATTTCCTTGTGCATCTATAATTGGTTGACTTGCATTATCTTTGGCAGTTAGTGTTTTTTCATTAATTGCCAAAACATTATAGCCCAGGATATTCTTTATTGCATTATCAATAACATTGCTTCCATCATCTTTAAACATAATTGATTTAGGCGGTAAACTAGCATTTTTGAATGTATCTATTTTTCCATTGATATTATCTAATGGCAAACTTGCTTTATCTACAATTTCAACATTTTTAGGTTTAATACCTTTACTGTCTAACCATTCTAAGTCTTCTTTAGTCATCTTAATAGTACGACCTTGACTTTCAGCAATAGTGATTGCTTTCATAATATCTGGCAATGCTAATGCTCTTTCATAATCGTTTTTAAAATTAAATACAAGATCATGGCCTTCATATTTAATTCCTATTGATTTAATATCAGAGTGACTAGTCCAGTTATTTAAAATACTGTTAACTTCCTGAATTTTAGATTCAATAGAACCTAAATTATTAATGTATTCTTCTTTAGTATCTGTAATTAAACCAATTTGTTTTAATGCTGCAATTTTAGCAGCTAAGGCTGTTTCTTCCATTCCTTGCTGTAAAATTTTCTGTGCCTCTTTACTTTCAGTTGCAGCTTCTGTAGCACTCTTACCTAGTCTCTTATAGAGATTCTCTATTTCATTCATCTCTTGAGTTGTTAAACTTCTATGATCTTTTGCAGCGTTAGATAAAATTTCTTTGATTTTCCCTTGTGCTTCTCTTACAGAATTCACTGAATCATCAAAGGTTTGTTTAATAAATTCAGATTGTTTTTTATATTCTGCTTCTTCAATTAATCCAGCAGCTTTTAAATCATTTAACCTATCATTTTCTGCTTTTCTACGTTTTTCAATACCTTCTACAGTAGATAATGCTAAGTCATTAATAGTCTTAATCTGTGCCATTGCATATTCTGATGTAATGTTTTCTCTAAATAGCTTGATTGAATACTTGATAATGAATTACCTAGCATAATTCCATAGTTTCTAAACTTACCTTCGATTTCATTTACATCTTCATCACTTAAAGATAGATTCTCTTTTAGTTTCTTTCTGATTTCTCCATCAGAAGAATACCAACTACCTTCTTTAAAGTTTTTATCAAGACTTTCCATGATTGAGGTGTTAGCTTTTTTAATCTTTTCAGTTTCCTCTACTATGGCTTTACTATTATTTTGAACATCACCTTTTAATCTATCGATTGCACTTCCAGATTGTGTTGCACCTTTAATCACTTGATCATACCACTCTTTGTATTTTCCGTTAGTTTGTTCAACGGATGCTTCATGATTTCTACTGTCTTTTGTCATTTCATGATATATTCCATATCCTAATCCGACAAAAGCAGCTCCAATTAATGCAGCTCCTGCTACATATGGATTAGTTAACATAGAAGCCATGCTTCCAGTAGTTGCAGCCTTAGTTCCTACTCCAGCAATTTCAGTACCTAATTCAGCTACATCAGCTACTGCTTTACCAGTCCTGATTTTACCTAACCATTGAATCAGAGTACCTATACTCTTAACTCCTGCACCTGCACCAGTTGTTAGTCTTCCTAGAACAGATAAGAATGGGCCCATACCTAACACGGCTAATTGGACCGTTGGTGGTAATTTACTAAACCATAACATCATATCACCTAATGTTTTCACTACAGGTTTAGAATGTTGCAATACTTCTGCCAATCTAGGTAATAACTGTGCTCCCATTTCAATGGCCATTTTTTGAATTTCATTCTTAGCCATTTGAATTTTACTAGCACTTGTTTGGTATCTAATACTTGCTTCTTTAGTTAAGGCTGTATTTTCTTTCCAACCTTTATTTGCAATTTCTAAAGCTTTACCTAATCCACTATCACCATCTAATGCTCCAGAAAGTCTCTTCATGGCATCAGCTTCACGAATACCTGTTACACCTAATGATGCCAGTACATCGTTAACATTACCTCCACTTTCTTTTACATTCTTAAGACCTTTAAGAACTAATCCAAGTGCCTCTACAGGTCGATTATTAAATGCATTAGCAAACTCACCAGCACTAACTCCAGCAGCTTTAGCAAACTTACCTAAGTTTTCTCCACCTGACATTACTGCGTTTTGCATTTTTGTCATAACCTGTGTCATTGCACTACCACCAGCTTCTGCTTCAATACCAACAGTACTCATTGCAGCTGCTAATCCTAACACATCAGCCTCTGACATATTAGTTTGTTTCCCCATCCCAGAAAGTCGTTGTGACATTTCTACAATAGATTTTTCATTTGTGGCAAAGTTATTTCCTAATTCTACTAATGTAGAACCTAGATTTCTAATACTACTTTGACTTGTTCCCATTACAGCCATGAATTGAGCTAAGCTTGCTGCACCTTCCTCACTACTTAAGTTAGTAGTAGCTCCTAAATCTGCAATGGTCTTTGTGAAGTCAACTATATTTTCAGTTTTAATACCTAACTGCCCAGCTACTTCACCAATTCTAGCTAATTCATTTGCACTAACAGGAATCTCTGTAGAAAGATTTAAGAAACTCTGTCTAATCTTATCTAATTGCTGTGGTGTTGCATCTACAGTCTTAACTACTCCAGCAAAATCACTTTCGAAATTGATTGCACTTCTAGCGGCCAATAACATTCCAGAAGATATCCCAGCAGTAGCTCTTGTTAAACCGTCACCAACTCCCGACATCTTCTGTCCTAGAACTTGTGCTCTAGTACCAACATCATTAAATCTTTGAGCTGTATCAGCTAACCTACCACCACTATTTCTAAATGCAGTATGAGTTTTCTCAACTGCATCTCTTAATTTAAAATAGCTTGTTTCAGCGTTCGCTATTTTAGTTGGTAATGCTCCTAATTCTTTCTGTTGAGTACTTAAAGTACTATTTAAGCCTTTAATTTGCGTTTCAAGGCTTTTGACTTCTTGTTCAGTCTTCTTATATGCTTTGCTTGTATTTGCCACTGTTTCTTTATATTTCTGGACAGCAGCACTACTCTTACCATAAGTGCTTTCTAAGTGTTTTAAATGCTCTTTTTGACTTTGTAACAACGTTCCATTTGTCTTTAAAACTGATTGTTTTTGCCTAAAAGCACTCGATAACTTTTCAATTTCTTTCGGTATCTCACTAGTAGATTTTTTTAAAGCATCATATTTATCTTTTAAATTATTAACATTACTTGCTGATTGCTTCATTTGAGTAGTTAGTCCACTCATCTTTGCCTTGTAGATATCGTATGCTTTCGCACCACTACCTAATGAAGCTATATTTCTTCTAGCTTCTGCTTGAAGTTGTCGTAAGGCATTTTCACCTTGCTTAATAGCAGAGGTAAAAGAACCTACACCTTCTGCAGTCAGTATGACACCGACCTTATCCATGTAATTTGCCATTTTTACCTCCTACAGTACATTACTTATGTTAGTAACTCGCATGCCTTCTTCTTCAGAATCATCTATTGTATAATTTTCTTTAATATATCTATTTATCATGTAAATAATATAGTCGAATGAATAATCATACATAAATTCCTCCTTAGTCATGTTGAACCAAGTTCTACACTTATAAAATAAATCATCCCAATCTATTATTTCTTGTGTCTCTTCTTGGCTTTCTTCGGATTCCTGCTCACTACTTTTGGTTGTGTAGGAACTAGGTCTTCTACCTGTTCTTCTAAAAAACTCTTTCCCATTTCGCTATCATCAGTAATTCCTAACATTTGAAGTAATGTTGCTGTTTGGTCTCCATACATAGCTTCTTGATATTTTATAAGAAATACTTCCAAGTCAGTATCGGTAACATTTTCTAAAACTTCCTCAAGTGTTGTTTTTAACTTATTAGCTTTCAAAATTGATACTAAAAACTTAGCTATTGCTATATTTTTTTCTTTAGTAATAACATCTACCCAATCACCTTGTTTAATGCCAAAGTCTGCTTCTAAATGTAACCAAACTGCTAAATTACATCTTAATTCAACTTCATACCCAAGAATATCTGTTTTAAAAGTCTCTATATTTTTTTTAAAAATACTCATTTAATACCTCCAAAAAAGAGCCAACTTATGTCGGCTCTTTAATCTTATTTATTATCCTCTAGGGACTACTGTAGAATCTGTTTGACCTTCTTTAATGCAAGTTTTTAAAGTTGTTGCATCATAGAAACCATTTAATAATAATTTCTCACGATCATATAAATTAGTTGTACGTAAGTCAATTTTAGCGTACACAGATTTATTTTCACTGCCAATTACTGGAAATGCTTCAATAGTAACCTGTGAAATATTTTCTTTTTTCTCATCAGTTTCTGTCTCTGCATTGAAGTCTGGATTTTTTAGTTGGCAAACAGGGAAGTTGTAGATAATTTCATTTCCGTTTTCGTCTGTAACAGGGAACGACCATCTAAACTGTTTATATTTAGGGCTGTCTCCTTGAACGAATACACCATTAGCTAGTTTAATCATTCCACTCATTTCTTCTACGAAACCTTCTGGGAAGAATCCAATATCTACTGTCATCTCAACACTTGAGAATTTAACAATATCACGAACTTTAATATTTGATAGATATACTGATTTCTCCTTCTTTTGTCCTTTAAAAGCTACTTTATCGATTGCCGCCACTTCATATGTTTTGTCCTCATACGTTAATCCACTTTCGCTAGTTGCTTCTGTTTTTACTTTTTGTAAATATCCAGCACCAATACCTGTTAGTAATGCTCCGTCTACTCTCTCTTTAGTTACTGTCATTTCAGTTCCTCCTATTTATTTAATAATTTATCTTTAACTTTCTTAGCAAATGAATCTTTGTGTTGTAATGCTGCAGGTCTAATATGTGGCTTTGGAGCAACATATTTTCTACTACCTTTTTTATATCTTCTTGCACGTTTACCTCGTCTTTCTCTACTAGTAGCTTTAGAAAATCCAGCATGAAATCCTACTTCATGGAAATATAAATGTAGGTTGGGCCTACCTGCCCAACCTACTGTACTTTCATATAATGCATGTTTTGCGATAATCCCCTCAACACCAGCACCAGTCACTTTTAAACCTTTACTAGTAGCGATTTTTTTCGCATCATCTTTGATTTCTTCTGCTTCTTTTTCTACTATGCTATTAATAGCTTTAGCATTACTGCTAATCTTATTTAACTTAGCAATTGCTCCACTAAAGCCAAACTCTTTTGTCATGAGTAAATCTCCAGGTAATACATAAATTGATTTTCTTTTTTATCAGCATTCACATCAATTACTTCTTGCCAAGAACCAGTATTTAATTTTGTGTTATCCTCTAATGAGTTTTGTATTTTTTGTAAAATTTCTGAACTGTCTAAATCGTGTGGCACTAAATCATAGAAATTTAATTGATAAACATGGTGTTTAATTTTCTTTTTGTTAGAAAGTCTTTTTTCTGTTGTATTTACGTGAAAATATACTATTTTTGGGAAATCTGTCTCTTCACTAAATCCATATGAATATGGAATATTCAATTCCATATCAGCTATGGTTTGAAATATTAATTCCTTAATGGTCATTTCTAATCACCTCTACCAACGATAATTCAGTTTCATTTTTCACATGATTATGATAAATTCTTGAAATAACATAAGATTTATTTTTTATAATCACATAAAGATCACTTAACAAATAGTCATTAATATTGTGAAACAACCTAATAGCAATCCTTGTAGATACTTCTGTATCTACCTGTAAAGATTGATACTTTTCATTAGCTGTTACACCTAAATATCTGAACCAAAACTTTCTGATTTCCTCTTCTGTTTTATCAGATAATTTAGTATTGAATTTATCTTTTTTATGAGTATATTTAATAAACCTTACTATTCCATCATTGTAAGATTGACTAATCTTATTTTGCTTCATCAGTTTCTTCTACAGGAGCTTCCTTAACTTCTTCTTTAATTTCAGTTTCTGCAGCTTTTACAGGAGCTTCCTTAACTTCTTCTTTAGTTTCAGTTTCTGCAGCTTCTACTGGTGCTGTTTCTTCTTCAACTAACTCTAAGAACTCTCCACCATAAATTGATAGATTTTTCTTGAATTCATCATATCTAGCTTTTGTAATTTCCAAAACGTCACCTGGTTTATAAACTGTACCTGTATATAAATCTTCGAATACTTGTAATGCTTTTACTTTAACCATTTTATCTGTACCTCTCTTTTTCAATTCTTATTAATAGACTTGACATCTCACCTAAAAAATTAGTGTCAAAATATTCTAATTTATCATTGTATTCATACCTTGCTCTCTCAAACACTAATGATTTTCCTTGCTCATTATTATCAATATCAAAAAAACCACATTTTTCACAAAGAATTTCATAAGAAAAAGACAACAACCTCTTTAGATTATCGTCCTCATCATCATGAAGTATATGTAATTTATCTTTGAATTGTTTTAATAAATCATCTGAAATATCAAACATAAGCCTATCCTAATGGCACTGCCATTGCTAAATCTTTAGTAAATGTTAATTTAACTACTGCTTCTTTGTCTACAGGTTTAACATCAAATCTAGTGATTAAACGTGTATCGTATGAATTACGTGTGAATGCTTTACCACCAACATCTGTAGATAGAATTTCTAAAGCATTTAGTGAATATAATCGTACTGCTTCATGTAAATCACCTACATATAATGGGAATGAGCCGTCTGTTTCTTTAGGGAAGTGTGTATCTGGTAATACAACTACTTCTTTTCCTGATAATAAACGTTTAGTTGGTTCATTTACTACTGGTTGAAGTAGATAATTATTATTTTTATCTTTTAATGTATCTAAAATATTAAATCCACTTTGGTTAGTGATAAATTTAGTATTATCTAAGAACATTGGATCTAATGTAACGTTCATAGCTGTCTTGATTTCATCAACCTTAGTAATAGCTTTTTTCTCAAATGAATTTAATACTTCTAAAATTTCTTTATTTTCAGTAATAACTTGTTTTCTCGTGAACCATTTCGCTAAATAAGCTAATAAGTTTTCTGGTGTATCTTGCAATAAGAATCTTGATACTGGTAAAATTCCACCGAAATTTTTTACTGCATAAGAAATTTTTTCAAAAGTTGAACCTTTGATTTCTTCAATTTCTGCTAATTCAGTAATATTAGTTAATGCAGTAAGCTGACTTGTTTTTTCATATACTTCACTACCTGATGGGACAACTACGTTACGAACATCTACATAATCTCTTAGAGATGTAAATGAGCGTCTATATTCATTAATTTTTGTTTGAACATCTGCAGGAACTAAATAACCACCATTCTCATCTGTTGATTCTTTTAATGGCCCAGCTTCATCTACAACACCAGTTTTAATATATCTTTGTAATGCTTGAATACCAGTTTCTACTTTGTTTTCAACTGTCATATCAACTGCTTTATCATCATGTTTTAAACTATTTAAATTTTGAATTAGATCAATTTCAGTTGTTAAATTTTTAATCTCTGCAACTAAAGAATTAGCTAATTCTTTATCACCATTATTAATTGCTGTTTCTGCAGCTTCTACTTTTTCTGCTTTTAATTGTAATAACTCTCTTAATTTTTTATTATTCATTATTGAACCTCCAAAAATTCTAAATATTGCTTTGCTCGTTCCGTTTGAAATTCATAATTATCTTTAATTAATTCTTTAGGAACATTTTTAAATTTATGTGCTTGTTCTTTAGTTAAACAAGCTGCCATTTTTACTGGCTCTGCTATTTCATCACATAATCCTAGCTCTAAACATTCATCAGCATTTAACCAACTTTCTTTATCCATTAAATCTCTGATTTCTTCTTCTGTAGTCTTATCTTTAGCTTTAGCTAAATAAGTATTAACTATACTGTCATTAATGTGATCTAAATCATCTGCCATTTTTCTTAAGTCATTTGCATTTCCATACATTCCAGTCCATGCATTATGAATCATCATCATGGCATTTTTTGGCATAACTACCTTGTCAGCTCCCATTGCAATTACAGTTGCAATTGAAGCTGCTAAACCATCAACATATGCTGTCACATATGCTTTATTGTGTCTGATTAAGCTATGAATGGCTTGCCCATCAAATACATCTCCACCATTTGAATTAATATGTAAGTCAATGTATTTAACATCACCTAAAGCATTTAATTCTTCGGCAAATTGTTGTGCTGTAGATTTTTCTAGCCACCAGTCATAACCGATATCTGAATAGATATAAATTTCCGCCTTATCTTCATTCAAGGCTTTCATCTTCCAATTGTTCATTACCTCTTGCTCCTGCTTTCCACATTTGATATTCTTTGATTGTATCGATAGGAGCATAGTTTAATGACATAAATCTCATATCACCATACTCATTATCAATTGTCGACATATCCTCTGAACGTAATATATCGTTGATTGTATAAACTCCAACATGTTGCATTTTTTCATAAAATTCTGCTCGTGATTTTTGGTCTGCTCTTAATTCAGCTTCCATATTGAACTTGAAATAATAGCCTCTTTTTCTATCTAAATCTGTTAGAATTTTAGTATTTAATTCAGCCTCTATATTTGTTACGTATGGCAACATAACATTTTTTACATAGTCCATTGATTGTGATAAAGCGTTAGAATGGGTTAATCCACTGTAATCACCATATTTATATGGTGGCACTTTAAAAATACTAGCAATTTCTGCTTTGTTGTATTTCATAGTTTGGATAAACTGTGCATCAGATTGTGGAATTCCAACACTTTGATAATCAATATCTGGATTCAGAATAGCTACATTATTATTCTCAAGATGCTTTTTCCATGATTCAGCAACTGTTTCTTTATTTTCAGCTGTCAATGGTGTTCTTGTAGATTTCAATATAGCTAATGGAATACCCTCTCTTTTAAAGAGGTTAGATGCCATTTCTCGTCCTTTTTGGTTTCCTTGAATACTTTCTCTCAATACTTGAACAGGAGAACGTCCTATCAAGCCATTAATAGATAAATTTTTAAAATGTAGTAATTCATCACTATTCAAAATTACTTGTTTGCCTTTATACGTTGTTCTATAGGTTACTGTGTTAGTTTCAGCATGATATAGTACGCTTGTAACTCTAGGATCTAACGGAACAATCTCCTTTACTTGACCATTTCTTCCAATCTCTAAATAATGATAGCTATTTCCCCACAGATTTAACTGTGTCATTACTAAATGTTTCCATTCAAAGCTAGTCATGTTTTTATTTGGTTGGTCTTTTAACAAGCTATACACACTATGATTTTTTGCTTTCTCTACAGTTCCTTTATTGTCATAAAGTAAATTCAATGGATACTTTGCTAAATCATCAGCTAAAACCTTTACTGAACTATAAACTTCTGAAGTACTAATAGCACTTTCTTCTGTCACATTGTTTCCTCGATTATTAAATAAATTGAGAAGCCAATCAGCAGGATTTCTTAAATCACTTTCCACTTCACTACCTGTTGGTGTCTTATTTCTAAATATCATCCTCATTTCTCACCTCCTTCCTAAGTGTCTAAATTAGTATCTAAAACATAAGTACATAGCATTAGAACTACTCCCAACACTACAAATCCTAATGTTTTACATAATAAAAAGCCTGCGTACACAAATGATACGAGGCTCAAAAGGAATAGAATTCCTATTAATATTCTTATTAACTTCTTCATTAGAAACTAAACGCTCCTTTACTTATTTCTTCATTTAGATCATATCCGATATTATCGCTGTACATAGCACGAGTAAAAGCAAAAATACCAGCAGCAGCCATATCTATCCTATCAGTAGATTTTTTCTTATCTAACATGATATTATCCTGTGCATCTGCTTTTGTAACTGCATTTCCTAAACACCAAGTCAAAGCTTTATTTCCATCATGGTGTATTTTCTGCTCATAGACACATTCTCTAAAGTGTTTTGTAGGTTCATTAAGAGTTAAAACACCTTGTCTAACTTCAATCATTAAGTATCCTAGTTTCTCCATTGATTGTGCCCATTGAGTTGCATTATAAGGATCATAACATACTTCTTGAATACTATACTTACTTCTTAAGCTTTCTATATAGTCAATAACGAAATCGTAATCAATAACTTCTCCTGGAGTAGTTGTTATCCAACCTTCATCTACCCAAAGACTATAGTTTACTCTATCAGTATTCATTCTTTGTTGTAGCATTTCCTCTGGCATAAATCCTTTACTTCTAACTGCATACTTACCTTCACCAAGTACAAATATTGAAGTTACTGCAGTTAAGTCTAATCTTTTTGATAAATCGACACCAACAAAGCAAGGTTTACCCTCTAATTCATCATCAGGTACTTCACACAGCTTCCATTTCTCCATATCCATATATTTATTTTCTGGAGCATTTACCCAAATATTCATATTCTTAGTAAGAAACTTAGTCATAGTATCAGGCTTATCAATTGCTTCTTTCAACCTATCTCTTAAGAATTTCATACCCTCATCATAGCTTGCAAGAATAGGATTAGCTTTAATCCAATTTCTTTCATCTTTGATATCATCACCTTTATCTAACTCACAAACCATAGCATAGTAAGTATCATTTTCTACAGGACTATTAGGATCTAATAATTTAGAAACATATTCATACTCTGTAGCGTAACATGGGCTGTTTAAATTAAATCCAGCAGTTGTAATAATAACGATTAATGGCTGGCTTCTTGCACCTTGTCCAGATTGAATAACTTCTAAAATCTCATCTGTAGGATGTGCGTGATACTCATCCATTGCCCCTACTTGAGGGTTAAATCCATCTGCAGTCTTTCCAGAATCTCTGGATAAAGCCATAATATAGCTATTACTTCGTTCATGTTCTATCAAGCTTCTAGTAATCTTAAACTTATTCTTAACTTCACTACCTTGTAATTGTGCTTTTATTTCTTTAAAAACAATATTCGCTTGATCTCTTTTAGTAGCTCCAATATAAGCTTCACTTGAAGATTCACCAAAGGCAGATATCTCATAAGATAAACAACAAGAAACATCTTGAGACTTAGCGTTTTTCCTTGCTACTTGATAATAAAATTTTCTAAATCTTCTTAAGCCAGTTTCTATATGAATCCATCCATAAATATTTGACCAGTTAAAAATTTGAATAGGTGCAGGATCTATATTCTTACCTGCCAATTTACCTTTAGTATGTTTAAATAACGACATCCACTCTAGAAATCTCATAGCTTTATCTTCATCAAAAATAAAAGGAAACTCTTTAGTCCCCTCTCTTTCTAAATCTCTAAGAAATCTCATGCATGCCCATTTCTCTTTTTCACAAACTAAACGCTCACCGTTAACAGCTTCTTCTGCCCATTGTTTCATTGCATTTTTTAACATTAGATATTACCAAACCTTTCATGAACAGAATCTTTTGGCAATTCTTCGTATGCTTTATCCATAGCGATTTTAGCACGAGCTACTGGAGTTAATCCAATTTCAGATTGAAGTGAACGTAAGATATTAAATAAATCTTTCTGTCTAATTAATAGAGGATGTTGGCCCATAGAATAATCTACTGTTCTTTCATTCTCAACTGTTTTAGAGCCACGTTTTAACACTCTCTCTGTTTCTTTTGTGTAACCTTTGTCGGTGATTAATCCATCTTCTTGAATAATTCTACTACACTCCACATACTTCTCATAAGTATCACAGTAAACAGCTAGAACATGAACATCTAGATTATTTAAAAGATCTATAGAATCTGTCTGACTGACAATATATCTAAATTCTTTCTTCGCTAAATCTCCAAGCCACTTCGGAGGCTTCAATTTATCTTTTGATAATTTTAGCTTATTTTCTTCTATTTTTCGTGCCTCTATTTTCTCTTTTGATAACCTCTGTCTATTACCTCCTAAAAGCTTTAATGACATAGGTTCAGCTTTCCTTGCCAAAGTATCACCACCTTCCTAAAATAAATCTCAATTGGAAAAAATAATTAAACGCATTTTGCGTGCAAAAAAGAGACGCCCGCTCGTAAGCAAAAATTATTTTTCAAATTTTTTCAGGGGGGTATCCCTGGGAAATATTTCCCAAAAGGCTTGATAAAATTCTATTTGTAATGCTCTATCTTGTTATGGCAGTTACGACACACCGACTCAAGGTTGCTCATCTCTAGCCTCTTGCTCCAGTCCGTCCTTACTTCCACCTTGTGATGTACTAGGTTAGCAGTGCCACCACACATGGCACAAGTAAAGCAATCTCTTTTAAGAACTTCTTGCCTTGTATCCCTCCACTCCTTCGAGCGATAGAACTTCATTGCATCATCATTCTTTCTTTGTTCATTGTAATATTTACTTTGTGTTTGTTTATGTCTATCACAATATGCACCACGTTTAATAAGTGTTCTGCAATTATGATGCTTACATTCTTTCATAACTGTTCATACTTTCTTAAGTTATTTCCAAAATAAAAAGAGATAGCTATTAAACTATCTCTTAATATTCGTATACAATATACGCTTGTATTAATAATTATGTAGTATTGGATACTAATATTATACCATGGACAAACCCGACATTTCCGACAACTTTTATTTTGAGTTAGGATTCTCAGTATTAAAAATCTCTATTAGCTTTTCCATGTCTTCTTTAGTAGCATAATGTCTAACAAACGTTCTTGCTGCTGTTCGTCTATTATTCATTAAAGCACGTTCTTTATTCTTTTCATAGTATGCTTTGCTTGCTTTTTTTTGTGCTTCTGATGTTTTAGTTTCTGACATTTTATTTTCTCCTTTATTTTATTTATTATTTTATCTAAAGAAAAAATAATATATTAATATTCCTAAAATAGGATACATAATAATTGCGATTAAAAAATCATTAAAAGTATTTTTCTTAAGCTCCAGATTTATTTTCAATCTACCTATTTTATATTCCTTTTTCATAATGCTTATGCTATAATGGTAATTAGGTAAGAGACCGAAGTCTCTTAAACCTAATATTCAAAAATTATTTTAAAGCTAAAAACAAGCAAGTTGACCGTCAATTCAAACTTTATTGTTTTTGGCTTTTTTATTTTTACCATATAGCTTTTTCCTCCTCTCTTAATTCATACTTTTATTATAATACATGTATTATAATTTGTCAATAGTTTTTTGAAAAATAAAAAAAGATTTAAGCTCTTTCTCTTAAATCTTTATCGTTCATAATATTATATAATTTATCTTTAAAACTTTGAATTCTTCTTTCTACAGTTCTGGTATGATAACATACTTCTTCTGCTACTTCATCTATTGTTAGATTGTAAGTGTACTTAAACTTAAGTATCTTTCTATCTCTAACATCTACTAATTGTTCTTCAAATTTCTCAATACATTTCAATGCATAACTATCTTTTTCGAAATCATAATCAGAAAGTTTATTAACCAAATTATTCTCATTAGCATTTGTGAAAGTATTGTTACTAGTTTTGTTATCATCTATACTACTTAACTTATCTCTTAAATATATATTCAACTGTCTTTTAATCTTGTGTCTTGCTTCTAAATAATAATCTACATCATTTCTTGTATAATTAAACTCTCTCATCTAATCTCCTTTGCTATGTTGATAAAGCTGGATATCAACACTATTACTTTTATTTTTGAAGGACACTTAATGCTATTTTTAAAGTCATCTCTCACCTAGATAACCACACGTCAAAAACATTTCCAGCTCAATGTTTATTATATCTTTTTTTGTTGATAGATTAAATAGTTCATTACACTAAATTTTCACCAAATAAACTTTTATAATGACTATCTAATAAGATTGCCATGGTTGACACATCTTCATTTAAATCAAATAAATATTTTCTATTTTCATATACCTTGTCATCTATCCAGTATACCAATACTACATTATTTTTCTCTAGTAACAATGTTTTTTGGTCATAATTAATTGAGTATCCATAATTGTAGTAGTTGCTTAATCTTCTAGCTAATGCATGAATAATATTCCTATATTTATCTTTTACTATCTTTTTATTTTGTTTAGTAGCTGTATCATACTTAGAAATAATACAATATTCTAGTGATACTCCTAGAATCTTTTCCAGTCTTCTAAGATATATAGCTTTTATATAGTTTCCTTGAGCTTTATTCAATATTCTTCTAGCTAATAAGGTATTAAACTTTGTTGCCCCTTTTGTTCTAGTTTCTTTTATTTTAAGCTCAATTGCATCTTCAAGTTTCTTATCAACTCTTAACAACTCATTAATTTCACATCTTTTTTTTAGATAACAAAAAATATGTTTCTCTAAATCAAAGCTAATCAAATCCTTAAGTTCTTCTGCATCTTCTATCAACATTACACAATCATTCTTTTTTAATTGTTTATAGACATAACAAAATGTTCTATTCTCTTCTTCTGTGAATTTACTAGTGGATTCTAAATCTAATTCTTTTATTATCGATTCATAAAATCTTATATATCTATACACTCGCTTTTCTCCTGTCCTATTCCATTTTTCATTTTAAATAGATTTACTTCTTTCTCAATATTATCAAGTAATACTGATTCTTCTTCAATATCTGTTTTATTCTCCACATCTGATCTCTTAACATATTCTTGTAATGCATGTTTTATAATTTGAGCATCTTTATATTTTAATGCTAAATATATTCTGTTAGTCATTTGCAAAGCACCTCCTTAATCTCATCTCCGAACTCTTCGCTAGTCATTTCTATTCCTCCTAATCGTTGTATAAAACTATATTACTTGAATGTCCTAAATATTGTTTTCCATTTTTCAATTTAACTTTTACAGTACCCTTATTATCGTATATAATCCATTCTTCTACTTCTCCAGTAACTACTTCATTGTTAGGGAGTTTAATTACTGCTTTTTGTAACAAGGCTTTATCTTCTCTAAAAACAGTCAAACCTAAACCGAAAATAATTAATAATACACCTATAATATGTATCAGGTCTATATTTTCCTTAAACCATCTCATTTACTTACATCTCCAACAATTCTTTTTTCTCGTAAATATTACCTATCACTGAATAATCATCCTCCATGCTAGATAATCTGCAATAATACTTTCCGTTTTTTTCTAGATAATAAAATTCTTCTTCCACTTTCTTCTTCACTAAATATCTCAAGTTGTTATGCACTACTATATCTCCTGTATAGATATAATTATCGTTTTTATCCTTATATCCGCTGTTGTAAATGAAAGTCACTTCATCAAATTTATAAGATACATTATCTGCATTATCATTAAAATAAACTTCTACTGTTTTTTCGTGATAATTAATAACTTCTGCAGGTAGCACCATATCTAAACTCTTAATATATACTTTTGGTTGTTTCATCTTCTATCCTCCTACATACTAAATAAACTGTATATTTGATATGCTGTAAATATTGTTACAAATATCAATATGATCGCTAATATAACAATTAAATTTCTTTCTCCTATACGTTCTATAAAATTATCAACTTTACAATACACTTTATTAAGTTCTTCTTTTATTACATCTCTTTCTTCAATCGTTACAGTTGATAATGTGTGATCTGTATATGGATAATAATAACTACACATTGTTTTTTCTATGTCATCAAAATGAAATGTTATATTTGAAATAGTGATTTTCAAATTCTCATTTCTTACCACTCCTGCTTTCACCTTACCATACGCTTTATTTATAGCCATAACATCATCAAAATCAATTGATGTTTCTAAAAAATCACCATTTTTTAACCAAAATTTTATTCTAACTGGATTCATTTTTATAACTCCTTATAATGATATTTAATACTAGCAATATATCTCGTAGCGCGTAAATAATTTACTTCTTTCTTTTTCACGTCTAACATTTTCGGTAACGCTAATGGTATAAATTTTGAATAATCTGTAATTATTTCTAAAAAATCCATTAAATAATAATAAACCTCGTCGAGTGAATCAAATATCTCATTTTTAACCAGATTAGGGAAAGTCTTTACGAAATTCATATCACTTGTTTCATACGTAACCAAAAGGTCGTTAAGTCTATTTGTTACCGTGATTTTAATTTTTTCACTATTACATTTATTACTGAAAATTATATGAAATTCTTTACCACCGCTATATATAGCGTTGTGAGTGTAAGAAAATATATCTTTCAACAACTTAAACCAATTTTCAAATTTAGCGTACTTGTAAATTTCCACTGCTTGTTCCGTGTATTCTCTATCATACTTTTCATTAAAGTTTTCTATATTCATTGTTAACCCTCCCTAACCGTAAATTTCTTTATACTGCTTAAGTAATTGCAACTGTCTAATTTTTTCTTTTTGCTCTTGAATAGTTCTTTCTTTAACGATATTATCGTTAGAAAGCTCCTCAATAGTATTACTCGACACATATACACCTAATATCAGACCTGCTGTAAACA
>ERZ772769.99-NODE-99-length-21210-cov-3.58884_pt1 | contig 21210 bp, 25 predicted proteins | sample MGYA00580987_ERZ772769 | MGnify/ENA primary metagenome ERZ772769 (study PRJEB29015, sample SAMEA2738043) | human oral metagenome | biome: human oral; feature: human-associated habitat; material: saliva | place: China | collected 2234 ...
AGAAATGAACGGGATAGGAGGATAAGAGATGAAAGAGAAATATGAAAGATTAAAGGATATAGCAGCAACTTATGGATACGACAAAATAGAAGAAGAGACTGAGAAAAAATTGATAATAAGTAACGGATATTTTCATGAATTAAGAATACTGTGTGATGATGTTGAGCGTAAATTTGGTATGAGAATAGTTAATAGAGTCTATGATTCAACAATTTTTACAGTTACAACTTATCATTACGGTGATTTTTTGATAGAATTTGAAAAAACTTTAAAAATAAATATAAAACGTGTTTTCAAAGAATCAACGAGGATGATTAATTTAGATGTGTAGGAGAGTAAGAAATGATTAAAAAAATATGGAATAACATAGAAATTATACTAATCACAATTTCAATGCTGTTAGCAATGTTTACAGCAGGTCTGATATTAGGTGTATATGTGTCGAGTAATACTATTGAGGAACTTTCTAATGACAATATAGTTAAGGAGCGAACTATCCAGCAACAAAAAGAACGTATTAGACAATTACAATTGCTTAAACAATATAAGGAGATTTATAGGTAATGATAGGAGATATATTTTTATTCATAAAACAGTTTTTGAAAGAACAATTTTGCATACATGAATATGTTCGTCAGAGCATATACATTTCTTCATGGAAAGTATGTAAAAAATGTGGAAGAGTTAAACTTTAGGAGGGGTTAATAATGATTAAAAGAGTAGTAACAATAACAGGTGATGTTGAGGCCTTAGGTGATAAAATTAATTATTTTATAGAAAATGAATTAATTGAAAAAGAATGTGTTGCTGATGTGAAAATCATAGAAAATTATAGAAGTACACAAACGAAAGAGTCTTATCTAGTAGGCGGAGGGACTTGGACACACCAAACAATATATTACACAGCGTTTATTTATGTAAGAGAGTTGTAAAAGATGAAATGGAATAAATTAGAATTAAGAGAATTACCTATAGAAGAACAAGACGGAGATAATTATAAGACTGCATGGTATGGACCTATACCAGAACTTGGCGAAGAAGTGTTAGTTACTGTACCTTTATCTTCTGGGAAGTTTATTAATACATATACTGATGCGTGGATAGAATTTGATAACGGAGTAGGTTTTGAATACACGGATAATGATGTTATTTACTGGATGGAAATGCCACAATACAACGGAGAATTGGACGATAAGGAGGAAGAAATGACTAACAGAATATATTTAGAATTAAAGTATAAAGATGCTCAAATAATAAAGCATGCATTACAAGAATATGTTAAGAGATCAGATGTGAAAAATGAAACAGATATTGAAGAAGAATTAGTACTTCTTAATACTGTTGAAGAAGAAGTGAATCTGTTTAAGAGAAAGAACGGTATTAAGTAAGAAGGAGGACTTTTGATGAGATATACTAGAGATGAAGCAAGATTCTTTTTAGAAAATTATAACAATTTGAAGTTTGAATGCAATGATTTCTTGTTGAATAGTTATCAACCAGGAAATATAAGTGAAGTAAGCAGTCAAAAGACTGGTAGAGAAAATGAAAGAAATCTTATAAAAAAGATTGATGATAGAAAATATCAAGAAAACAGAAGGGTATTAAAGTGCATTGATAAGTATCTAAAAAATTTAGATGTTGAAACATACAGATTAGTATATGCTAAGTACTTTAACCGTATGAAAAACTATGATATAGCCACTAAATATCATATGCATATTTCAACTGTAAAACGTAAGTTAAGCGTACAGTTGGATATTTTTCAAAAATTAATAAATTGTGATTAAATGTTGAGCCTTTTGAGCCTTTTAAATGTGGTATAATTGTAATATGGAAAGTTTAGGTAGAGAATCCAAATCGCTTCCAGAGTAATTTATTGATTTTAGATACGACATAACTTTAGTAATAAACTTTTCTTAATTGTAACAAACCTCTCCACCTAAACCATTCGATATTATATAATCTTAATTTAAGAGATGGCTATTTAGCTGTCTTTTTATTTTGTTCTAATAATGAAATATACCCCCTCCCTTAAAATATATAGCCTATATGCTATATATACCCTATATAAAGGGGGTAGGTAAGGAGAATACCGTGAGACTTGATAAGACTGGAGCACACCGTACAGCATTCGATAAGAATAAACAAAGATTGCTCAAGACACAGAACTATTGTGGAATATGTGGCAAACAAGTTGATAAGTCTATTAAATATCCCGATCCATTAAGTCCAGTGATTGACCATATAATTCCAGTTGCTAAAGGTGGACATCCATCAGATCTAGCTAATTTACAGTTAGCACACTTCCATTGCAACAGACAGAAGTCAGATAAGCTATTTAGTAAGGGAAATGAGGTCAAGGAGGATGTAATAGGTAACAGAAACTTGCCAAAACTGTTAGATTGGATGAATTACAAAGAAAAATAGCAAAAAATAAGCAAAAAACAGCGAAAAATCGTAAAAAATGCTAAAAAACGGCAAAAATAACAAAAAAATCAACAAAAAGCCTGATTTATCAAGGTTTTTAAAATAAATTAAAAGTGAAAATGTTGATTTATCAAGGTTCATGGGGGGAGTGCCCCTCCCCACGGCTTCGGGCGACCTTCACGCCGTCACTGTACATTTTTTCTCGCGCGAAAATTTTGATTGACAGAAAGGAGCGATTTTATTGGAATATAAAGGCATACAATACCTTCGTAGAAAGCTTGCTTTGACTAATTCTCGTGTAGATTTGAGGTATCGTCAATATGCAATGAAGCATAACGAAGCTCAATACGGAATAACAATACCTAACGAATTAAAATATCAATATCGAGCAGTGCTAGGTTGGTGCACAAAGGCTGTTGACAGTCTAGCTGATAGATTGGTATTTAGAGAATTTGAAAAAGATGATTTCAATGTAAATAGTATTTTTAAACAAAATAATCCAGATATATTCTTTGATAGTGTAATTTTATCTTCACTGATTGCATCGTGTAGTTTTGTGTATATTTCTAAAGTTGGAGATGATATTCCACGATTGCAAGTAATTGAGGCTAGTAATGCTACTGGAATTCTTGATCCTATAACAGGACTACTGACAGAAGGTTATGCAATTCTAAAAAAAGATGAAAATGGTAAAGCTTTGCTAGAGGCTTATTTCACAGAAAATGAGACTATTATTAACGATAAGAGAACTAGTCAAACAACAGTAGTTAATAATCCAGCAGGGATTCCCCTGTTAGTTCCAGTAATTCATGCTCCAGACAGTGTAAGGCCCTTCGGAAGGTCAAGAATAACACGTTCGGGAATGTATTACCAAAAGTTAGCTAAAAGAACGTTAGAAAGAGCTGATGTTACAGCAGAATTCTATTCATTCCCTCAAAAGTATTTATTGGGGATGGATGCAGACGCTGAGCCGTTAGAAAGTTGGAAGGCTACAGTGTCAAGCATGTTACAAATAACGGTGAATGAGAACGGGGATAAGCCTACAGTAGGTCAATTTACTACTCCGTCAATGTCGCCGTTTACTGAGCAATTAAGAACTGCTGCGGCTTTATTTGCTGGAGAAACAGGACTTACTCTTGATGATTTAGGTTTCGTATCAGATAATCCATCTTCTGTAGAAGCGATTAAAGCTAGTCATGAAAATTTAAGACTTGCTGGGAGAAAAGCTCAACGATCATTGGGAAGTGGACTTTTAAATGTAGCGTATGTTGCTTGTTGTTTGAGAGATGATTTCAAGTATAACAGAGGTCGTTTTATTGATACTAAGCCTAAGTGGGAGCCGTTATTCGAAGCAGACGCTAACATGCTTACTTTAATAGGTGATGGAGTAATCAAGCTTAATCAAGCATTACCTGGCTACATTGACTCTAATGTGATTAGGGATCTAACTGGAATTAAAGGAGATATGACCGCTAAGCCGAAAATTGAGGAAGTAGAGAGAAAGTCTACTAAGTCGGAAGATAAGCAAAATAATAGGATTATCTCCACATATGAGATTACTTCGCTTTTAAGTAATTATCAAAAAGGAGTGCTTTCTAAAGAGAACGGAATTTTACTGTTAACATCTACAGGGATGAGTAAACAAGAGGCTGAGGCTATGTTGAATAAAACGGAAGTTTTGGAGCAGGTAAATGAGTAACGATCTATTAGGACGTATAACTCAAACGTTCGAGAAACGCTTAAAAAATGTAAATATAAAAGCTGCCTCCTACGAAGATGTTAATGATTATGCAGTGGCTTTGGGAGAAATCCTAACCACTGCTTTTAATATTCATATTACTGGAAATCCTGGAGAAATCATTGAACAAATTCTTAATGATAGGCTAAAAGAGAATCATAGGTTGATTACTAATTTTGGTAGATTAGTTCAAGATATTCTGAATAAACAAGCTAAAATTGGTTTAGAAGTACAAATTCCTGAAGTGAATCAAAGTAGAATAGATGGATTAGTTAGCAGACTGTCAGAGGGAGATTTTGAACAGTCAAAATGGTTGTTAGGCTCTCCTGTTGTTAATTTTAGTCAATCCGTTGTAGATGACATGGTTCGTAAAAATGCCGAGTTTCATTTTCGTTCTGGAATGAGTCCGAAAATTATTAGGAAAGAAGTTGGTAATTGCTGTAAATGGTGTAAAAATTTAGTTGGTACATATAAGTATCCAGATGTACCGAAAGATGTGTATAGACGGCATAGAAATTGCAGATGTACGGTTGAATATATCCCTAAAAAAGGTGTAAGGCAAGATGTTCATACAAAACAAGTTAAATATGAAACAAAAGAAGAAGTGAAGGAATTGCCTTATACTAGTTTAAAAACTGAATGGTTGAAAAATTATAAAAAACCAAAAGTAGTTGATGCTGAATATTTTGTTGATGGTAAAAACGTTATATTAGATTATTCTGAAAAAGAAAAGAAGATAGCACATCAAATCGCTAATAAATTTGGTGTGGAAGTTAAGTTGAATCCAAAAGTCTATATTCCAGAACGTATTCCAAGTTCTGATTTTAGGATTAATAATGTAAATTATGATTTAAAAGAAATCATTAATGATGGAAACAATAATGTTGATACAGCTATAAAAAAAGGGAAAAAACAAGCAAATAATTTTGTTTTAGATTATACAAATTCTAGATTAACAAGAAGTGAAATAGATAGTAGGTTAAATAGACTTTATCAAAATCCTTATAGAAATTGGGTAGAAAATATTATATTAATAAATAATGATGTAATAGAAGATGTTGTAACAAAAAAATCAAAAAAATAAAAAAGAGATATTGATCCATCCTCCAAAAAAACTGGGGGGAAGACGTCCAATATCTCTTTTGTTACTTATATTATAATATGACATTAAAAAAAAGTCAATATTTGCCCTGCCGTATGGCGTTAAACTAGGTAGATTGGAAAGGAGCAACTAAATGACGAAGTTTGGTATTCAAACTCCTTCACAATCGGTAATATTAGACTATAACGAAAGTCGTTATCAAGAGGCTGTAGATTTATATAAAAGAACAGGATTATTAATTTATGATTGGCAGTTGTATCTACTAAAAGACATCATGGCAGTCGATGAAGAAGGTCTGTGGACACATCAGAAATTTGGTTATTCGTTGCCACGTCGTAACGGTAAGACTGAGATCGTGTATATTCTTGAGATTTGGGCCTTACATCAAGGTATCAATATTTTACACACAGCACACCGAATTAGCACCTCTCATTCATCTTTTGAAAAGGTTAAAAAATACCTTGAGAGGATGGGATATGTAGATGGAGAAGACTTTAATTCTATACGTGCCAAGGGTCAAGAAAGAATTGAATTATATTCTACTGGTGGAGTTGTTCAATTTAGAACTAGGACTAAAAATGGTGGTCTTGGTGAGGGATTTGATTTAATGATAATCGATGAGGCGCAAGAGTATACAATTGAACAAGAATCGGCTCTAAAGTATACAGTTACCGATAGTAAGAATCCAATGACTGTGATGTGTGGGACACCTCCTACACCAGTTTCTATTGGAACAGTATTCACTAAATTTCGTGAAGCTTGCTTATTTGGTAAGAGTAAGTATTCTGGATGGGCCGAGTGGTCGGTAGAAGATGAGAAAGAAATTAATGATGTTGAGGCTTGGTATAATTCTAATCCCTCATTAGGTTATCACTTGACGGAAAGAAAGATAGAGGCTGAGCTTGGAGAAGATAAGCTTGATCATAATGTTCAGCGTCTTGGATTTTGGCCGTCATTCTCTCAAAAGTCTGTAATTAGTGAGAGGGAATGGGATGGACTTCAAATTAACGGAAAACTTAATTTTAAAGGTAAGTTGTTTGTTGGTATAAAATATGGGAATGATGGTGCTAATGTGAGTATGAGCATCGCTGTTAGGACTGAAGATGAACGTATTTTTATTGAAACAATCGATTGTCAAAGCTTAAGAAACGGTAATTTGTGGTTGATTAACTTTCTAAAACAAGCAGATGTTGCTAGTATCGTTGTTGATGGAGCAAGTGGCCAGAAAATGCTTGAAGAAGAGTTAAGAGATTATAAAATTAGGAACATTATTTTACCAACTGTAAAAGAGATAATAACTGCTAACTCAGTTTTTGAACAGGGTATTTACCAAAAGACCATTTGTCACAATGGCCAACCGTCACTTAGAAAAGTTGCTACTAACTGTGAAAAACGTAGCATAGGCAGTAACGGTGGTTTTGGATATAAATCACAGTTTGATGACATGGACATTTCGTTGTTGGATAGTGCATTACTTGCACACTGGGCTTGCCATTCGCTTAAGCCTAAGAAGAAACAAAGGATAAGCTATTAGTAGCTTAAATTACCGAACGGACGGGGAATCCGGAAAAAAGGAGATTTAAAATGACAGAATTTAAAGCAATTGAAACGCAAGAACAATTAAATGCGATTATCAAGGCAAGATTAGATCGCGAAAAAGAAAAGTATGCTGATTATGATCAATTATCAGAAAAGATTAAAACTTTAGAGATGGAAAACTCAAACTTGAAACAAACTATCACTGATAAAGAGACAAGTGAAAGTACAAATCTTACTAAGATTGCTGAGCTTGAAAGTAACGTGAATAGTTGGAAAAGTAAGTTACTTAAGCAACAAATTGCAATGAAGAATGGACTGCCATTTGAACTAGCAGACAGATTGCAAGGCGATACAGAAGAAAGTTTGAATGAAGATGCGGAACGTCTAGCATCGTTAGTTAGTGTTAAAAATTATACACAGCCATTAGCGGATAAAGAACCAAATATTGAAACAAATGGTGTCGATGCTGCATGGCGTGATGTTGTTAAGAATTTAAGATAAAAAGGAGAATAAAACATGACAGAATCAAAAGAATCAAATGCACTGAAAAAAGGGACTTTATTTAAGCCAGAATTAGTTACTGATATCATGAATAAGGTACAAGGACGCTCAACTCTTGCTAAATTATCAAACCAACAACCTATTCCATTTAATGGAACTGAGCAATTCATCTTCAATTTAGAAGGTAATGCACAAATTGTAGGAGAGGGAGAACTAAAAGGTGCTGGAAAAGCCGTAATCACTACTAAAGTGATTAAACCTTTAAAATTCGTTTACCAAGCACGTATCACAGATGAATTTTTATACGCTTCTGATGAGAAAAAACTGGAGTTTTTAAAACATTATGCAGAAGGCTTCTCTAAAAAGATTGCAGAAGGTTTTGATATTGCAGCTATTCACGGATTAGAGCCAAAAGGACTAACTGAAGCAAGTTTCAAAGCTACTAACTCATTTGATGGTTTAATTACAGGAAATGTAGTTACTTATAATGCAGCGACTATTGATGAAAATATTGATACTGCTGTTCAATCTGTTGTAGCAAACGATAACGAAGTGACAGGGATTGCAATGTCACCAGTAGCTGGTCAAGCAATGTCTAAAATTAAGGTTAAAGATGTAGTGCAATATCCAGAATTCAGATTTGGACAACGTCCAGATAATTTCTTTAACATGGATTTGGATATCAACAAAACTTTAACGGTACAAGGTGGTTCTGCTAAGAAAGACCACGTTATTGTTGGAGATTTCCAAAATAGATTTAAGTGGGGATATGCTGAAAACATTCCTATGGAGATTATTGAATACGGAGATCCAGATGGTACAGGACGTGATTTAAAAGCATACAATGAAATCTTATTACGTACGGAAGCATATATCGGATGGGGAATCCTAGATGAAAAAGCATTTGCTCGTGTAGAAGAAGCTTAGGAGGTAACTTATGGCTACATACAGACACAAAGTCAGTGGAGTAGAGATTTTAACAGAAAGTGAACTTTCGGGAGATTGGGAGCTTGTAGATGAATCTACGAAAACTAAAAATAGTAAATCAGAAGAGGTAGAACCTACAGAGGAATCTGAGGTAGTTTCTGATAAAGAATAGAGGTGTATTATGTGCACACTTAAAACATTTGCTAGTATTGATGATTTAGAAGTTTTATGGAGAAATGTTGAAGAACATGAGATAAGTCGTGCTAAAGAGCTTTTAAATACGGTTTCTCATGTCTTGAGAGTGGAGGCTAGAAAAGTAAATAAAGATTTAGATTTACTGGTTAAAGAAGATGAGAGTTATGCTTATCTTGTTAAATCAGTTGTAATCGATATTGTAGCCCGAACTCTTATGACTTCGACAAATCAAGAGCCTATGACTCAATTCGCAGAGTCAGCTCTTGGTTACTCCGTGTCAGGTTCATTCCTAGTTCCTGGAGGAGGTCTTTTCATAAAAGATAGTGAGCTCAAGCGTTTAGGTTTTAAAAAACAACGATTTGGAGTAATTAATTTCTATGACATTAATTAAAGGAATCGATGTTATATTGATTGATAAAATTCAAAACGGGGTTGATTCTTTCAATCATCCTATTTTTGTTGATAGTGAGATAGTTGTTAAGAATGTCTTAGTCGCTCCTGCTTCTACTGATGATATCACTAATTCTGTTAATTTAACTGGAAAAAAGGCGATATATACTATGGGAATACCTAAGGGCGATGGGAATAACTGGGAAAATAAAGAAGTTTTATTTTTCGGGAAAAAATGGCGTACGATTGGTATTGCACAGCAAGGTATTGAGTCCTTAATTCCGTTAGATTGGAATAAGAAAGTGATGGTTGAAAGATATGAGTAGTAAATTTGTATTGAATTATAGCGGTGTAGCTGAGCTTATGAAGAGTCCAGCTATGGTTGATCTCTTGAGAGAAAAAGCTAAATCTATACAGGATAAAGCAGGAGATGGATATGAAATTAGTTCGTTTGTTGGTAAAAACAGAGCTAATGTTAGTGTTAAGACTAAGTCAAGAAAAGCTATTAGAGATAACAACAAAAACAATACTTTATTAAAGGCTATGAGATAATGATTGAAGTGATTGTAAAAGAATATTTGTCAAAACGACTAGATATTCCTATCGTTTTCGAACATCAACAAAATTTACCTAAACAGTATATTTTATTAGAAAAGACTAGTGGAAGTAGGGAAAACTTTCTAAATTCATCAACAGTAGCAATTCAATGTTATGGCGCTTCATTGTTTGAAGCAGCTAAATTAAATGAGAAAATTAAAGAATTAATGTACGGCTTAATAGCGGTATCTGAAGTTTCAAAAGTTAGTTTAAACAGTGATTATAATCACACTGACTTGGAGACTAAGGAATATCGTTATCAAGCTGTTTTTGATATTCATTATTATTAAAAGGAGACAAAAAATGGCAGATGTAAATAAAGTAACTTCGGCGAAACCTAAGATTGGGGGAGCTATTTATTCAGCGCCGTTAGGAACAACACTTCCTACGGACGCTACAACAGAATTAAATACAGCGTTTAAAGCATTAGGATATATTTCAGAAGATGGTCTTGTGAATGAGAATACAGCAAGTACAGAAAATTTAAAAGCATGGGGTGGAGATATCGTCGACGTTGTGCAAACAGAAAAAACGGATAAATTCACTTATACTTTAATTGAGTCGCTGAATATTGATGTTTTAAAAGAGATTTATGGTAAAGATAATGTTGAGGGTGATCTTGAGACTGGAATTACAATCAAAGCAAATACTAAAGAATTAGAACATCATTCAGTGGTAATTGAAATGATTCTAAAAGGCGGAGTGCTAAAACGAATCGTAATTCCTAATGGTAAAGTTGGAGAAGTGGGAGAAATCAAATACACTGATTCTGAGATGGTTGGATTTGAGACTACTTTAAACGCCTTCCCAGACAGCAAAGCAAATACTCACTACGAGTATATCAAAAAAAATAATGTATAGGAGATTTGATAGATGAAAAGATTAACAGGTGTCACTAAATCAGGATTTGCATATTCTATTTTAGAGAAAAATATAAAAAACTATGAATTAGTAGAAGCATTAGGAGAATTGGATACTAATCCGTTAGCATTACCAAGAGTGTTAAATTTATTACTTGGTAAAGAACAAACTCAAAAATTAAAAGATCATGTGAGAGACGAAGATGGAATCATCGATACTGAGAAAGTAACGTTAGAACTTGAAGATATCTTCAAAGCTCAAGAGCGTTTAAAAAAATAGTAGTCCTTGCTAGTATGCTGAATACAGATGAGGATGCTGTAATTTGTGATTTGGCTGAGACGTATAATATCTACAATTACAAAGATATGCCACCAGATAAGGTGGCTATTTTTTGTAGTGGACTAAGGGAAGATTCTAGAATCAAATTAAAGATGTCTGGTCAAAAGGTGAAATTTGATACTATTTTATTAGCATCTATAGTTGATAGATTAAGTCTTCTGGTTTGGGCCAAAACAAAAGACGGACAAAATGGAAGAAATAAACCTAAGTCTATAGTTGATGGTATTAATAAACCTGTTCAAGAAAAAGAAGAGGTTGTATTCGCTACTAGTGAGGAGTTTGAAAAAGTTAGAAATAAAATCTTGAGGGAAGGAGGATAATATGGCAACTAATTTAGGTAAAGCATATGTACAAATCATGCCTTCCGCAAAAGGTATCTCTGGAATGATTTCTAAGGAATTAGACGGAGAAGTAAAAAGCGCTGGTCAAAGCGCAGGAAATAGTTTGATCTCAACGATAAAGAATGCAGTAATTGCAGCTGGAATAGGTAAGCTATTTGCCAGTTCACTTATGGAAGGTGGTAAACTTCAGCAATCTCTAGGTGGAATTGAGACGCTATTTAAAAAAAATGCTGACACTGTTAAGCAGTATGCAGACGATGCTTACAAAACAACTGGACTATCCGCTAATGCTTATATGGAGAATGTCACAGGTTTTAGTGCAAGTTTACTTCAATCTTTGGGCGGAGATACTGCTAAGGCTGCGAAAGTCGCTAATATGGCAATGGTAGATATGGCCGATAACTCAAATAAGATGGGAACATCCATGGAGCTTATCCAAAATGCATATCAAGGATTTGCAAAGCAGAACTACACAATGCTGGATAACTTGAAATTAGGATATGGTGGAACTAAGCAAGAAATGCAACGTTTGTTGGCCGACGCACAAAAACTGACAGGCGTTAAATATGACATCAATAATTTATCTGATGTTTATGAAGCAATTCACGTAATTCAAAAAGAATTAGATATCACAGGAACTACAGCTAAAGAAGCATCAACAACATTGCAGGGTTCTTTTGCTTCCATGAAAGCAGCATTTACTAACTTATTAGGTAAGTTGTCGCTTGGGCAAGATATTAAGCCTTCATTACAAGCACTAGCAACTACAACAACTACATTTTTAGTAGGTAATTTCTTACCGATGGTTGGTAATATTTTGAAAGGTTTGCCAACTCTCGTGATAGGTGCATTCTCTGGACTGGCTGAACAGTTAAGAGGAATACTAGGTGATGAAGTCGTCAATAAGATACAAGGATATTTAACACAAGTTTCCGGTGCTGTTGAATCATTTATGAATGTGTTAACAGGTTCAATATCTAAACAAGAAGGTATTGACCTAATGAAAGCATTAGGAATTAATGAGGGGACAGCTGATTCCATTGCTAGTATCGCTGAGAATATCAGAACAGCTTTTCAAAATATTTGGGAAGCGATTAAAAATGTAACGGCAATTGTTGGAGAATTTGTCGGAGATCTATTAGGAATTAACAGTACTGAAAGTAGTGTTAGTGGTGTAGGATTAGCATTTGAATTGTTAAGTGATGTTGTGAAAAAAGCATCTGAATGGATTAAAGATTTCACATCATTTTTAAGAGAAAATGAAGTAGCACTAGGACTTGTGAAAATTGCATTAAGTGCTATTTTAGGTAGGTTTATAGCATTAAGTGTAATTGGACCTATTACAGCTTTAATCAACGGTTTTCAAACAGCTATCACTGCTGCAAGAACAGCAATGGCGATATTTAACGCTGTTATGATTTTAAGTCCAATGACAGCACTTGTTGCTGGGATAACAGCTGTTGTCGCTGCTTTAGTATGGTTTTTCACTAAGACTGAAACTGGGAAAGCTATATGGCAAGGATTTGTTGATTTTATCAAACAAGCATGGAATGGAGTAGTAGAATTCTTTAGTGGTATATGGAATGGAATTACAACAGGAGCAACGATGTTGTGGACAGGAATTCAAGCTGTTTGGGCAGTCGCTGTAGAAGCTATAAAAATCTTATGGCAAGGTGTATCAGAATTCTTTTCAACTTTATGGAATGGAATTACTGAAGGTGCAAGCACAGCGTGGACTTTCATTACAACTTCGATAACTGCTATTGTTCAGCCGTTTATAGAGGCTTTCTTGAATGCCTGGAACATTCTTAAAGATGGACTTACGGCCATTTGGGAAGGTGTGAAGCTTGTAATTCAAGGTGCATGGGAATTTATCAAAGCAATTGTGATGGGAGCTGTATTAATCGTTATTGATTTAGTAACGGGTAACTTCACTAAACTGAAAGAAGACTTACAACTTATTTGGGATGCTATTAAAGCAGCAGTTCAATTAGTTTGGGAAGGTATTAAGTTCGCTATCACAGCAATAGTAGGAGTTACAGTCACATTAATAAAAAATGCATGGGAAGGACTAAAGGCTGGACTAGAAGCTATTTGGAACTTTCTATCTACAACTGCTTCAGCAATCTGGAATAGTTTAAAGAGTGCTGTTGTATCGATAGTTACTGGTTTGGTAAATGGAATTAGATCATTGTGGGAAGGATTTAAAGCATCATTTACAACAATTATCAACACTATTCAAAGTATTGCAGTAAACACATGGAATTCTATTAAGTCAAGTGTGACTAGTATTATTCAAAGCTTGGTTAATGCAGCACAAAATGCTTGGAATACTTTTAAAAGCGGAGTAAGTTCTTTAGTAAATTCTGTTACAAGTATCTTTAACTCACTTAGAAATATTAATCTATGGGATATCGGAACTGCGATTATGAACGGATTTTTAAACGGATTAAAATCCGCATGGAGTAGCGTTCAAAATTTTGTTAGTGGAATTGCAGGTTGGATTCGGGATCATAAAGGGCCGATTGAAGTTGATAGAAAATTACTTATCCCTGCTGGTAATGCTATTATGGAAAGCTTAGATGAAGGACTTAATGATAAGTTTGTAGAGGTTAAGAAAACTGTTAGTGGCATGGCTGGACAAATCAATAAATCATTCACAAGTGAAATGACAGATTTCGAGATAGGTTCTTCTATTTCAGGAAATCTGAAAATAGACGATATGTCAGCAGGTGATTTTTCAATTTCTAATAAGAATGATGATGTAATTAAAGCATTAAATATCGTTCAAGATCTATTAAAAGATATTTCAAATAAAGATATGAATACTTACTTAGATGGTGAAGTATTGGCAAAAAATTCGTATGACAGACAAATGACATTTGTAAGAAGGGAGGGTATCTAATTTATGGTTAAAATTAACAATGTAAATTTACCTATTAATCATTACACGCTAGTGGATGCAGGTGAAATACAGGTAGCTAAAAAGCGTATTACAGAAGAAAATAAAATATACGGAGCTAATGGTACATATGTTGTATCTGATGGAGCATATGAAAGCCAGGAGCGTATTTTGAAAATTTCTGCTGTTGATTTTGATAAAGTAGTGGAGTTATGCAATATATTTAACGAGGAAGATAATGAAATTGAGTTTGATCATGTAAAATCTTCAAAATATTATGCTGATTTGATAGATATAAGCTACTCTAAACAGGGAAATAAAAGATGGTTAGTTAATATTAAATTAAGATATAATCCCTTCAGATATTTAGCTGATAATGGACTTCTCACGCTTGGTGCAAGAGGAAGTATTACTAATGTGGGCAACGTATTCTCAGAACCTGTGATTGAGATTGAAGGTAATGGTGAGGTAAGCTTAACAATTGGCCAACAGACTATGGTTTTAAACCTAGATACTAAGGCCATAATCGATTGTAGGCATCAAAAACAAAATGTTTATGATAAAAATAGAAATATTAAAAATTCAATTCGAGTAAGGGGTGGTTTCTTTGAAATCCCCCCAGGACTCCAAGGAGTTGTTACTAATGGTAATGTATCTAGGATGCGAATCAAAGGAAATTGGAGGTGGCGTATATGATTTATTTAAAAGAGGGGAGAACTCCTCTTAATTTTGCTTATAGTGATGAAATAGTTCACGATGGGAATAGTACATATCAATTAAGTTTCAAATTTCCGACTAATAATCCATTGTGGGAAGAATTGGTTGAGGAAACACTTCTATTAGCTGATGATTTGCATGGTGAACAGGAGTTCATAATATTCGAAGTAGAGAAACATCACGCTTATATCACAGTCCACGCTAACCAAGTGGCCACGTTATTAAATAATTATTCTATCACGGAATTAAGTGTTAATAATGCAAGTGGTGATAGGGTGATGAGAAGTCTTGTTGGCAGTATTATACGTGAGCATAAATTCACATTTTCATCTGACATTGCATCAACGCATAGCATCAACTTAAAAAATGTGACAGTAGCTACAGCACTATTTAAAGACAAGCATTCTATTTTAGGTCAATGGGGTGGAGATTTAATCAGAGATAAGTACGACATTAGGCTGCTAAGCAACGGTGGTACTAACAAAGAAGCCTTGTTTATGTACAAAAAAAACCTAAAAACATACCAACAAAAGAAATCTATAAAAGATTTAAGAACTAGAATTCACTTTACTAAAACTATTAGCTCTCAAAAAGAGGGTGAGAAAGATAAGGTGATTGCTGTTACTGTAGATAGTCCGTTGATAAGTAAGTATAAGAATATTTACGAAGGAAATTTAGATGTAAGTGATCAAGATGTTATAGATGAGGTGACATTAAGAAAGTATGGTGAACAATATTTTAAAACGACACTATGTGATGTTATTGAAGAAAGTATTGAAATCGATGTTGTAGGTAATCCAGATGTACCAGTTAACATATTCGACACAGTTACAGTTTTCCATGAGAAATTTAATCTTGATGTTAAGAAGAAAATCACAAAATATACATATACTCCGATGGGGAGAAAACTAAAAACTATTGGATTCGGTAAAATTCAACAGGGATTAGGAACTACATTAGCAAGTATGATTGATGATGCAGTTACGGAGCATGTCGAGAGTAAAGTAGATGCCTTTAAAATTCAAAAGAATTTATCCGAACTATTAAAATTAGATAGAAAAGGCATTGAAGACAAATTAGTTGAACTTGAAGAGAGATCAAATAGTGCTTTAGAAGTAAAAAGAGCACTATTTGAAGCTGATGGAAACATTCCTGATGTTGTCAAAACAAAAATACTTGATGCAGTAGAAGCTGAGGTAGGTCGACTTAAAACTATAATAACTGAAGCAGAATTAATTAAGGCAATTCAAGCAAAATTAGATTATGCTGAAATTAAGAATACACTTATCGATAAAGCATTTATTAATCAAATTATATCCGATGAAAGATTCACTCAACAATTTAAGGATGGAGAAGTCACAACACAAAATATTTTCACAAAACTTAAAGATAGTATTAAGTCGAACATTTCAAAAGATTTTGTCACTAAAGAAGGTGTAAAAAAACTTGTTAATGATTTGACTATTGATGCTGATGGCATACGACAGATAACACAGCAGGAAAGCGAAAAAGTATTTGAGAAGAAAAAAGTTGAATTAAAAGGTGTTGATTCTTACATCCACAAAAAATACAGTGAATATGCTGACGGTCGTGACATGAGTGACAACTCAACACTTAAGTATATTGGTATATACACAGGTGACAAACAACAAGCACCTACTAACGCTAGTGAGTATTCATGGACTAAGATTAAGGTAGACGGTAAGCTATACAAGGCTTATTCTAACAACTTAAACGGTATTGATTTTACGCTAGTTGAACCGGACGAAAACGCTAAGTTATTCGCTAAGAATAGACCACGTGTGAATATCGTTAACGACAATGATATTAGTGATATATGGCAGGCGAATATGTTCTTAAGCTTTAAACCTAACACTAAATACACGTTGACAGCTAGGGCAAAAGGAAACAGTAATAAGTTGTGGGCTTATTTCAGAAATAATAGAACTAGTGAAGAGTATAGCTGGGGTCAGTTAGAATTCAGAGGACTAGAAACTAAGTCAATCACATTCACAACTACTAACGATGTTAACGATGTGTTATTTAAGTTTGTGTTAGTACCTGAGGACGAAGACTGGACAGGAATTCAGATTGACTGGTTCACAATTTATGAAGGTGATAAGAGATATGCTGATTATCCTGTTGATGAACCGGCACAATACCATAAATACCGTTATTTCGGTTATGTTTTTAAAGAAGGTACACCAGTAGCAAGTGATTTTGAATGGTTTGATTTACAACAAACATCAATTACTAATGACAAATATACTCACATAGTATATTCAGACAACGCTGATGGAAGTAATTTCGGCCGTGAACCTAAGAAATACATGGGGGTTGCAAGGACTACATCTCCAACACAACCTACAGATAAGACTGCTTATAAGTGGTTTAAGGTTAAGGGGGAAGACGGTAGAGATGGTGCGGATGGTGCGGACGGTAAGTCTATAAAAGAAAATCTGTTACCTAATTCAAATTTTGCAAAAGAGCTTGAAAACTGGGAAATGGCTAGATTAAATAATAGTGGTTTAAATTGGCAAAAGGGACACGCAATTGATAATTTTGGTAGAGGATTGCACATTTGGGGAACACCTAACGGTGAGTATAAAGGGTTGGGAACTGTACCGTTTAATTTAATAGCAAAACAAGGTGAGAAATTAACCTTATCAATGGATTTAGGTAAGGACGCATTAACGTAAAATGCTACTTTATTTATAGGATTACATTATGTCGTTGATAATGATATAGTTTCACAACAATGGCAAACACTAGATTTAGCAACACAAAATTTTGAAGTTAAAAAATATAAACGCATTTCAAAAACGTTCACAGTTAGTGCTGATATGAATAGATGTAGGTTGATGATTCACACCCAAAATAATAAGCTTATAAATTTCTATATTGATAATATCAAGTTAGAACGTGGTGACACCGCTACTGACTGGTCACCAGCTTATGAAGACTTACGAGGTCGTGACGGTGTAAGTAACTACATTCACAGAAAATATAGTGACTCGTCAAACGGTGCTAATATGGACGATAATTCAAATCGTAAGTATATAGGAATATACACAGGAACAAGCCCAACGCCACCTACAACAGCAAACAGTTATTTATGGTCGAAAATCAAAGGTGAAGACGGAGCAAACGGAGTTCCTGGGGTTAAAGGTGCTGATGGAAGAACACCTTATTTCCATACAGCTTACGCTAACAGCCCTACTGGAGACAGAGATTTTAGCACAACAAATAGCAACGATAAACTATATATAGGAACTTACAGCGATTTTGAGGTTGCTGATAGTAATGATTATCGTAAATACAAATGGGTTAAAATTAAAGGTGAAGACGGGCGTAACGGAGTAAGTAGTTACATTTATCGTAAGTACAGCGACAACGCCAACGGGTCGCCGATGAGTGATAACTCAAACCTTAAGTATATTGGCATTTATACCGGTACTAGTGCAACAGCTCCAACAACGCCGTCAGCTTACACTTGGAGTAAGATTAAGGGTGAAGATGGTCAACAAGGTGTGCCGGGTGCTAGAGGATCAGATGGTAGAACTAGTTATTTACACACGGCGTACGCTAATAGTGCGACAGGCGAACGTGATTTTAGTACCACTAATAGTACTAACAAAGAGTACATCGGAACTTACACTGATTTTGAAATTAATGACAGTAATGATTATCACCGTTATAAATGGGTAAAAATCAAGGGGGAAAATGGAGCTAATGGTCGCAATGGAACGGACGGACACAGTTTGACAGCTAATTTGAGATTAGAAGGTACTTACATTAATGGCGTAACAAATAACGTTAAGTGTTATTTGGATGTATTTTATGACGGTCAGAAGATAACTGATGGTTTCAATGCTCAGATAAAATTCAAGGGCGGTATTTTAAATACGTGGAGTAATTTTTGGACTGCGAAAGTCGACAACACAGGGGTTTTAACGAATGTAAGCTGGGGGAATAAGGAACAACAATACCCGATAGCATTAGAAGTAATTGTGTTAGTCACTTATAAGGATTTAAACACCATCGCTAATGCAAGAATGGAAAACGTTCCTGATATAGTTGAAATTAAAGAAGTTGTTAAGAAATATAAGACGTTTGAAAGCACACTAGAAGGCTTTACGTCAGTTGTAGGTGAAATTAATACTAAGGTACTAACCAAACAACAGATTAGACAAAATTTAAGTAGTGAAGATGTTGAGAAAACAGGTAACGATTTATATTTTAACACTAAAGAAAACTTACAAGCTAATGAATATTATACGATTTTAGCTGATTTAGATAACGTCCCAGCTAACCAACAAGCTTATATCTATAGTGCTAGTGATGGTGGAGATAAAAAAACAATTCAGAACGGGTTAAATTACTGGGTTGTGAAATACACAAACAATCAAACTAGAATCAATCTATACCCATTAGGAACCAACACTAAAGTTAAGAATGTAAGAATTTACAAGGGTGATTTTAGGGTTAAGAAGGATGATGAACGAGAAAACTTATATAGTAGTTCTGCTACTGATAGCGGTGATAAATTTATTCATCTGAATTTAAATAAAAATAAAATCAATGGAAATGTTTATACTGTTAAGTTTGATGCTTCGGGGTATTCCAACGGGGATAGATGGGATATTTATAATCGTATTGGCTATGACGAGAATAATCTAACTCAACTATTGAGAGCTAAGGGGAACGAACTCACTTTCACTATTAACGACAACACAACGGCTGACAGAATGTATATAAGAATGAAACAGGTTGGAAACACTACCATTTCTAATGTTGAAATATACGATGTTAGCACTGAATATGTTAAAAACAGTCAAGTAAGTAAGTTAGAAAGCTCAATCAAACAAACTAAAGATGAGATAGATTTAAAAGTTAGTAAGGATAATGTAATAAACTCAATAAATATTAGTGCTGAAGGGACTAGAATAAAAGGTGATTTAATCGCCGATTATTTGTACGGAAAGACTATTGAAGGAGCGGTTATCCAAGGTAATTCAAAAATTAAAATAGGTAAACATGGATACATGATACCTGTCGGAGAAGGATTAAGATTTTGTCTGCCTGAAAAGCCTGATGCAAATAAGGGTGTAGGGATTCAAATGCTAGGAAATTATGGTCGTAATGGTGATACTCCTTATGGATTTTACTTATATGTAGATCCTAATTTTGATACTAGAGAGGTTGCAGGAACTGACTCTTACTTAATGACTGTAAATGGTTATATTTCCACTAGAGGTGTAAATAATTTGAAATTTCAAAATTATTCAGATAATAGTACAGCAATAGGTGTGTGGGATAAAAATGTATCATTGCTTTTTGATAGAACTAAAAATGATATATATTACGAATGGAACGGTAAAATTTATAGTATATGGCAAATGGTAGATAGATTTTATAGCACTACTTCTGACGCTAGATTAAAAAAAGATATTAGACCTTGTGGATATAAAGCGCTAGATTTAATAAATGATTTTAAATTTAAAAGTTTTAATTGGGAACATAGGGAACAATTGGAAAAGAAATCATTTACTGAAATAGGGTTGATTGCTCAAGATGTTGAGAAGATAAATAAAAATTTTGTAACTATGGCAGGGGAATATAAAACATTGAATCAGTTTAATTTACTTACATACTCACTTAAAGCTATTCAAGAACTCTCAACAGAAAATCAACAACTTAAATCACAACTTAATGAAATGAACGAAAGACTAACTAAACTGGAGGATAAAATCAATGGCAACATATAAGAAAAATTATGCACGTGCTACTTACGACAGCAGCGGAGCAGTGCTGACAACCATTGTTAGTATATTTAGCACTAGTGGTGGAACGGTAATTGAAACCACGCTAAAAGGTGACCATTTAACGAAGTCAGAAGATGAAATAGTACAACTGGCACTCGATCAGTTCTATGAAGACACATATCCAAATAAAGCTGAGAACGAAAAATTCACAGCAATGGGAAAAGAGTTGAAAGAGTCAACAGAAACACTTGACACAACACGTAAAATGTTAGCACAAAGCGTTATTAAAGAGTTTGAATATGAATCTAACTTTGAAGATATTGATAGTAAATTAGAATTTTTAGCTAAACACTTAAATATCACTTATCCAGCTAAGGAGGATGATGAAGATGAAAAAGAAAGTAGTAGCGGTTCTCGAGAAGCTACAGCTGTCTAGCCTGATATTTTTAGAAATCATGAAAGGAGGTAATACTATGATAGTTAAATATTTAGCAGTAACTATTCTTGATGGACTAATGACATTAGAAGAAATCAAGAACAAAAAACTTCGCGAACTAGTGAAAACTGAACTTGACAAAATGGGATTAGCTGAAGTAGTTGAAGAAGACAAACAATAATTTTAAGGGGGCTTTGAGCCCTCTTTATTTTAAAGAAAGGAGACATAATGTTTGAGAATATTTTATTTATAGTCTCACAAGTATTAACAGTTGTGATTTTACCCGCCGTAAAATGGTGGTTGGATAAAGGTAATAAAGAACTTATAGGACAAATAGAAAGCTTGAATAATGAGGTTAAGAAGACCCAAACTCAAGTCGATGAAGTAACACAAATAGGTCTACATAATCGTGATTCTAATAAAAGTATAATGT
>ERZ772769.103-NODE-103-length-20603-cov-5.79453_pt1 | contig 20603 bp, 11 predicted proteins | sample MGYA00580987_ERZ772769 | MGnify/ENA primary metagenome ERZ772769 (study PRJEB29015, sample SAMEA2738043) | human oral metagenome | biome: human oral; feature: human-associated habitat; material: saliva | place: China | collected 2234 ...
TGCGTTCCTGCTCGCTCTTCGTCATCGGACGCTCTCGACTGTCTGCTATCCGCCAGATCGCCAGCAGCATGGCGAAAATAACCAAGAAGGCCAACCACGCATCGGACATCGCAGCTCCTTTCGTGAACGATGAGGCAAGAGCACCATGAGCACACTGACACGCACTGCCACGCCTTTGTCGAGTCGAGCCCGACGAACAGCATGACACCGCTGGGCAGGCGCTGCTGGAACATGCCTGGGCACTACCGTCACATGCTCACCCGCCACGCTGAGAATGCGCTTGCACTCCCCCGACGGAAAACGAAGAACCCCAAGCATCAACACTGAGCGTGAGAGCATCAACGCTGATCGCGTAGGGTCCGGGCGAAGCCGCCGGTGCCAGTGCCGCACTCGTCAGGTATGACATCTCCTCCCTCAGCGCCGTCTATGCCGGGCGCCACGAGGCCCCCTGGGCTCCCCCGGTTGCCTGGCCGTCACCGACCTGCGGTAGCCTGCCACGGCCCGTAGCAACGGCTACCCGTCTGCCTGAAGGAGATCCTCGTGCGCGTCCTGGCCGCCCTGTCCGGTGGAGTCGACTCCGCCGTGGCCGCGGCGCGCGCCGTCGACGCCGGTCACGAGGTCGTGGGCGTCCACATGGCCCTGACCCGCAACCGCGCCCAGACCCGTTCGGGCTCGCGCGGCTGCTGCTCCATCGAGGACTCCGCCGACGCCCGCTGGGCCGCCCAGATCCTGGGGATCCCCTTCTACGTGTGGGACCTGTCCGAGGAGTTCGAGGAGCGCGTCGTGGCCGACTTCCTCGACGAGTACCGCGCCGGTCGCACCCCCAACCCCTGCGTGCGCTGCAACGAGCGCGTCAAGTTCGACGCCCTGCTCGAGCGCGCCCTGGCCCTGGGATTCGACGCCGTCGCCACCGGCCACTACGCCCGCCTCACCGGCGGTGCCGCCTCCAGTCGCCCAGGCGAGACCACCGGCCTAACACTGCGCCGCGCCGCCGACGCAGCTAAAGACCAGTCCTACGTCCTGGCGGTCTCCGGCCGCGACGGCTTGTCCCGCGCCCTCTTCCCACTCGGTGACGCCCCCTCCAAGGCAGATGTACGCGCCGAAGCAGAGCGACGCGGCCTCCCGGTGGCCTCCAAGCCCGACTCCTACGACATCTGCTTCGTCGCCGACGGCGACACCCGCGGCTTCCTGACCCGCAGCCTCGGCGTTCACGAAGGCACCCTGGTCTCCCCCGACGGCGACGTCCTCGGCACCCACGACGGCTACTTCGGCTTCACAGTCGGCCAGCGCAAAGGCCTGGGCCTGACCCGCCCGGCCCCCGACGGACGGCCCCGCTACGTCATCGAGACCCGGCCCTCCACCAACGAAGTCGTCGTCGGCCCCGAAGAACTGCTCAGCCGCACCGCGGTCGACGGCGACGGGCTCGTTCTGCTCGCCGACCCCGAACCTCTCGCCACCGGCCCGGACACCGGCAGCGCCGATTCTGACGGCTCCCCCGCCGTCGGCTGGCAGGAGGCCAGCGTCCAGGTGCGCGCCCACGGCCGCCCGGTACCGGCGAGGGTCCGCGTCGACGTGGCACAGGACCTCCTGCACGCCGACCTGGCCACGCCCCTGCGTGGCGTGGCCGCGGGTCAGAGCCTGGTCATCTACGGCGGCGACGACGGCGACCAGGTCCTGGCCCAGGCGACCGTCGCGTCCGAGCAGTCCACCAGCCACGCCGTCGCCTGACGTCCCACCCGACCGCGAGCGGGACACATAAAGCCGAACGGCCTCGAGCCCGCACTCGGACTCGAGGCCGCCGTTCCTCATCGGGCAGGGCCGACTGCCTCTCCCATCGAGCATTCAGCTCCGAGAGTCGACGATGGCGTGATAGTCGGCGTAGCACTCGGCCAGGAGGACGGGTGGCACCTGCTCCAGGGGCATCGCCCGCTGTCCGGCGACCAGGCTCAGAGGACCGGTGGTCACCACCTGGTCCTCGCTCCACACGTCCACCCCACCGAAGTCGATGACGCTGCACAGGCCGGCCACCGGGAAGTCCTTGAGGAACGTGGTGTACCAGTAGATATTGGAGTCGGGCTCATAGCCACGGGCCTTGGCCCGTTTGCGCAGGTCGCGGGCAATGACCCGCCTGCCCGCCCCGTCATCGATGCCCCGCTGCCCCTGTTCCACCTGCGGCGCGCCGGCCGAGAACTGGTCGAAGAGCGGGGTGACCTCGTAATCGGACAGGTGCTCCTGCCAGGCGGCCACCTCCGCCTCCGGCAGAAGCGTGCCGTGAGCCAGTGTAACCGCAGCATCCGGGGGCAGTTCCAGGACAGCGTCATCGGCTCCCAGAAGCTCGCCGTCCTCGGTGGGGCGGAAGGTCCAGGCCTGGGTCTCCTGACCGCCGGCTTTCGTCTCATGAGCCCCCACGCCTTCGTCCTGACGGCGGGCCACCCAGACCAGACGAGCCGCCAGGTGCCGGGCCAGCGGATGGTCGGCGAACAGCTCCCGCCACAGCGGAAACGGCCAGGAGCGCCCGACACACATGGCCTCGTACAGACGCCGCCTCTGGACCTTGAGGACAGCGGCCACCTCCTTGCGCGCAAAGGTCAGGCGGCGCCTGGCCTGCGCCACGATCTCACTGTCCTCGCCCTTGCGTGCGGCGGGCAGACTCTTGCGTGCCCGTCCGTCGGAGTCCGTCAGGGCGATGGTCAGCTCAGGGGTCAGGCGCCCCAGGAACTCGCGCTCGCCGTAGGACAGGTGCAGCAGGCCGTCATGTCCGAAACCGGCCGTGGGGACGCTCCGGTCACCGAACTCGGCCTCACTCCAGCCCCGCTCGGCGGCCACTGCCCGAGTGAGCAGGTCGGCGAAGCCACGCACCCGCGGCAAGCGGTGTTGGGACGCAGCCGAGACGATGACCTGCAGGGCCTCGGCGGACGGGTTTGCAGCGACGGCGGTCAGCACGGTCTCGGACTCGGCGCGCCACGTGGGGTGGCGGCTCAGGGCGCTCCGTGCGGCGGCGGCGAGACGCTCGCCCTCCATCCCGACGGCGAAGGCGAGCAGCCCCTTACTCCTCAGGCTCTCCCCCTTAACGGCCTCGCGGTTGTGGGCGACCCAGCACTCGACGACGAAGGCACTGAGCGCACGGGCGTCCTCCGCATCGAGCAGTCTCAGGTAGAGCTCGATGGTGCCAGCCCCGTCCGGGGTCTTGAGTCTGTAGGCCTCGAGCACCCAGTTCCGTACGATCTCCGGGTCGAGCGGCGTCCCGTCGGCGAGCCTCGCCTCGGGCAGGGCCTCGAAGGGGAACCAGTCCAGGGCCACCGGAGGGCGCTTCAGTCGCCGCCGGGGAGGCGTCAGGGCCTCTGCGATGACGAGGTCGGTGACGTCATCCCCGTAGACCTGCAAGGTGCGCAGCAGGTTGGCCCGAGCCAGACGGTCCTCCTCCTGGGCACGGGCGGCACGCAGCCGGGCGACGCCGTCGCGGATCGTCAGACTGGCCAACCAGGCCGCCCCCGCCCGGCGCACGTGAGCGATCGGGCTCATCACCGCTTCGAGCGCCAGGTCCCCGACCTCAGGGAAGTCTGCAAGAAGCTTCTGGGCCAGCTCCCGGTTGACCTCGGAGCGTCCCACGGCAACCTGCGTCAGGGCCGGCACCATACTCCGGGGGACGGCCGGGAAGTGGGCGAGCGCACGCAGCACTCGCGTCGCTGACGTGGAATCCTCCAGGAGGTCGCGGGCCCTTGCCAGGTCCTGGGCCATCCACGGCCAGCTGTCCTCGGGCTCGCAGGTCCACAGGGCCCAGTCCCAGGTGATCGTGCGCACCACCTCGGGCAGGTGCCCCACCCGGGTCAGCGCATCAGCGACGACGCGTGGGTCGGTGTCCCACGGCAGGCCTTCCTCCAGGCGTCTGCGGGTGATGCTCCTGCTGACGCGCTCATCAGTTCCGTCCAGTGAACGGCACAGCTCGACGAGCGCCGCAGCACGATCCTCAGGCAGGGGGATCACCGGCGGAACCGCGACTGGTGGAGTCTCACTCGGCTTCGCTCCGCTTCCCCTATCTCCCTGCTTCGCGGCTTCCTGACTCGAGTCGTCGGGCAAGTTCTGTGATCTGGTCGTGACTTGCATACCCGCATTGTGCCGGTCCCAGGCAACACCTAATGCGGAAACGATGGAGCATTCCTCCGGACATGAGCCCGCGCGACAGGAAAGTCTATTCACCGATCGGTACGAATCTTATTCCGCCTCTCGGCCGGCCCATTTCCTTCTAGGCTGCGGTTATGTCTCCGTCTCCTGACTCCCCTGCTCCTGACTCCTCTGCTCCCGAATCGCCTTCCCCGGAGGCCCCCTCATCCGCGACCCCGCCGCCTGCGGCGCCGCCCCAGAGGCCTCCTGCCCTCGCCTCACCGCCCCCGCCCCAGAGGCCTCCTGCCCTCGCCTCACCGCCCCCGCCTCAGCGGCGCCGTCGGGCACGGCTCGGGATCCTCAGCGCCGTCGTCGCCCTGGTCCTGGCGCTCGGCAGTGGAGGCATCTGGGCGCTGACGCGCAGCTCCGACCCGCTCTCCATGGTCACAGCCCCGATCCTCCAGGCGCAGCAGGACCTGTCCAACATCGGTAAGGAGCTCGCGGCGGCGCCCTTCGACGCCAACGGCACCACGACGATCACCAGCAAGCAGCTGACGATCCTGCGGGTGATCGCTGATCGACGTGAGGCACTGGTGGCTCTGAACCCGAGCTCATCGTCGTCCTACGCCGCGTGGCAGGTCCCCATCCCCGATAATCTGGCTGGCCAGTACCTCGACTGCCGGATGAACGCCAAGACCTTGGACTGCGGTGACCAGATCAGCATCGATCTGGCCTCGGGGATCAACTCCCCCGCCAAGCCCTCAACTGTCTCCGCCGAGGCCCCCACGGCGCCCGCCTCACCGGTTGCACCCCAGCCCAGTGACACCCGCTCGGCCGCTCCCTCCCAGAGCGGGCCCTCGAAGATCCCCAATGGCATGGCCCCCACGAACCCCGTGGGCCCCGCGGCTCCCTCCGCCGCCCCGTCCTCCACTCCTGGCGCACCGGCGTCACCGAGCACGCGGGCGTCGGGACCGGCATCCGCCTCGGTGCGGCTGAGCGACACTCCCGGGGACGGAAAACCCCTGTCGGTCAGCTCCGACGGGACCGTGAGCGTCAACCGGGAGAAGGTCTCGGGGCTGAAGCTCGACGGTTCCAAGCCGGTGTGGGCGACCCGAGTCGAGGCGCCCCGCAAGCTCGTCAGTGTCAACCTGCCGATGAGCCGTGATGTCTGGGTGGTCAGTGACGGCGTCACGGTGGCCGGCCTGAACGGCAGCAGCGTGCTGTGGTCGAGCAAGCTCCCCGAGGGCGCGGGCGCTCTCAACACCTTGGGCACCGAGGTGGTACCCCGCTGGCAGACCAGCAAGGGGGCCCTCGTCATGGCCTACCCGGACTCGCTGCGCGCCCTCGACCCGGTCGACGGGAGCACGATCTGGAGGGTCTCCACCCCGGTGACCTCGTGGGCGGCCGGCGATGGCTACGTCGTGGTCTTCAACGGCTCGACGACGTCGGTCATGACCTTCGACTCCGGCTCGAGCTCGACCCGCGCCACGGCACTGCCGACCTCGGCCCCGACCTCCGCAGCCAAGCCCGCCCCCAGCCTGGAGGAGCTGGGGGGCGCCACCCTCGATGTCCCGACCGTTTGCGCCGACGGCTTCGCCTCCGTTGTCCGCGGCACGACGAAGTCGCAGGTGGTCGAGAAGATGAAGGGTGACAAGACCAGCCTCACCTTCTCCAGCGGCACCGCGACCGGGGCGGGGGCCAACGGCCCGGGCGGAAGCAACTCCACGGTCGCGCTGAAGGAGGCTCAGCCGGGCTTCTTCGGCTCCTCCCCGGTGACGGTCGCGGTTCTGGAGTGCAACAGCGGCACTCCTGCGGCCTTCGACGTCATGGCCGCCTACAACGGGGACAAGCAGATGGTCGGCTCCCTCATCATGGAGGGCAGCAACGAGATCGGCTACACCCCGACAACCCATATGGAGAACCTGCGCGTCGTGGGCGGGACCGTGCTGTTCAACATGCCCCAGCTCATGGTCGCCGGGGACATGGACTGCAAGGCCTGTTCCGGTTCGGGGACGGCCGCCGTCGCCGCTCAGTGGGACGGTGAGTCCCTGGCGCTGTTCGACGTCGTCTACCACCTCCCGACCCAGGACATCCACCGCCCGTCACTGGTCAAGGTTCAGGCCGTCTACGACGCCCTGGCCGCTAAGGAGGACAGTAAGGTCACCGACCAGGTCGACTCCGCGGTGCTCTCCTCCCTGGATGAGCCGGCCGGCTCCACGCAGGCCGGTGACGCCACGGCGCGCAGCGCCTACCTGCCCAAGGGAGGCAAGGTGGCCTCCTGCCTGCTGGCGGGCCCCAAGGACTCGTTGTTCGGGACCATGGTGATCTCTGAGGATCTGGCTCCCGGGTCGATCCTGTGCCCGATCACCTCGGAGGATCAGTCCAAGCCCTGGATGCAGCCGCTTCCCAACCGCCGCGCTCAGTTCGAGTACGGGGCCTGGCTCATCCTCACTCCCAGTGAGGACGGCTTCAAGGTCACCGGACTGGGGCACCGGAGGAGCTGACGCCCCGTGCGCGTTGTGGGGGTGCGCCGTCGATGAGACGGGGCACCCCCACAATGTCGTTGAGGACGAGGTCGTTGAGGACGAGCTCAGCCGCGCAGCCTGGCGAGCTCCTCGACGAGCTGGGGCACGACCTCGGTGACGTCGCCGACGACGCCGAAGTCGGCCATCTCGAAGATCGGGGCCTCGGAGTCGTCGCAGATGGCGACGACGGTGCCGGCCCCCTGGATGCCGCTGGTGTGGTGGACGGCGCCGGAGACGCCCAGGCCGATGTACAGGCGCGGGGAGATGGTCTCACCGGTCTGACCGATCTGGGCGCTGCGCTCGATCCAGCCCTCGTCGCAGGCCACGCGGGTGGCTCCCACGGCGGCGTCGAGCGGCTGGGCCAGGGAGCGGACCAGGTCGAAGTCGCCGTCCACGCCGCGGCCGCCCACGACGACGGTGCGCGCCTCGCTCAGGACCGGACCGGAGGCCACGGAGGTGGCCTCGCGCGAGACGAGGCGCACGGCGGCGGCCTCGGCGCTGACGGGAACCTCGAGGGGCTCGGCCGTCAGGGGCGCACCCTCGGCCGCAGCGACCTCGGCGATCCCGGGGCGCACGGCGATGATCGGTGCATTGCCGCCCGAGGCGACGCCGGCGGTGGTGGACCAGGAGCCGGACAGGACCAGCTTGGAGGCACGCAGCTCGGTGCCGGCGGCCTCCAGGGCGGTGACGTCGGAGACGCAGGCCGAGCCGAGCACGACGGCGGCCCGTCCGGCCAGCTCCTTGCCGCGGTAGTCGGAGACGACCAGGACCGCGGCGGGCTGGACGGCGCCGACGGCCGCCACGACGGCGTCGGCCGCGGTGGCGGGCAGGTGGGCGGCCTCACCCAGGTCGGCGGACAGCGCGGCCTCACCCAGGTCGGCGGACAGCAGGCGGGTGGCTCCGGCGCCGGCCAGGGCCGCCGAGGCGGCCTCACCCAGAGGCTGGAGGGCCAGGGCGACGACGTCGCCGCCAGTCAGCTCCCGGGCGGCGGTGAGCAGCTCCAGGCTGGGGCCGGTGGGGGCGGCCTCGGTGGTCTCGAGGTCGACGAGGACGAGCAGGGGGGCATCGAGCATGGGAATCAGCTTCTTTCGCGAGTGGTAGGAGGCGGACGGGCGGCGCGACGGCGTCCAGCGCCCCTGCCGGGACGTGGGCGGGCGCTGCGGCCGGCCGTCAGACGAGCTTGTTCTCCACGAGCCAGGCGGCGAGCTCGCGGCCCGCCTCTCCGGCGTCGGTGCGGATGATGCCGGCCTCACGGGCGGGTCGGGCCTCGTCGTCGACGACGGCGACGGCCGGCTCGGCGATCTGGAGGCCGAGCTCGGAAACATCCCAGAAGTCGATGGGCTTCTTCTTCGCGGCGCGCATGGCGGCGAAGTTGGGGTAGCGGGGCTCGTTGGCCTGGTCGGTGACGCTGACGAGCGCTGGCAGCGGCGCACTGAGGACCTCGCGGACGGTGCCCACGGTGCGGGTGACGGTTACGACGCCGCCGTCGACCTCGAGCCGGTTGGCCAGCGTGAGGGCCGGACGGCGCAGGGCGGCGGCCAGGGCGCCGGGCAGCATAGAGGTCATGGAGTCCAGGGAGGCCATTCCGGTGACGACCAGGTCGACCTCGCCGATGCGCTCGATGGCGGCGGCCAGGACCCGGGCGGTGGTGACGACATCAGCGCCGGCCAGGTCGTCATCGGCCACGACGACCCCGGAGTCGGCCCCCATCTGCAGGGCGCGACGCACCCCGTCCTCAGCATCCTCCGGCCCCATGGTCAGGGCGATGACCTCGCCGTCGGCCTCCTCAGCCAGGGCGACGGCGGCCTCGACGGCATTCTCGTCGAGCTCGTTGAGGACGTCCTCCTCGCCGCGCACGAGGCGACCGTCCTCGATGCGACGCTCGGACTGGACATCAGGAACGTGCTTGATGCAGACCACGATTCTCATGGGCTCAAGGTTGCCATAACAGCGGCATCTCGCCACTGAGCGCTCAGTCACCCTGACACGGCGTCAGGACAGGGATGAAGACGACGCGATGATGACGAGGCAGTCACGGCGGGTGGGTTGAACGCGACGGGGCGCACTCCCACGAGGGAGACCTCACGTCCCTTTAAGTGGTAGCAACCAGCGGCCGCCAGGACAATGGGCCCATGCCTTCGACGCCAGAGCCCGCTCCAGCACCGCGCGCCGACCTGCCCGCAGCTCCCGACCACGGGCTGGGCGTCACCCTGAACGGAGATGGCGCGGACTTCGCGGTCCACGCCCCGCATGCCACGGCCGTGGACCTGTGCCTGCTGACCATGGATGCCGACGGCGCCGTGGTGGAGGAGACCCGGATCGGGATGCACGGGCCCTCGCGGGGCCTGTGGAGCGCGCACGTCCCCGGCGTTGGTGCCGGTCAGCGCTACGGCTACCGCGCCCACGGCCCCTGGAACCCGCACGAGGGCCTGCTCTACAACCCCCGCAAGCTGCTGCTGGACCCCTACGCCCGGGCCCTGGACGGCCACGTGGACCTGGGGCCGGCCGTCTACGCCCACGAGGTCACCGATGACCTGGTCCCTGCGGCCGAGCCGTGGAGGCCCTCACGCCTGGACTCGGCCGGCAGCACCGCCGTCGGCGTGGTCACCGGTGACACCTTCCCGGTGGTTCCGGGCCCCCGTGTGCCCCGCGAGCGCGCCGTCATCTATGAGGCCCACGTCAAGGGCCTGACCTACCAGCTGCCCGGGGTGCCCGAGGAGCTGCGCGGCACCTACGCGGGGCTGGCCCACTCGGTGACGGTTGAGCACCTCAAGGCCCTGGGGATCACCACGATCGAACTGCTGCCGATCCACGCCTCGGTGAGCGAGCCCTTCCTGACCAAGCGGGGCCTGAGCAACTACTGGGGCTACTCCACGCTGAGCTACTTCGCGCCCGAGCCCTCCTACGCCACGGCCGCGGCGCGTGCGGCCGGCCCGCAGGCGGTCCTGGACGAGGTGCGCGGCATGGTCTCCATGCTCCACGAGGCCGGCCTGGAGGTCGTGCTCGACGTCGTCTACAACCACACCTGCGAGGGCGGTGTCGACGGCCCGTCCTTGAGCCTGCGCGGCCTGGACAACCTGGACTACTACCTGCACGCCCCCTACCTGCCGGCGCAGTACATGGACGTCACCGGCACCGGCAACACGGTGGACTTCCGGGCCACGGGTGCGATCCGGCTGGTTCTGGACTCGCTGCGCTACTGGGTCACCGAGGTCGGTGTCGACGGCTTCCGCTTCGACCTGGCCACCACCCTGGGGCGCCACGCCGCGGAGTTCTCTCCGCGTCACCCGCTGCTCACGGCGATCGCCACGGACCCGGTGCTCAGCACGGTCAAGCTCATCAGCGAGCCCTGGGACGTGGGGCCCGGCGGCTGGCGCACCGGGCAGTTCCCCGAGCCCTTCCAGGACTGGAACGACCACTTCCGCGACACCACGCGCTCCTTCTGGCTGCATGACGCCTCGGAGATCTCCAAGGGCCGTCTGGGCTCGGACCTGCGAGACCTGGCCACGCGCCTGTCGGGCAGCGCGGACCTGTTCAGCCACGGGGAGTTCCCCGGTGGTCGCGGCCCGCTGGGCTCGGTCAACTTCGTGGCCGCGCACGATGGCTTCACCCTGCGCGACCTGGTGGTCTACGACCACAAGCACAATCTGGCCAACAAGGAGGACAACCGGGACGGCAACTCCAACAACCGTTCCTGGAACCACGGTTTCGAGGGGGACGTCGTCGAGGGCATCAACGGCGGCCCGATCGAGGTGCTGCGCCGCCGGTCGATGCGCAACCTGCTGGCCACCGTGCTGCTGAGCGCCGGGACCCCCATGCTGGTGGCGGGCGACGAGATGGGACGCACCCAGCAGGGCAACAACAACTGCTACTGCCAGGACTCCGTGCTCTCCTGGGTGGACTGGAACCTGGAGGTCTGGCAGCGCGACCTGGTCGCCACGACGCGATTCCTCATCCACCAGCGCCACAGCCACCCGGTGGTGCGCCCCTCGCGCTTCGCGACCGGGCAGGTCCTGGAAGGCGACACGATCGCGGATCTGGCCTGGTACCGGGCGGATGCCGCACCGATGGACGGGGACTCCTGGCACGACCCGCACACTCGCGTCGTCCAGATGCTGCGCTCAGGCCACCCTTGCAACGACGACGACATGCTCGTGGTCATCAACGGCGCCCTGGACCAGGTCGATGTCGTCCTGCCCGAGGGACGCGGGACCGACTGGCACCTGGCCTGGGACTCGACCTGGGCGGTCCCCCAGCCTCACACAGCACCCTTCTCCCAGGCACGGCGCGTGAGCCGAAGCCCCCAGGACACCCAGGCCGACGTCATCATCGAGACGGACGGCTCCGGCGAGGTCAAGGAGGTCAGGACCACGGCCGCCGAACCCGAGGGCCACACCGCCGATAGCCTCACGGACTGCCATCACGACCGGCCGGGCGACACGACGATGCTGGAGGCGCTGTCCCTGCGGATCTACTTCTCCGGAGAACCGCTGGAGACCCTGACCCCGGGCGCCGAGGCGGTCTGAGCCGGCACCACTGCGCTCGGGGCGGGCCGCCGTCGGCCTGCCGCCGCAGCGCACCCCCTAGGATGAGGGCATGACTCAGACCCCCACCGCGGCCGAGGAGGCCCTGGCCAACGCCACCAATGACGCCTCCCTGGCCCGATCCATCGCCCGCTCCGCCGAGATCGAGGCCGATATCGCCGTCAACCCCGGCCGCTACCGGATGTTCACCGGGGTCCGCCCCACCGGGAACATGCACCTGGGCCACTACTTCGGCACCATGCACTCCTGGAAGACGATCCAGGACGCGGGCGTGGAGACCTGGATCCTCGTGGCCGACTACCAGGTCATCACCGACCGCGACGGCGTGGGCCCCATTCGCGAGCGGGTCCTGTCCCTGGTCACCGACGCCCTGGCGGTGGGCGTGGACCCGCAGCGCTCGACGATCTTCGCCCACTCGGCGGTCCCCGCCCAGAACCAGCTGATGCTGCCCTTCCTGTCCCTGGTCACCGAGTCCGAGCTGCACCGCAACCCCACGGTGAAGTCGGAGCTGGAGGCCACCGACGGGCGGGCCATGAGCGGCCTGATGCTCACCTACCCGGTTCACCAGGCCACCGACATCCTCTTCTGCCAGGCCAACCTCGTGCCCGTCGGCAAGGACCAGCTCCCCCACCTGGAGCAGGCCCGACTCATCGCCCAGCGCTTCGACAAGCGCTACGGGCGGGCGGTCAAGGACCACCCGGTCTTCCGCCGCCCCGAGGCGCTGCTCAGCCAGGCCCCGATGCTGCTGGGCCTGGACGGGGAGAAGATGAGCAAGTCGCGGCACAACACGATCGAGCTGCGCATGAGCGCCGATGAGACCGCCAAGGCCCTCAAGAAGGCCAAGACGGACTCCGAGCGCGTCATCACCTACGACCCGGCCAACCGGCCGGAGGTCTCCAACCTGTTGATGCTGGCCTCCCTGTGCGGGGCGGGCGCTCCCGAGGAGATCGCCGAGCGCATCGGCGACGGCGGAGCGGGCACGCTCAAGAAGGTCACCACGGAGGCCGTCAACGAGTTCTTCTCCCCCATTCGGGCCCGTCGCGCCGAGCTGGCGGCCAACGAGGACTACCTCCTGGAGGTCCTGAGGCAGGGCAACGCCCGGGCCAACGAGGTCGCCAATCGGACGCTCGACGACGTCCGCACCGCCATGCAGATGAACTACTGAGGGCCTGCCGGCCGCTGAGTCGGCCCGCACACCCACCTCGATCGGCCCGGTTCGCGACGCGCGTACCGGGCCGATCCGCGTCCTGCGAGCCGGCATGTGACTCAGGTCGTTTCTCACCGTACTCTTGATCCTGTGACTCCGAACACGACGCCGAAGGCCGGCAAGAAGCAGTCCACCCGTCCCTCCAAGTCCTCTGCCGCTCCCACCGACGCACCCGCTCAGGGCACCGGGACGCAGACCGCGCCGTCGGGGTCGTCCGCGGCCAGTGCGGCACCGCAGCCGGCCCCGTTCTCGCTGATCGGCCGGATCCCGGTCACCGAGGTCTTCCCCGTCGTCGAGGACGGGCGCTGGCCGGCCAAGGCCGTCGTCGGCGAGGTCATTCCGATCCGCGCCACCGTCTTCCGCGAGGGGCACGACCGCTACGGCGCCACCGCGGTCCTGGTACGTCCTGACGGCAGCGACGGCCCCAGCGCCCGCATGCACGACATCGCCCCGGGGCTGGACCGTTATGAGGCCTCCGTGGCGCCCGACGCCCCCGGGGACTGGCGCTTGCGCGTCGAGGGCTGGTCGGACCCGTACGCCACCTGGAGCCACGACGCCGGCATCAAGGTGCCCGCCGGCATCGACGTCGAGCTCATGCTGGAGGAGGGCGCCCGGGTCCTGGACCGAGCGGTGGCCGTTGAGGGGCGCGACGAGGAGGGCGTCAAGGCCCTCAACGACGCCGTGTGGATCATGCGCGACCCCTCCAACCCCGTGGCCGACCGCCTGGCTGCGGGCCTGTCGGACTCGGTCCAGGCCGCCCTGGAGCGCCTGCCGCTGCGCGACCACGTCTCGCCCTCCGCCGAGTACCCCCTCCAGGTGGACCGCGAGCGCGCCCTGACCGGCTCCTGGTATGAGATCTTCCCGCGCTCGCTGGGCTCGGGGGCCGGTGAGGACGGCACCTGGCACTCGGGGACGCTGCGCAGCGCAACCGAGCGACTGGACCGCATCGCGGCCATGGGCTTCGACGTCCTCTACCTCACGCCCATCTCCCCCATCGGCCTGACCAACCGCAAGGGCCGCAACAACACCCTGACGGCGCGTCCCGGCGACCCCGGCTCCCCTTACGGCATCGGCTCCCCCGACGGCGGCCACGACGCCATCCACCCCGACCTGGGCACCTTCGAGGACTTCGATGCCCTGGTGGCGCGCTCGCGCGAGCTGGGCATGGAGGTGGCCCTGGACCTGGCGCTCCAGTGCTCCCCGGACCACCCGTGGGTGACCGAGCACCCCGAGTGGTTCACGGTCCTGGCCGACGGCTCGATCGCCTACGCCGAGAACCCGCCCAAGAAGTACCAGGACATCTACCCGCTCAACTTCGACAACGACCCCGAGGGCATCTACCAGGCGATCCTGGAGGTCGTGCGCACCTGGATCGAGCACGGGGTGACGATCTTCCGGGTGGACAACCCCCACACCAAGCCCCTGCCCTTCTGGCAGCGGCTCATCGCCGAGATCCACGCCGAGTCCCCCGAGGTGCTGTTCCTGGCCGAGGCCTTCACCCGCCCCGCCATGATGCGCACCCTGGGCATGATCGGCTTCCACCAGTCCTACACCTACTTCGCCTGGCGCAACACCAAGGACGAGCTCATCGAGTACATGATGGAGCTCAGCAAGGACACCGCCCACCTGCTGCGCCCGGCCTTCTGGCCCACGACGCACGACATCCTCACCCCCTTCATGACCAACGGGAAGGTGCCGGCCTTCAAGCTGCGCGCCGTCCTGGCGGCCACGCTCAGCCCGACCTGGGGCATCTACTCGGGCTACGAGCTGGCCGAGTCCACACCGCGCCCGGGCTATGAGGAGCAGATCGACAACGAGAAGTACGAGTACAAGCCGCGCGACTTCGCCGCCGCTCGCCGCAACGGCATCGAGGACCTCCTCACGCGCCTCAACGCCGCCCGGGCCGCTCACCCGGCGCTGCGCCAGCTGCGGGACATCTACTTCCACCCCACCAGCGACGACCAGATCCTCGCCTACTCCAAGCGGGTGGACGCCTTCCACAGCCCCACGGGCAAGGACGACGTCGTCCTGACGGTGGTCAATCTCGACCCGCACGGGGCGAGGGCCGGCGAGGTCTACCTCAACCTGGAGGCCCTGGGCCTGCCGGGCTGGGTGGACGCCTCGCACCCGGTGGTGCGGGTGACCGACGCGCTCACCGGAGACTCCTACGAGTGGTCGGGGCAGAACTATGTGCGCCTCGACCCCTTCGCCGGGCAGGTCGCCCACGTCTTCTCCGTGGAGCCGCTGTGAGCACCGATCCGATGAGTACTGCCCAGGTGCCCCCCGGCAGCGAGACTCCAACCGCGGCGCCGGGGGGAGCCTTCGGCCAGCCCGCGGCGGGCGTGCCCGTCACGGCGCCCGTGGCGGCCCAGATGTCGGCGATCCCCACCCCCAGCAGCGGGATCCCCATGCCGCTGGCGGTGGCCCCGCCGATCCCCGGGGTGCCGGCCCTACCGGCCCAGGCCCGCCCCGGCCTGAGCCCGGACCCCGAGTGGTTCCGCACGGCGGTCTTCTACGAGGCGCTGCTGCGCTCCTTCGCCGACTCCGACGGCGACGGCATCGGGGACCTGCGCGGGCTCATCTCCCGCCTGGACTACCTGGCGTGGCTGGGCGTGGACTGCGTGTGGATCCCGCCCTTCTACCCCTCGCCCGTGCGCGACGGCGGCTACGACATCTCCGACTACACGGCCATCGACCCGCGTTACGGGACGATGGAGGACTTCCGCGAGCTGGTCCACCAGGCCCACCAGCGCGGGATCCGCATCATCATCGACATGGTCGTCAACCACACCTCGGACGCCCACCCCTGGTTCCAGGCCTCCCGCTCGGACCCCGAGGGCCCTTACGGGGACTTCTACGTGTGGGCCGACGACGACTCCGGCTACGACGACGCCCGCATCATCTTCGTGGACACCGAGGAGTCCAACTGGGCCTACGACGTCGAGCGCGGCCAGTTCTACTGGCACCGCTTCTTCTCCCACCAGCCCGACCTCAACTACCGCAACCCGGCGGTCATCGAGGCGATCCACGACGTCATCCGCTTCTGGGCGCGCACCGGGGTGGACGGCTTCCGCCTCGACGCCATCCCCTACCTGACCGAGTCGGAGGGCACCAACTGCGAGAACCTGGCCGGCACCCACGAGATCATCGCCGGGATCCGTCAGATGCTCGACCGGGAGTTCCCCGGGACCATCACGCTGGCCGAGGCCAACCAGTGGCCCGAGGACGTCGTGGAGTACTTCGGCACCGAGGAGGCGCCCGAGTGCACCATGTGCTTCCACTTCCCGGTCATGCCGCGCATCTTCTACGCACTGCGGCAGGGCTCGGCCGAGGCCATCCGCTGGGTGCTGGAGAAGACCCCCGACATCCCCGCCCACGGGCAGTGGGGGACCTTCCTGCGCAACCACGATGAGCTGACCCTGGAGATGGTCACCGACGCCGAGCGCGACCAGATGTACGCCTGGTACGCCCCCGAGGAGCGCATGCGCGCCAACATCGGGATCCGGCGCCGGCTGGCCCCACTCCTGGACGCCTCGCGCGCCGAGGTGGAGCTGGCCTACGCCCTGCTCCTGTCGCTGCCGGGAAGTCCCTGTCTCTACTACGGCGACGAGATCGGCATGGGCGAGAACATCTGGCTGGAGGACCGCGACGCCGTGCGCACCCCCATGCAGTGGGACGACTCCCCCAACATGGGCTTCTCCTCAGTGGTCGACCCGGGCGCCCTGACGCTTCCGCTCATCCAGGCCCCCGGCTACGCGCACCTGACGGTGGCCACTGAGATGGCCCGGCCCGACTCGCTGCTGCAGTTCACCCGGCGGATCCTGCACCTGCGCCGCGCCCACCCCGTCCTGGGACGCGGGAGCTTCCTCCTGCGCTCCACCAGCGATGACGCCGTCCTGGCGCACACGCGCTGCGACGAGGCGCCGGTGGAGGGGGCAGAGACCCTCCTGTGCGTCGCCAACCTCTCGGCCACCCCCCGGTCGGTGACGATCGAGGTTCCCGAGCTGGCTGGCAGGGGCACCACGGACCTGTTCGGGGGCTGCGCCTTCCCGCCCGTTGACGAGCGCGGCCGCCTCACCCTGACGCTGGGAGCGCGCGGATACTACTGGCTGTCCATTGACCGGACTGAGCCCGACGACGCCCCCCAGGACGACCACGACAACCACCCGACCGAGGAAGTCTGATGCCAAACGAACCGATCTCCGCCGCACCGCAGCCCGCCACCGTGCCAGCACACTCCCTGCGCAGCACCCAGGCCCCGTCGACCTGGCCCACCAATGCCGAGATCCTCGCTGCGCTAGAACCGTGGATGCTCCAACGGCGCTGGTTCCCGCTCAAGGGGGACGCCGCCCCGCCCCTGGGCTCCCTGCGCGTGATCGCCTCCTGGGAGCCGGAGGAGGGGGTGCGAGACCTCGTCATCGCCGCCCTACGGGGCAACCAGGCCGAGACCGGTCACCGCGACGGGATGGTGCTGCTGCACGTGCCAGTGGTCCTGGAGTCCGCCGAGGCGCTCGACTCCTTCGCCACCCCCGGTGAGGCACCCGGCAACCACGGCCTGCTGGTGACCACCGGCTCTCAGGGGTCACCCACGCAGGTGGCGCTCGTCGACGGCGCCCACCACCCGGCCTTCTGGCGGGCCTGGGCCCTGAGCACGCTGAAGGCGGGCACCGTCCTGAGCGAGGCCGGAGCCCTGGCCATCGCCCAGCGGGCGCCGAGGCTGCGGGTAACCACCGGGGAGCAGTCCAACACCTCCGTCATCCTGCCGGCCCCTTCCGACCCCGCCGAGGCTCTTGGGGAGCAGGACGCCGCCACCGGTGACCTCATCGTCAAGCTCCTGCGGGTCCTGGAGCACGGGCGCAATCCCGACGTGGAGCTGTCGGTGGCCCTGGCCCGCAGCGGCTGGGACCGGGTGCCCACGCCGGTGGCCTGGTCCACCATGACCTGGACGCGCATGGGCGGCTGCGGCCAGCCCGCCCTGGAGGAGTCCACCGACTCGGCCGTGGCCTGCAACTTCGTCCCCCGCGCCGACGACGGCTTCGAGCTGTTCTGCTCACTGGCCTCCACCGACGACGTCGACGGACCGGTGCGGGCCCGCGCCGTGGAGCTGGCCCGGGATCTGGGACGCACGACCGCGCAGATGCACCACCACCTGGCCGCCTCCCTGGGCACGAGCCGGCCGCCAACGCCGACCGAGCTCGCCGCCTCCCTGCGCAAGCGCGCCCGGTGGGCGCTGGAGGAGGTGCCCGAGCTCTCCGGGCACATCCGAGCCCTGGAGCTCAAGGTGGAGCAGACCATGGAGCGGCTCGAGGCGCTCGAGGCCCTGGAGCCGGCCACCCGCATCCACGGCGACTACCACCTGGGGCAGGTGCTTCACGAGATCGGCGGCCAGCAGCGCTGGTACGTCCTGGACTTCGAGGGCGAGCCCCTGCGCCCCCTGGCCCAGCGCTCCGACCCCGACCTGCCGGCCCGGGACGTGGCCGGCATGCTGCGCTCCTTCGACTACGCCGCCGCCGTGGGCAAGGCACCCCACCCCGACTGGCTCCCCGCCGTGCGCTCCGCCTTCGAGGAGGGCTACCGCCTGGGACGCCAGGAGACCGGCTCGCTCACCCCGTCGCCAGCGGCATCCGGCGACCAGGAGCAGGCCGAGGCCTCGTACCAGACGGTCCTGACCTGCCTGGAGCTGGACAAGGCCCTCTACGAGGCCGTCTACGAGGCCCGTAACCGTCCCGACTGGCTGGGCATCCCCCTGGCGGGGATCGAGTCGGTCCTGTCCAAGCACGCGGAGGGCTGAGCACACGACGATCCTCCATCCCCCTCATCCCCATCGGTCCGACGTCCAAAAGCACCCGTTAATCACCAACGCATGGAAGAGTTGCTGTATGAGCGCCAACACACCTGAGAAGGACCTCGCCCCTGTCCCTGTGGACCCCTGGATTCTGGCTGACGTCGCCTACGCGCGCTATCACGACCCGCACGAGGTCCTGGGCGCCCACGTCGGCGAGAACGGAGTCACCATCCGCACCGTCCGTCACCTGGCCGACGACGTCGTCGTCGTCACCAAGGACGGCACCCACCCGGCCACTCATGAGCAGGACGGCGTGTGGGTGGCAGTCCTGCCCGGCCAGGAGATCCCCGACTACCGCATCAAGGTCACCTACGGCGACGAGACCACCACCGTCGACGACCCCTACCGCTACATGCCGACCCTGGGTGAGATGGACACCTACCTCATCTCCGAGGGCCGCCACGAGGAGCTGTGGGAGGTCCTGGGCGCCCACGTCAAGCGCTACGACGGCCCCATGGGTGAGGTCGAGGGAACCGCCTTCGCCGTGTGGGCCCCCAACGCCCGCGCCGTGCGCGTCGTCGGCGACTTCAACTACTGGGACGGCACCGCCACCGCCATGCGCTCCCTGGGCTCATCGGGAGTGTGGGAGCTGTTCGTTCCGGGCGTCGGCGTCGGTGCGCGATACAAGTTCGAGCTCTGCTTCGCCGACGGCTCCTGGCACCAGAAGGCCGACCCGATGGCCCGCGCCACCGAGGTCCCCCCGGCCACCGCCTCGGTGGTCACCGACCAGTTCCACCAGTGGGAGGACCAGGAGTGGATGGCCAAGCGCGCCACCACCGACCCCCACAGCGGGCCGATGAGCATCTACGAGGTCCACGTCGGCTCGTGGCGCCAGGGACTGGGCTTCCGCGGCCTGGCCGAGGAGCTGGTCCCCTACGTCAAGGAGGCCGGCTTCACCCACGTGGAGTTCCTGCCGGTGGCCGAGCACCCCTTCGGCGGCTCCTGGGGCTACCAGGTCACCAGCTACTACGCACCCACCTCGCGCTTCGGCACCCCGGACGACTTCCGCTACCTGGTGGACCAGCTCCACCAGGCCGGCATCGGCGTCATTCTGGACTGGGTGCCGGCCCACTTCCCCAAGGACGAGTGGGCCCTGGCCCGCTTCGACGGCACCCCCCTGTACGAGGACCCCGACCCGCAGCGCGGCGAGCACCCCGACTGGGGCACCTACGTGTTCAACTTCGGACGCAACGAGGTGCGCAACTTCCTGGTCGCCAACGCCCTGTACTGGCTCCAGGAGTTCCACGCCGACGGTCTGCGCGTCGACGCCGTGGCCTCCATGCTCTACCTGGACTACTCGCGCCAGGACGGCCAGTGGCATCCCAACCAGTTCGGCGGCCGCGAGAACCTGGAGGCCATCAGCTTCCTGCAGGAGGCCACCGCCACCGCCTACCGCAAGAACCCCGGCATCATCATGGCCGCCGAGGAGTCCACGGCGTGGCCGGGCGTCACCGCCCCCACCGAGTACGGCGGCCTGGGCTTCGGACTGAAGTGGAACATGGGGTGGATGAACGACACCCTGCGCTACCTGGCGGAGGACCCCGTCAACCGCCGCTACCACCACGGAGAGCTGACCTTCTCCCTCGTCTACGCCTTCTCCGAGCAGTTCATCCTGCCGCTGAGCCACGATGAGGTCGTCCACGGCAAGGGCTCCCTGCTGTCCAAGATGCCCGGCGACCCCTGGCAGGAGCTGGCGGGCCTGCGCGCCCTGTACGCCTACCAGTGGTCCCACCCCGGCAAGCAGCTGCTGTTCATGGGCCAGGAGTTCGGTCAGGGAACCGAGTGGAACGCCGATACCTCCCTGGACTGGTGGATCCTGGACGACCCCGGCCACCAGGGGCTGCTCGCCCTGGTCAGCGACCTCAACCGCCTCTACCTGAGCTCGCCGGCCCTGTGGTCGGAGGACTTCTCCCACCGCGGATTCGAGTGGATCGAGGCCGGCGACGGCGATCACAACGTCCTGTCCTACCTGCGCAAGGGGACCGACGCCGACGGGCGGGCCGACCTGATGGTCTGCATCATCAACTTCGCCGGCACCCCGCATGAGGGCTACCGGGTGGGCCTGCCCTTCGCCGGGGACTGGGAGGAGGTCCTCAACACCGACTCCGAGGACTACGGCGGCTCCGGCGTGGGCAACCTGGGCCGGGTCGAGGCCGAGGACCTGCCCTGGAACGGGCGCCCGGCCTCGGTGCGCCTGCGGGTCCCCCCGATGGGAGCGGTCTTCCTGCGCCCGAGCCGGGACTGAGCCGCAACTGGACCTGCGCCCGCCGGGCATCGGCGGTTGCACGCAGACCTAGAGCCAGGGGCCGATGGCGCTTCGCGCGCCATCGGCCCCCCTCCCAGCTGTGGCAACGGGAGCGCCCCATATGATGGGCCAGCAG
>ERZ772769.104-NODE-104-length-20400-cov-5.08317_pt1 | contig 20400 bp, 17 predicted proteins | sample MGYA00580987_ERZ772769 | MGnify/ENA primary metagenome ERZ772769 (study PRJEB29015, sample SAMEA2738043) | human oral metagenome | biome: human oral; feature: human-associated habitat; material: saliva | place: China | collected 2234 ...
TCATGAGTTCGCGGAGGGGCTGGTATGACGCGGTAATTTCCGGGGTAATAGGCCCCTGGGCAACGAAGCTGCAGCGGAGGCGGTCACGCGAAGCGGGGGCTCCGTCCTCGAAGCGCCCCCAGGCGCTGAAGAGGGGGCACTCCCCCGCGTAGCGTGAGCGCAAAGCTGCACAAGCACGCCCCCGTCTATTCCCCCCCCCCGCGAGCGGAAACCGGCGCGTATCGCTACCCAAAACCGTGCATCCTCAGGCACGAAAATCCCCGTATCCGCCCCATTACAGGGAAGATACGGGGATTATTCGCAGTCTTTGGGCTATCTAGCCTTTAGCGGTTGGGCTTAGCGCCGCGGCCACCGAGCTGGCGGCCCACGTTCTCATCATTCTTCAGAGCGGAACGCAGTTCCTTCGGCAGGGAGAAGAGAATGTCTTCCTTCGCGGTCTCCACCTCTTCGATGGTGCTGTAGCCGTACTCGGCGAGCAGAGCCAGCACCTCCTGAACCAGAACCTCGGGCACGGACGCGCCGGAGGTCAGGCCCACGGTTGCCACACCCTCGAACCAGGACTCGTCCACCTGGTGTGCGAAATCCACACGCTCGGCACGCTTAGCGCCGTATTCGAGTGCTACTTCCTTCAGGCGCACGGAGTTCGAGGAGTTCGCCGAACCGACCACAATCACCAGGTCGGCGCGCGGAGCGATCTCCTTGATGGCGCCCTGGCGGTTGGAGGTTGCGTAGCAGATGTCGTCCGAGGGCGGATCCTGCAGGGAGGGGAAACGCTCACGCAGACGCGCCACGGTTTCCAGGGTTTCGTCCACGGACAGGGTGGTCTGAGAAATCCAGACGACCTTCTCCGGGTTGCGGACGGTCACCTGATCCACCTCGTCGGGCGAGTTCACGATCTGGATGTGCTCGGGCGCCTCACCGGCGGTACCCTCGACCTCTTCGTGGCCGGTGTGACCGATGAGCACAGCCTCGCGGTGCACCTTGTTCACCAACGGGCAGGTCGCGTCAATGGTGTTCAGGGCGCGCTCGCCAGCTGCGGAAACCACTGCCGGGGACACGCCGTGCGCCGAGAACACGGTCACGGAGCCTTCGGGAACTTCGTCCACTTCATCAACGAAGATAGCGCCCTGCTTCTCCAGGGTCTCCACCACGTGGCGGTTGTGAACAATCTGCTTACGCACGTAGACGGGCGCGCCGTAGTGCTCCAGCGCCTTCTCAACAGCGATCACGGCACGGTCAACGCCTGCGCAGTAACCGCGCGGGGTGGCGAGCAGGACTTTCTTCTCACCGGTGACGGGTGCGGCGGCTTCAACCTCGGCGCGGCTGCGGCGCTCGCGGGGTACGGGCGGCAGGCCCAGGGCAATAGTTTCAGTGGACATGGTTACTATCCTACGTTGTTCGGACTTTTAGTGTGTGATGACTGTGGCACCGCTCGCAGGGCTACGGCCCAGGGCGGTGAGGCGAATCAGGATACCGAGTAGCAGGGCGAGGATTGCCAGGACCAGCCCGTAGCTTGCCGCCGCCTCCAGATGCCCGGTCAGTGACGGTGCGAGCTGATTCCATACCCCGGTAATCAGCGCCGTTCCGGCGGTGCTGTGGCTGGTAATTCCTAGGGATTCGGGGCTCTGGCCGCCTAACCAGGCTGCGGCGCCCCATCCCAGCAGGGCGTAGAGCAGAGCCGTGACCACCGGTACCAGGATGCGGTGCCTGGGTGCCAGCAACATAGCCAGCAGCAGGCTCAGCACCGAGATGATGGTCAGCGGCACGGTGGACTTGCCCAGCGCGGCGGCACGGTTAATGCCGGAGTGCAGGTACCACTCCTGCTGGTCCTGCTGGCTGTTGCCGTCCTTCACCCGGTCAATATTGAGGGTTTCAGGGCCGAGCTTCGTCAGGTCCGGGTCGAAGGAGCCGATAGAGCCGACCTTCGCATCCAGAGCACGGTAGAAGGGGGTGAGCACAATGACGGCGGGACCGTCCTGGTGTTCAAGGTTGTAGCGGCGAGTTTCCTCGGCGACTTCCTTCCAGAGGCTTCGATATTCTTCAGTTTTTGACAGCTCAGCCGCGGAACGGTTGAGCAGGGAACGTATGCCGTCTTGTGTCGGCTTTACAAGAATGGAGTATAAGCCGCTTTCTTTGGTGCCGTCGAGGAAGGTTGTCATAGCCTCGGAGTTCATGAGGTCTTCCACCGCGCCGTCCGCGATGCGCGAGGCAAGCTGCGAGTCCTCCGCCAGGTTGGAGGAAATCTGCGAGAAACCACGCTCTGACATGAGCTTTGAGTTCACCCACGCACCCGCGGTTGCGCCCAGACCGGTCACCAGGGCCAGGGCGCACAGCACAACGGTCAGGAACCTGCGCAAACCTGCCGCGAAGGGAGGCTCCGGGGCAGCCTGCAATTCAGCTTTGGTGGGGGCTGTCCCGTGGCCGAGCGTGCGGGTGGGCTGTAGCAGGGTGGTGTCTTCATCCGCCGTGTGGTAGCCGTCCGTATGGTGGCCATCCGTGCGGGTGATCCGGGTGTCCACGACTCGGGTCGCATCCGCCGGGTAGTTGTGCGCGCCTGTACCCGCCACAGACGAAGCCGCGGCGGTATTGAGGGCATTGTTCTGGTCTGCTGACTGATCGGGTGAGCGCATGAGCCTAGGGTACCCGCTCACACTGTTCAAAGCCGATTCAGACCCGCCGAATGCGCCAGAAGCTAAGTTCCACCTGCACTGCGTGCAAGATATCCCGATTCGTCCGGCTGACCTGTGAGCAGGCGCATAACCAACCAATCAGGGACAATAGAGGGTATGAACTTCTACAACCCCTCCGCAGCGCAGTCGGCACCCGCACTCGTGGTGCCGCCCGTGCACGAGCGGCAGCTTCCCGGGAAGTCTCAGGAAACCACCGCCACCAACCCCTGGCCCCTCGCCCTGCTCGCGCAGAACCTCAAAAACTACGTAGACAAGGTTCCCGAGCTTTGGGTGGAGGCGCAGGTCGCCTCCCTCAACGGCCGCGGCGGCAACGTCTTCATGGAGCTCAAAGATCTCAACGAAGACTTCTCCTTCACCCTCGCGCTCTTCGGGCGTGCCGGTAGCGGCCTGGCGGCTGATGTGACCGTAGGCGCTCGCATCGTCACCCGCGCCAAGCCGAGCCTGTGGAAGAACGGCAAGCTCTCCCTCATCGGCAAGGAAGTGTACGCGGTCGGCACCGGCAACCTGCACGAGCAGCTGCAACGTCTGCGTGAAGCTCTCGCCGCCGAGGGGCTGTTCTCTGACGCGCGGAAGAAGCCGCTGCCCATGCTACCGAATCGTGTGGGTCTGATTACCGGTCGCGATTCTGACGCTGAGAAGGACGTTATCCGCAACGCTTCCCTGCGCTGGCCCGGCGTGGTCTTCGAGGTGCGCAATACCCGGGTGCAGGGTGAAGGTGCGGCGGCTGAGGTCATTGCGGCCCTCGCCGAACTGGACGCCCACCCGGAGGTGGATGTCATCGTCATCGCCCGAGGCGGCGGCTCCTTCGAAGACCTGCTGCCCTTCTCCGAGGAAGCGCTCATCCGCGCCGTCGCGGCGGCCACTACCCCGGTGGTCTCGGCAATCGGTCACGAGGCGGACTCCCCCATCCTCGATGCGGTCGCCGACCTGCGCGCATCCACCCCCACCGATGCGGGTAAGCGCATTGTGCCCGATATTTCGGAGGAAACCGCCCGCATCACCGAGACTCGCGCCCGCCTGGACCGTGCGGTGCTCGGCTACGTGGGCATGCAGATGAACTACATTGCCCAGTTGCGCAGCCGCCCGGTGCTCACCCACCCCGAGTCCTCCCTGCTCATGCGTGTGGAGGAGCTGAGCCAGCTGCGCGAGCGCGCTCACCGTTCGGTGCAGCACCGTCTGGAGCGTGAGTCGGCGACTCTGTCGCATACGTTGGCGCGGGTGCGGTCGCTCTCGCCTGCGCAGACGCTCAACCGTGGATACTCCATCGTTCAGGATGCGGCGGGCGCTATTGTGCGTGACGCTTCGGCGCTGAGTGCGGGCGAGCAGATTACGGTGCGCGCGGCGACCGGTTCGGCGCAGGCGACCGTGACTTCTACGGATCCCTCAAACATCTCCTAAACCTCGATACCCCTGGTTTTTACCCCTAGTTTTTACCCCTGAAAGGTTCCTCAATGAGCGAGAACATCAGCTTCAACAGCGCCGAACTGGGCGCCCCCGTCGAAACCCTCGGATACGAGCAGGCGCGTGCCGAGCTGGAGCAGGTCGTGCGCCAGCTGGAGTCCGGCGCCAGCGACCTGGAAACCTCCATCGCTCTGTGGGAACGTGGCGAGGCGCTTGCCGCTCGCTGCGAGGCGTGGCTGCAGGGCGCGCAGGAGCGCCTGAACGCGGCACGCGGCGCACAGGGCGGTACTCAGGCAGGTGCACAGGGCGGGGAGCCTGCGGCGAACTAGCGTGCACCTCCCGATGCGTTGCTGCGCCCTCTGGCGCGTTGCTGTGCCTCTCTCCTGGGGCATCGCGCATCCGCAAAGCCTCTAAAAATAGCCTGCCCCGCAGCTCATCAGAACTGCGGGGCAGGCTATTTCTGTCTATATGAAGCAGAGGCGGGAAGGCTAGTGCTTCTGCTTGTAGTCAGCCATGAAGTTACCCAGGCGCTCCAGGGCGCTGGTGAGGGTCTGCGTATCGGGCAGGAACACCAGACGGAAGTGGTCCGGGTCCTTCCAGTTGAACGCGCGGCCGTGGCTGAAGAGAATCTTCTGGCTCTTCAGCAGATCCAGGGCGAATTGCTCGTCGTCGGTAATGTCGAAGCGCTCAACATCAATCTTCGGGAACAGGTAGAGCGCGCCGTCCGCGCTGGTGCAGCTGATGCCGTCAATCTCGTTGAGCATCTTGTGCGCCAGGGTGCGCTGCTCGTACAGGCGGCCGCCGGGAACGATCAGCTCGTTAATGGACTGGTAGCCGCCGAGCGCGGTCTGGATGGCGTGCTGTGCCGGAACGTTGGCGCACAGGCGCATGGAGGCGAGCAGGTGAATGCCTTCCAGGTAGCTGGAAGCGTCCTTCTTCGGGCCGGTGATAGCGACCCAACCCGCACGGTAACCGCAGACGCGGTATGCCTTGGACAGGCCGGAGAAGGTCAGGCAGAGCACGTCGTCGCCGGTGAGGGTTGCCATGTTGATGGCCTCTGCACCATCGTAGGTAATCTTTTCGTAAATCTCATCAGAGAACACGACCAGACCGTGTTCGCGTGCCACATCCACAATCTGCCTAAGCACGGAACGCGGGTAGACGGAACCGGTGGGGTTGTTCGGGTTAATAACCACGATGCCCTTGGTGCGCTCGGTAATCTTCGACTTAATGTCTTCGATGTCCGGGTACCAGTTGTTTTCCTCATCGCAGAGGTAGTGCACGGGCTTACCGCCGACCAGCGCGGTAGCTGCGGTCCACAGCGGGTAGTCGGGCATGGGGACCAGGATTTCGTCGTCGGTCTCGCACAGTGCCTGCAAGGTCATCGGAATCAGCTCAGACACACCGTTACCCAAGTAGATAGATTCGGTGTCGAGGTTCATGATGCCGCGGTTCTGGTAGTGATGCACAATGGCGGTACGTGCCGAGTAGAGACCGCGGGAATCAGAGTAGCCCTGAGTTTCGGGCAGGTGACGAATGATATCCATCATGATGGCATCCGGCGCCTCAAAGCCGAAGGGTGCGGGGTTACCAATGTTCAGTTTGAGGATGCGGTGGCCCATCGCCTCCATGCGATTGGCTTCATCCAGAATGGGGCCGCGGATGTCGTACAGGACGTTGCTCAACTTTGAGGACTGACGGTACTTCGTCATGATGATTTACTTTCTAGGGTGATCCAAAATGAATTGTGCTGCGTCGTCATCTGCGATGGGGTTGGATCCGCTAGTCAGACGCAACAGGAACGAGAGGTTACCCGTGTCTAATGTAGATGATACGCGGTTAATTGCCGTACGGGCGCTATCTGGCAGGGTACGACGAATAATGGGCACCAGCTGCTGCTGTAGAAGCGCCGTTGACGGGTCTTCCAGGGTGACTAGGCGGTTCTCTTCAATCGCGGAGTCGCAGCTGTGCAACAGGGTCACCTGCACGGTGTCTGCGGTGAGGGCATTGACGCGTTCGGCGGGGTTGTCCTGAATCTTCGGGTCGTGCACACGGTAGCGGTAGAGGCTACGCAGGGAATCCACGCCGTAGGTGCCGCTGGAGTACCCGGTCGGAATGGAGAACACCAGACTCGACTGCACCTCGCGCAGGTTCGCGAGGGAGCTGAACTTGTAGCGGGCGCTCACGGCGCGGGTGGTGACCAGTACATCCTTGTTAGTGGCGTTTGCGCCATTGAGGAGCATGAGCTCTTCGGGCAGGATGCGCGAGATCGCGTTGGTCATGTCGGTGGTGCTCATGGCGCGCAGATTGATGGGGTCTGCGGAGCGGGTGGAGCTTGCGGTGGGGCTCGCGGTTGCGTCCGTAGCATGCGCGGAGGCGGTGCTCTCCTCCACGGTGGGGGTAGCTGCCGGTGGCAGGGTCACGCCGGCTGCCTGAGCGGAGGCGCTCACGGAGGCGGCGATGCGTTCGTTCTGCGCGGCGGCGGGGCTGATTTTGCCGTCGTCGGTCAGGTAGAGCAGCAGGTCGCCGCTGTAGTCGATGACCAGGTCTAACGCCTCGACGGCGGCGGTGCTGCTTTCCTCATCGTCGGGCAGAGTTGCGGTGGGGGTGGCGGAGTTCACCGAAGGAACCATGAGCCCGCGCAGGGCGGTAGCGCGGCTGTTGTCGGTGTCGACAAGTTCAACGGAGTAACCAACCTGTCGCAGGGCGCGCGCGTACACGTGCGCAACGGCGCGCATCTCACGCAGGGCACCGTAGCCGATGCGCAGAGTACCGTAGCTGGACGCGGAGGGGTCCACGTGCGGGGTCGTGTCGTTGCTACCGCAGGCGGCAAGCAGCGGCATGAGTGCCAGGGAGGTGAGCGCCGCACGGCGGGTGAGGGTTAGTCGGTTCATTAGGGAAGCTTCCGTGCGTTTTCGTCGGCAAGAAATTCGCGGTATTCGCGTGCCCAACTGGCGGCGTTGGAGTAGCCCATCATGGAGGCGACCTCGTCGATGAGGGTGCCGTAGCGGATGGTGTCTAGCTCAGCGATGGGCACCCAGCGTGCCGTGTCGGAGGAGCCGTTGATTTCGTGGCGCAGTTCGCCGGTGACAATGTGGGCGCGGAAAACCACCCGCAGGGCGCAGAAGGGTAGCGCCTGCGGGTCTTTCTGGGTGGAGCGCACGGGGAAGTGTCCGGCGTGCACGCCCAGAATGTCTTCAATGGCGACGCTGTAGCCGGTCTCTTCGAGGGTTTCCCTCAGCGCGGTCTCGTCCGCCTGTTCGCCGGGTTCCATGCCGCCACCGGGCAGGGACCAGAGGGGGCTGAGCGCGCGGTCTTCGGGCACCCAACGAGTCATGAGCAGCTTGCCCTGCTCGATGATGACTGCGTAGGCTGCGGGTCGGGTTTCCATTGCTAATGCCATGGTTTGATTTTACCGTCTATCGTTCTTTAGCGTTTCTTGCCGCGGCGTGCGCTGGCGGCTTTGGCGGACTGTCGAGCGTGCTGGCGCGCGTTGCCGTTTTTCTTGGCGTTGGCGCGCTTCTTATCGCGGGCTTCACGGCGGGCGTTGGCGGCTCGTGCTTTCGCTTTTGCCTTTGCTTTTTCGGCGGCGACGCGTTCGGCGCGTGCCTGTCGGGTTTCGCTACCGCGGTCGCTGGTTGCGGTGCGGCCGCGCACAATGCCGATGAAGTCCTGCAGGAGCGCTTCAAGCTCTTCACTGCGTGGCTCGCCCTTGGGGGCACGCGGCCAGACCAGGTGCACCGGGTAGGTGTCCAGGCCCGCAACGGGACGGTAGGTGAGGTCCTTGCGATGGTAGAAACGCGCGATGGACATGGGCACAATGTACAGGCCCACACCGACGGCAACCAGCTCGATGGTTTCCTTATCGGTCAGGCCTTCGGGCACGATGCGGCCAGCGCTCTCACGCCAGGTACGGGATACTTCCTCATAGGCGGGAATATCGGAGGCGGGCTGCAGCAGAAACTCTTCGGCAAGCTCCTCCACGGGCACCTCATCAAGCACGGTGAGCACGTGGTCTACCGGCAGAATGACCACGGGCAGCTCCTCGTAGAGGCGGATGCTGTGGTACTTCTCGCCGTCGGTGCTTGCCGGCTCGCGGTCGGGGCGCACAATGCTCATGTGCGCGAAGGGGTTCTCGGGTACGTGCTTAGGCTCAATGGGGGCGTGCTCGATACCTTCGACAGGCGCCTCAGAGACCGCGGATGCTTCGGAGACGGCGGTTCCCTCTTCTGCCGATTCAGCAGCGGAGATAACGGCGGGGTTACCAGCGGGATCAATCAGGCACAGGTCCTGATGCAGGGAGTCCAGGCCGCGCGCCTCACGCACGGGCACCTCCGCCAGTTGCACGCGGTCGCCGTAACGCTCATGCCAGCGGTTGAACCACTTGCCGGGCATAATCGCCGGCACGTAGCTCACACGCAGCACGGAGCGCTGCAGCACGGGGATGGGCAGAGCCTCCGGAGTCTGGATCATTGCCAGCTGCTCGGGGTGCAGGTACACGCGGGTGGGAGCCTCGACGAGCGCTTCGGTTTCTACCTCATCGGTAGCGTTTTCGGGCGCGCTCAACCCGGGGTCGATTGCGGTGAGAGCATGGTCGGTGACGGGCTGCTCTTCGGGGGTACCTGCGGTGGAGGATGCGGATGAACTCATCCCTCCACGCTAGCACATCTTGGGCGGCGGCATTGGGGGCAGGTGAGCGGCCTCAACCCGGCGAGATAGTGCACCTACCCCCTGCTGGAGACAGGACTAGTTCTCGGTAATGTCCGCGGTAGCGTTCTCAACGGTTTCGCGGTTAATGCAGCGTTCACGCAGCTGAGACACAATGACCAGCACCGTAATAACAATGGCGAGGGCGAGCGGGAACATCCACGGCTCCAGGCCGAGCGCGGCAAGAATTGCGAAGCCGATGGTGGTGTAGACGCACGCCCAGATGAAGGTTCCAAGCAGCATCGCCGGAACCCAGCGCCGCAGCGGCATTTTCGTGAAACCGGTCGTGATGATGACCGCGGTTTGCAGACCCACGGTGAGAAAGCAGAGGGGCACGGCAATTACGCCCCACCGGTTAATCAAGCGGCGCGCTTTACGGTAGAGCGGGCTGTCCATGGCTTTGCGGATGCGGTCAAAGCGGGCTCCGCCTTCTGCGGTCAGCGCTCCGAGGCCGTAGACAATGCTGGTGCGAACAATACCGACACCCCACATGAAAGCTAGGGCAACCTCAATCGGGAGTGCGTCAAACCATTCTTTCACCCGGCTATTCTCTCACGAGTGGGCAATATTGGCCTGATTGAAGGTTCTTTGAAGCTTCATATTGGACGCTTGGAGGAGGCTAAAAAGTTTTTTAAATTTTTTTCAGCCGAGGGTTATTGCCCCTTGTCGCCTGCAATGGCGCGGGTTTTACTTAGGTGAACCTTAGTTTATTGACAGGGTGTCGCTATTTTCGGCTTGTATCGGGTGCAGGAATTAGGATATATTTTTATTACCGAATAGGGCAGGCCTTGTGGGAAGGTCTTCCTAGTCGGTCTAGAAGACTTTCTTCCTGTGTGTGATGCTGGAAAAGGAACCCCATGGACGGGGTTCCTTTTCTTTTTAACTACCCGCTTTACCCGTGCTTCCCATTCCCGCGCCGTACACTCCCACCCGCCCTTACCCGCCAACGCATTTCCCATAGACACAAATCCCTGACAGCGCGAAAAACCCCTGACAGCACAAAACCCCGACAGCACAAGCTATCGGGGTTTTACGCGTTTTAGAGCGAAGTCTACTTCTTACCCTGATTCTTGCCCTGATCCTGGCGGTGCAGGGCGCTCAGCGGCTTGGGCAGCTGAACCGGGTTCCAGGTGTTGCTCACAGCCTCAAAGGAGGAGCCAGCACCGGGGTGACGATTCGTCGCACGAACACCACCGGTTGCAGTAGCGCCGGTCGAGTGAGCCGGGTCGTTCAGCGAGGCGATGTCCAGCGCATCGAACTCGGAATCATCCAGGACATCCGGCAGAGGAATCTCTTCGGGAATCGGCTGAGCGGCAGGAGCCGCAGGTGCCGGGCGAACGGGCGAACCGTCGCGCAGAGCCTGACGAGCCACCGGCTGATCCGGCTGAATTGCCGGCTGCTGTGCGAGTGCCTGCTGAACCTGAGCGGGCTGAGCAGGCTGAGGCTGTGCACCCGGCGCCTGCGCTACCCGAGGCTGCCCCGCGGTACGAGGCGTAGCAGCGGAGGAAGCACGAGTGGCGGAAGCCTGAGTAGCGGAACCGCTCTCCTGGTCGAAGAGCACGCTACCGCGGCGAATCGGCTGGAAGCGGCTCGGACGCTGCTGGCGACGCTCCTGGCGGTGAGCCGCAGGCGGCTCGGTAGAAGCAGTAGCGGCAGAACCAGTAGCACCAGAACGAGCAGGTGCCGGGCGAACGGGACGCGCAGTCTGAGAAGGCGCGGGCACTTCCTCACGAGCAACAGCCTCGCGAGCAGCCGTCTCGGGTGCATCCTCAGATGCCTCCACCGCGATGTGCGCACGGCTCGGGCGTGCCGCCTCACGGTTCAGGTTGCCGGCAGACTTGCGGGTAGCGGGCTTGCGGGTAGCGGGGCGCGACTGAGGCTCAGATTCTTCAGTAGCTTCAGAATCCGGGCCTTTAGCACCCGGGCCATCTACCAATTCGGGTGCATCGTCGTAGGGTTCGTCGTCGGAGCCTTCGTACCCTTCATCCTCAGCGTCGTTGTCCTCAACGTCATCGCCTTCGGCATCTTCTGCTTCAGCCTTGGCGCGGCGCTCATCGCGGTTCGCCTTCACCTGATGGGCAAGAGACTCCAGCAGACCAAAACGGCTCACCGCCCACGCACCACCGGCAAGAATCAGGAAGAGGACAGCCCAACCCCACGCCAAATCAGCAAAGAGTGCCAGAAGGCCGGTGACCAGGGCAAGCACACCCAGACCGGCGGCAACCAGCAGGACAATACCGCTCGGGTTTGAGGTATCAAAGTACGACAGGACGGAAGGCTTTGCCTCCTCCACTACAGGGATTGCATCGGTATAGGGCGCAGTGGGGGAAGATTCGCGAATCTGCGAAATAGAAGCCGTGTCCGGGGCAGGCTGAGCGGAGTCATCGACAGCGTGAGAGGAAGAAGCCTGCGGAAGAGCAGAAGAGGGCAGGGAGGTACCCGGCGCCACCGCATGATCGGAAGACTGGTACGCCTCCGACTCATTCAGTAGCACACCGGCGGAGGCGAGAATGTCCTCAGCGGTACGCTCGGCACTAATCAGGGGACGCTCAGGCTCCATGACGTGACCTGCGGGCGCGCGACGGAGGCTCCTGGGCACAAACCACAGCAGCAAAATCACGGTCAGAATTACCAACACACCGGAGGTGTTCAACAGCGTCATATCAGGTCGCCCTCTATCGTCCCTTTATCCCTAGACTTTAATCATACCCTTATATTCCCGATGCTTTCCATAAGAGGAAAGAATCGGGCTGGATATGCGCATATACCCCAGAAGGAATATGCACCCGAGCATGCCGGAGCATACTCACCACAGAAATATCGCCAAGCTCTCACTCGGCACTATCTGTCTACGAAACAAGGAAGGCGCCCTCCCTCGGAGCTAACGCCCCACCGGAAAGAACGCCTTCCTCAGCGTGGTTGGTATTTATCGGTTGCCCTCGCTAGAGAGCGGATGCAGAGTGCTTAGCAGTTCTCTGCGACAAAGTCCTTCAGCCATGCGCGCAGGTCGTCACCGAACTCAGGACGCTCAGCAGCAAGAATAACGTTTGCCTTCAGGTAGGACAGCTTGTCACCGGTGTCGAAACGGCGGCCAGAGAAGACCACGCCGTAGACACCTTCGCCTTCACCCTCGCCCTGAGCCAGGGTCTGCAGAGCGTCGGTCAGCTGAATTTCGCCGCCGCGGCCCGGAGCGGTGTTCTCCAGAACCTCGAAGACCTTCGAGCTCAGAACGTAACGGCCAATCACAGCGTAGTTCGAGGGAGCCTCATCAGCAGCAGGCTTCTCAACCAGACCAGTGATCTTAACGAAACCGTCCTCGCCCTCAACAGCCTCAATAGCAGCTGCACCGTAAGCAGAAATAGCCTCGCGGGGAACCTCCATCAGAGCAACGACGGAACCGCCGGTACGCTCCTGGACCTCCACCATGCGAGTGAGCAGGTCTTCCTTCTCGTCAATCAGGTCATCGCCGAGCAGAACAGCGAATGCCTCATCGCCGACGTGGCGCTTTGCGCGCAGAACAGCGTGGCCCAGACCCTTGGGGTCGCCCTGACGCACGTAGTGCAGGTCGCCGCCCATCTCATTGGTAGCTACCACGGATGCGAGCAGAGCGTCCTTACCCTGCTCGGCGAGCTGCTGCTCCAGAACGGGAACGCGGTCAAAGTGATCCTCGAGAGCACGCTTGTTACGACCGGTAATCATCAGAACGTCGTTCAGACCGGCACGAATTGCTTCCTCCACCACGTACTGAATCGCGGGGCGATCGACGACGGGGAGCATTTCCTTGGGGGTTGCCTTCGTTGCGGGCAGGAATCGGGTGCCCAGACCAGCAGCAGGAATAACTGCCTTAGTAACAGACTTAATTTCAGTAGCCATGGCACAAGAATACCCTAAGTTGTAAAGTACTTAAGGCGATTTATCGAGACTATGACATGAAAAAATCTCCAACGTGACTAACTGCATATCGGTGAAGGTACATTCTTCGGGGTGTTGAGAAAATATGTTCTTCAGAACCCAATGCTATTTTCTGCAATCCCTATACTAAAAAGTAGAATCTACAGCCCAAGCAGAGTAGGTTACTTTCGCCGCTCGCAGGGATGTTTTCGCACCGCCTCGAACCCCCTCAGTGCGGAGGCACCATGGCCCAAACCAGCCAACCTAGCCGACAGAGCCACTCTCCCCACCCCAGATAAGACCTCACCCGCAATGACGATGGGACACACCATGCCTCTCAATACCACAGCCGCCACCAGCAACTCCGACACCGGTGCCAGCGCAGACGATATCGCCCTGGATAAAGATATTCTCCGCTCCCAAATCCGCCCGCACCGCCTCACCGCACGCAGCCACCGCGGCGAACAGGGTCAGCAGCGGATGACTAACCTTTTCACCCGCCACATTCTCGAGGCCATCGCGCAGCGCCTCCACTCCCCCGGCACCATTGCGGCATACCTGCCCACCAAATCCGAGCCGCCCATCATTGAAGCACTAACCCGCCTACACAAGGACGGACACCGTATCCTCGTGCCCGTCGTGCGCCCCGGCCGCAAACTCGCCTGGGTGCACTGGGATCCCGCCGTTGAGCACCCGCTCAGCCCCATGGGAATCCCCGAACCCGAGGGCGAAGAACAGGACGAGCAAGCCTTCGTAAATGCCGATGTGCGCCTCATCCCCGCTCTCGCCTTTGATGCTGGCGGGCACCGCCTCGGCCAGGGAGGCGGCTACTACGACCGCATTATCCCCCTGCTCAGCGCACAGCAGCTACAGGAGCAGAGCATCGGCGTGGTCTTCGCCGATGAAATTTATGAAGCCATTCCCTACGACCGGTGGGACGCCATTCTGCCGGTCATCCTCACCGAGGAAGGCATTTTCCGCACCTCTCAGCAGTCATCAATGTAGCCGATTGACCAGCACCGCCCATCTCCTGATTGACACAACACTTCTGTGCGTAAAAGCCCAGAAAATATGTGCGGGCTTTCAAGAATAGCCCCGGTAGAAAAGGCAAAAAGAAACCAGAAAAAGCTATTTGAGAAGAAAACGCAAATAGCTCCCAACGTTTCAAAAGCGGTACACTCAAACCACGTTAATAAACCATCCCAGCGAAAACGGATACAGAAGGACAAAATGCCGGTCTACGTTTACCAGTGCAAGAATTGCAACCACGTCTTTGAACAGCGTCAGTCCTTTAGCGACGATGCGCTGCGCATCTGCCCGCAGTGCGGCGAAGAAACCCTGCGCAAGCGCTACAACACCGTCGGCGTGACTTTCAAGGGTTCCGGCTTCTACAGCACCGACAAGGGCAACTCCTAAGCTGAAGTTCCACACCGGCCAAAGAGGGGCGGGGCAACACAGGTTGCCCCGCCCCTCGGCGTTTAAGAAGCACTTCCGGCTCGGATGCGCTACACGATATTGTTGCCCCAGTGCGGAGGACGCTGCTGACGCATCCATTCCAGACGCTCACGCTCCTCCGGGGTCAGCGGCTGCGCGGAAGTAGCCGCTTTCTGAGCACCCGCCTTCCGGGAATTCTGGTTCTGAGCATCAGCTTTCTTCGCGGAAGCCCCCGCAGCAGACGAGGTACCCGAAGCCGGAGGCGTCGTTACGCCCACTAGCAGAGGCTCAGCCCCGCTCACCGAGCCGCCGCCGCTCACGCGACGGTGACCGCGGCGAGGCTTCGGCGTCGACGAATAACTAGCCACGAACCTCAGCGCCCTCATCCATATCCAGGTAGTGCAGCACGCGCGCCACCACAGCATCCGGATCAGCGAACACCTCCAGGGTGCCCAGCGTAATGTAGTTCCAGCCCGTGCGGCTCAGACGCTCCGGCAGCAGGCGGGTACGCTCACGCACCGAAGCACGCGCGTAATTCTGCTCGCCATCGGAGCACGCCACCAGCGGCATAGCCGCCGGGACGCTCGGGCTCGACGAGACCACGGGAGCCACGCCCAGCGCAGGCACCGGCTCAGCCGCCAGCTTCTCCGGGGCGTGTGCAATCAGAGCGATATCGCCCTCACCGCGAGTCACACGCACACCGCAAGCCTGCAGGCGCGCCACCAAATCGTTCAGCAGCCAGTCGCCCAAATCCGGGGTGTCAGCCTCGTCGGCTGCCAAGAATGCGTTACGCGGCAGGGTCTCCGGCACGCGCTGTGCCTTCGCCTCCGCCTCTTCACGCGCCTGGCGTTCCGCGTGCTCACGCAGCAGGTGGTAGAAGTCCACCGCACCATGATGCAGCTTCTGCGGGTCCAGCTCCGACGGGTCAATACACGAAACGATGCGCAGGGCGCGGCGGGCACGAGTCAACGCAACCACAAAGCCCTGACGACCGTGCTCGGCAGACAGCTGACCCAAATCATACGACGCCTGACCCAGGCGGGCACGGCCCACGCCCAGGGAGAAAATCACGGTATCGCGCTCGAGGCTCTCGGCGCGGGTCAGGTCGACCACGCGGAAAGATTCCTCACCGGCGGCAAAGAACGGCGCCAGCTGCGGGTACAGGCTCAGGGCGTGACGCACCGACTCAGCCACACGCTGAGCGTGCTTCGGGCTAGCCGTCACAACCGCCAGCGAACGGTCCGGGGTGCGGTACGCGTGCTCGAGCACCAGGTTCGTGACGCGCTCCACCTCAACACCGGGCGAATCCAGGTTCGCGTTATCGCTGACCTTACCGCGAGTATCAATGTACTCAACGATCAGCGAACCGGCAGGCTGGGCGGAGGCGCGGCTCACCGGTGCCGCATGCAGCTGCGAACCGTAGAACTCACGGTTCAGGTAGTCGAGAATCACCGGGTCCATGCTGCGGTGCAGCATCGCCAGGGTGCGGTTGGGCAGTATGGTGGCAAGCACATCGAAGGTGCTATCCAGCTGCTCGTCGGTCGGCTCGGGCGCACCGAAAGTCGGCGCGGACACGATGAACGGTGAGGGGTAGCCCGAATGCGGGTCGCCCAGGGCAATCACCTGGTCGGCGCGGGTAATCGCCGGCAAGTTTGCCGCCAGCGGGGTCGACTCGGAGTCCAGCAGCAGCACCGTATCAAAACGCATGGAGGCGGGAACCTTACGCGCCAGGGCGAAGGGGCTCGCAGTCCACAGCGGCAACAGGGTACGCGCCATGACCGGGGCGTGAGTCAGCAGCTCTTCGAGCACGAACTCGTAGCCGCGCAGCTGGCTCTTCAGGTACGCCGCCTGGTCGTGTTCAGACTCAATACGTTCAGTCCACACGCGGGCCATCTTCGCCAGCAGACGCGCCGGAGCGCTGGTCATGTGGGCGTAGTCGGCACGGCGGAAACGGGACTCCGTATCGCGCAGACGGTCACCGTCCAGCAGCTTACCTTCGTGATGCTGTAGCAAGAACTCCAGGGCAGACTGCCACCAGGCGAGCTCCAGCTCAGCGGAAACAACCTCGGTCGGAACCTGACGTGCATACAGGTCATCGAGTAGCTCCGACAGGCCGCGCTCACGCAGCTTCTGGGTCAGGGCGTCACGCTCCGGCAGGGTCATCAGCAGCACGCGGTCCGCCATGAGGGCGTCCAGGCGGGCATCCAGCACGTCCAGGTCGGTGCGCACAAAGTCGGTACCCTCGATAGTGTCAGCCAGGACAATGCCCAGGCCCGCCAGCTCAGAAACCAGGGAGTTCAGGGCGGCAGCCAGCTGATCCAGGTTCTCCGGAATCTGCGGGGTGCGGGGCGCCTCAATATGGCGAATCCACTCGGCGCGCTCCGCCTGAACCACCTTCAGCTGCTCGTGCAGGTCACCAATATTCACGCCGGGCAGGATGTACTCCTTCGCCGCGCGGCGCAGGCGAGAACGCTGCATACTGCTCATCTCGATGCCGTTCTCACGGCGCCACGCACCCGAAGCGGTCGCCGCAATCAGGTCGGTCACCGGGCGGTCGTAAACATCCGCGCGGAAACGCTTGAGCGTCTCGCGGATGCGCATCAGAATCGCCAGCTGCGACTCCCACTCGGCGATGGTACGACCCGGGCGCAGTCCCAGCATGGCGCTGGTGTGGTTCATCGCCTCACGCAGGTTCAGCAGGGAGGACTTGAGGGTAATGACCAGGGCGTACGCCTCGGCGGCTTCCTCGTCATTGACCAGGCGGGCACGGTACCACGGGGAGGTACGCGAAGCCGCCGCAAAACCATCAATCTCACCCAGACGCACCAGCTCGGCACGCACCTGCTCACGCTCCATGAGCGAATCGAGCATGGGGCGGTCAAAACGCACGCGGGTTGCCGGGCCGTCCTCGGAGGCGGTCAGCTCAGCCAGACGCTGCAGCGCAGAGTAGACAGAAATCTGCCAGTTTGCGTCCTTGTTCAGCAGGGCACGAGTGTGGTCGAGCAGCGCGGCGCGGGTCGCCACGAGCTCTTCGTTCAGGTCCTCAGAGTTCGGCTCTTCAGCGCTCTCATTACGCACGATCGCGCGAATGAACTCGGCACGCTGAGCCTCAGCATCGTGCTCGGCAAGCAGGTCGTAGCGCAGGCTCTCAATGCCGGTGCGCTTGAGCAGCGCCGAGAATTCAGCGAGGGTGGACCGCTTCTCGCCCACCACGAGCACGGACTTACCGCGACCCATCAGGGCGGATGCAATGTTCACGGCGGTACGCAGCGGCTCGGTGCCGGGCGCCGCAGTGATGGTGAAGGAGAATCCGCTAACCGCGGTGTCGATAATTTCCTGGGCGTTCGCGTCCGCGTCCAGCAGGAGCATTTCCTCTGCCGGGTCGCGCTGGTCCAGGGGCGGCTGCAGGTTGTGGGCGTTGAGCTCACGCGGCTTCACTCCGGGCACTTTCAGCGCCGCCAGGTCACGAACCAGCGGGGTGATGGCGGTGTGCGGCAGTTCGCCCAGGCTTTCCTTCAGGTCAGCAAAGGTTGAGATGAAGTACTTCGATTCAATGGTCATGCCCGGAATACGGCCCGCGGAGGCGCGCATACGTTCGATGACCGGCTCGGGGTCCAGGCGGGACATGGAGTTCGCCAGCTGCGCCACATCCATGGTGCCCAGGTCGATGCCGTACTCCTGCTTAATCTGTCGGACCATCGCCGGGTTCAGGCGTGCAGAACCGGCAAGGCGCAGCTCGAAGTCGTCGTCCTTCGGGTGCGGGGTGATGCTCAGCGGCGCCATGAGAATCGGCGCGATGAAGCGCTTCTCGTAGGCGGCGGTATCCTCGCGGGTGTCGTGCGAAAGCCAGGAGGCGGTACCCGCCACGAAATAGCCCGAGTCCAGGCCGTGGTCGGTGGCAAGCTCGTAAATCTTGGTGCGCAGGGTGCGTGCGGAGCGCATGCCCGCCTCCAGCTGCGACTTGTCGCGCAGAATCGTGGAGAGGCGGGTCTTGCGTCCGGCGAGTAGCTGAGCCAGGCCGGAGGGGTTCGCCTCGGACAGGTCGATATGCACGTAGTCGACCTGGTTGAAGTCGAGCATCGCGTCGGGGCCGGTGTAGACGTCCATCTGTTCCGCCCAGCGCTCAAGCCCCGCCGAGGGATCGAAGTCCTCGTGGGCGGGGTTCAGATGTGCGGGCAGCTCGGCGATGTTGATTTCGTCGGCTACTTCGTGGGTTTCCTCTGCTGAGGTCGCGGCAGCGGCGGGCTGAACGGTATCAGCCGGAGTGCCGGGTGCGTGCTGCGCGTCGGTAGGCTCGGGAATCTGGTTCACGTCGTGAGTGTCCTTGTGGGTCAGTGCGGTGTACGTTTGCGCGTACACACCGAAGATGGTGGTTCTTCCGGGGTCCTCTACCCGGGTGTGCCTCAATCGGGGCGGGTGTCAGCGTACGCCTGTGTGATTACTGCGCTTACTTCGACCACATTGCGATATTGACGGCGGTCAGCACTACGGTCACCAATACGTAGAAGACCAGGGCAGGCAGAAGCGCCCAACGGTACTTGGGTGCCAGTTCGCCTTCCAGGTTGCCGAAGCGCAGGGAGCGGAAGAGGAAGAAGCTCAGGATTGCGCCGGGCAGGTTACCGATAATGACCAGCAGTACGGTCAGGTACAGGGCGTAGGCTCGTTCGGTGCGTTCGTTCTCTGCACCTGCGAGCTTGAGGGTGCCACCCAGCAGCAGGCTGAGGCAGGCGTTTAGGAACGCCACGGTGAAGAAGGGGATCTTCAGGGCTGCTTGGAAGTCCATCTGGGAGTTCGCTGCGCCCAGGGCAATCCACAGCAGCAGCAGTGCGGGGATGATCATGAGGTACCAGAACAGGTACTTACGCATCTTGTCGGTGTTTTCGATGAGCGCGAAAATTGCGGTCACGGGTGTCTCTTTCAGATGGTCTCAGGCGGATTCGGTCGGATTCAGGAGGAGTGAGTGAAGGAGCAGGTGGGCACAGTCACGCCTTGTCAGGCGTCGATTTCGCCCCCGTTGTTGAGGGCGTCATCCACCTGGTCCTGCAGAGTTTCGCGGCGTTCATGTTCAACGTGCTCAATGTAGCGGCGCACGATGTAGTCCAGCAGCACCGACAGCGCCACGAAGGAGTAGTAGGGCTTACGCTGGGTGCTGATGTGGGTGGGGGTGGTCTGGTAGTGCAGGGAGTACTCGGCGTGCGAGGACATGTAGTTCACGCCAATGGCGGTCACCGCAATCATGGGGATGCGGCGCAGCGCCAGCATCTTAATGTGTTCGCGCATGTTCTCGGTCTGACCGGAGAAGGACACAATGATGACCACATCGTCCTGGGTCATATTGTTCATGGCGCTTTCGAACTCATTACGTGCCGGAATGACGTGGCAGAACTTACCGCAAACCTGCATGGACTTGGTAAATTCCTGCACTGCGTTACGCTGAGCGTAGCCGGTACCGAAGCAGTACACAGTGCGAGCCTCATGGATGCGCTTGAGCAGTCCGCTCAGCTCCATGTGCTCGAGGTAGTCGTAGGTGCGCTGAATGTCTTCGCGGCCGCTCTCGATGAACCGCGGGTTGAAGGGTTCGCTGCGGTTCAGAGAGGACTTAATGAAGTACTTCAACTCAGCAAATCCGGAGAAGTTCAGCTTCTTCGTCAGGCGGATAATTGAGCTGGTCGAAGTATAAGTTTTATGTGCCAGAGAGTTGATCGTTGACTCTGCAACGAACTCTTCGTTTTCTAGCATGAATGCCAAAATTTCCCGTTCAGTTTCACTGAATCGGTGCTGGTTCGCATTCACGACATCTTGTAAATCCACTCAAAGCTCCTGAATCCGATGGTGAGCAATATATAAATAGTACACGCTCTAGAGTCATCGGCCAGGGTGGGTGAGGATGGTCATCTCTCACTTTGAGTGTGTATGCCAGCAGATTTGAGCCTGGGTGCGAGCCTGGATACAGCTTCGCCGGCGGCATCGGTGTTATCCGATACCGCCGGCGAAGTCTATACCTTATGAGGCGTCATGCCATCAGGCGGTTGAACACTGAATCCTCTTAGGAGAGGGTCTTAGCTTCGTTCACCATGGTCTCGAAACGCTCGCGAACCTGGGGAACGTCCATGCCGACGATGACCTGGAATGCCTTGCCCTTGCGGACCAGACCCAGAGCACCTGCGCTCTTGAAGTCTGCATCCGAGGGGCTGACGAGGGACTCATCAGCAACGGAGACACGCAGGCGGGTTGCGCAGTTGTTCACGGTGGTGATGTTCTCTGCGCCACCGAGCAG
>ERZ772769.106-NODE-106-length-20125-cov-5.69995_pt1 | contig 20125 bp, 17 predicted proteins | sample MGYA00580987_ERZ772769 | MGnify/ENA primary metagenome ERZ772769 (study PRJEB29015, sample SAMEA2738043) | human oral metagenome | biome: human oral; feature: human-associated habitat; material: saliva | place: China | collected 2234 ...
GGGCTTTGATCAGGATGCGGTGGCTGCTGCCCGCGTGTTGGTGATTGGTGCTGGTGGTTTGGGTTGTCCGGTGGTGCAGGCGTTGGCGGCGGCTGGTGTGGGGTATCTGCATATTGTGGATTCTGATTCGGTGGAGTTGTCGAATATTCAGCGTCAGCCGCTTTTTGGTGTGTCTGATGTGGGTGAGCCGAAGGCGGAGGTAGCGGCGCGCCGTGCCCTGGAGTTGTGCCCGTCGTTGACGGTTGAGACGTCGATTCAGCATGTGGATGCGTCCTGGATTTTGGATCTTTTCGCCGCGTCGGCACCGGATTGTGTGGTGGATTGTACAGATACGTTTGCGTCGAAGTATCTGATTGCGGATGCTGCGCAGGTTGCGGGTTTGCCGCTGGTGTGGGGCACGGTTTTGCGTTTTGGCGGGTCGGTGAGTCTTTTTGAGCCGGATGGCGCGCATTTGCGTGATATTTTTCCGACGATTCCGCAAACGGTGGAGTCGTGTGCGCTTGCCGGGGTGTTGGGTGCGACGACGGCTGTGATTGGTTCGCTAATGGCGACGGAGGTGCTTAAGCATGTGAGTGGTCTGCCGACGGCGGCGGGCTCTCTGCTGACGTATGATGCCTTGTCGGGTACGTGTACGTCGTTTGGGGCGGTGCCGGATCCGGCGCGTGTGGTGCCGGTGGATTTGTCGGCGCATGAGGTCCCGCAGGTTCTGCTGGATGTGCGTGAAGTGCCCGAGCGTGAGGAGTCGGTGAAGCATGAGGGTTCGCTGCATGTGCCGCTGTCGCGGCTGAGCGACGCTGAGGGGTCCCTGCTGCCGGCAACCGACGTGCCCGCGGAGTTGCTGAGCCTGTTTGAGTCGGTGCGTGATCAGCGCGTGGGCGTTTTCTGCGCCTCGGGTGCGCGAGCGCAGCGCTTTGTGCAGGCGTACGAGGAGCTGGCGGGCGAGTACGGGGTGCGTCTGACGGCTATCTAGCGCACCCAGGCGCTAAGAACCTCGCCATGAGGAAGGCGGTATCGCCCGTAGTGACATCAGGGTACCCGAAGCGAAGCGAGGGCGGGTGCCCCTGTAGGAACGAGGACGCATACCGCTTTCCGCTTAACTCATAGAGCCAAACCCCCATGTGCAGGGCGTAAAATCGTGTATAACACGGCGGCACGTCGCGCGGTTTGTTCTGCCTAAAAACTGCTGCTGCCGCCTCCTGTTTTCGCACACTCACTCTAGGAGTTTTATGCTCACCGTCTCTACTGTGCCGCTTGTTTTGTGTACGGCACTTGTTGCGTTGACTTTGTTGATTAGCGGTATTGCTAAGGCGAAGGACCCGCAGAGTACCGTGACTGGTATTCAGAATCTTGGTTTGGAGAAGATCGCACCGACCCGTGCGGTGTCGCTGATTTTGCCGTGGTTCGAGATCGCCCTAGCCGCCGTCCTGTTGTTGTCGCCGGTGCGTTTGCCTGTTGTGATTGCTTCGGGTTTGGCGTTGATTCTGATGCTGTTCTATACGGTGGTGATTGCGCGCGCGTTGGCGACGGGTCGTACTGCGGGTTGTAATTGTTTTGGTTCTGAGTCGAATGCGCCGGTGAGCCGTTACACGCTGGTGCGTAATATTGCGCTGCTGTTGGCGGCGGCTGGTGCGCATGCGAGCGCGTTGAGGGGCGGCACGGGTGTTGTGTCGACTCTGCTGGGTCTGGGTCATAGCGGCTGGACGTGGGTTTTTGGTGCGGCGCTGATTGCTGTGACGTTGGAGGCTGTTCGCCGCGGTGACGCTTTGGCGCAGCCGGAGCCGCAGGCTCAGGTAATTTTGCCGGAGCCGGTGTATGACGAGAACGGCGAGGAGCAGTATGTTCGCATGCCGATTCCGCATGCGGCGCTGTATCTGGAGAATGGTCGTCACACGAATCTGCGTGCGTTGGCTAAGAATCAGGCGCGTGTGCTGGTGTTTGTGTCGGCGACGTGTGTTGGTTGTGTGAAGTTTTTGAAGACGATGGCTTCGTGGCAGGAGCGTCTGCCGCAGGTGGCGTTGCATCCGGTGTATTCGAGTCTGGAGTCGTTGCAGACTTCGCGTAATGCGGGTACGTTGCCGGAGGGTTTGACTCCGCTGATTGACCGTGAGGCTGGTGCGCGCGCGAATTTTGGTAATGGTGTGCCGTTGGCTGTGGTGTTGGGTGCTGATGGTCTGCTTGCTGGCGGCCCGGTGGCTGGTAATGAGCAGGTTGAGGCGCTGCTGACCGATATTGAGGAGCAGTTCGCTGAGGCTGCTCGTCTGGCTGAGGAGGAGCGTCAGGAGCAGATGCGTAAGGCGCTCGCTGAGGAGACGTCGAATACTAGCGGCGATCACCTCTAACCGCTCCCCTGCGGCTCCCCTGTAGCTTCTCTGTGGCGCCCCAGCCTTTCGCGCTGCCCCGATAGCCCCGTCCGGCTCTTAGTCTGTCCTTACCGGTAGACGCCGGGTGGGGCTATGCTAGAACGTAGCGCACACACCGCTTATATGCCGCGGTCACCGTGCCTGGTGGCTGTTGGCGCATCCTCAACCCTGTCTAAGGAGTTTTTATGGCAATGATGAGTTTCAACGCTCCGGCTGAGCGTGAGAAGTCGCTGTGGTTGGTCCGTAAGGAGAGCAACCCGAATCATTCTCAGTGGTACATTGACCGTTTTAAGGCGATGGAGGCTGAGGGTAACGATATGGCGGGTGAGTCTCGTCTGTTGGATGCTATGGCTTCTCGTGGCGCGAAGATTCTTGATGCGGGTTCCGGTCCCGGTCGTGTGGGTAAGCAGCTGCACGCGCTGGGTCACCGTGTGACGGGTGTAGATATTGATCCTGAGCTGATTGAGGAGGCGCGCCGCGTCTGCCCGGACGCCACGTGGATTACTGCCGATCTGGTGGATTTGCCGGAGGTGCTGGGCATTGAGGGTGACGCGACGGCGGAGAACGGTTTTGAACTGCTGGTGTGTGCGGGTAATGTGATGGGTTTCTTGGCTCGTTCGACTCGTAAGCCGGTGGTTGAGAATTTCCGTCGCGTGTTGGCTCCTGGTGGCCGTGCGGTGGTTGGTTATGGTTCGGGTCCGGGCCGTGATTATGCGTTTGAGCAGTTCCTCGCTGATGCCCGCGAGGTTGGCCTGAATGTTGATAACACGTACTCTTCGTGGCAGATGCACCCGTTTGTGGAGGGCTCTTCGGAGTATTTGGTGGCGGTTCTGTCGCGCCCGGCGAGCTAGGTTCGCTTCTCAAGCTAGCGCGTAATGTGCCTTGAGTTAGGCATGCAAAAGGCCCGGCGCCTGCCCCGTGTGGGGTGGGTGCCGGGCCTTTGCGCATCCAGATGAAGCACCGATAAAGGGGGGAGGTGTTCTAGTGGATGAGGTAGATGGTGCGGGCGAGTTCTTCGGGCATGAAGGATGCTGCGAAGAGGATTGCCACGATGATAACGGCGAGCGCGGTCATGAGGCTGGAGCGCCAGCCGGGGTGCAGTTCGTTGAAGGTGATGAGTCCCTTGTGTTCTTTGTCCATGTTGACCACGTTGATCTGCTTGTAGATGGTGGTCTGCGCGGAGAGCCTGGAGGAGACTTCTCGCATAGTTTTGCCGTCCCATACGCGGCCGTCGATGCGCATGAGCTGTTTGCCGTCTTTGTCGACGGCCCACATGGCGGGGAAGCTGCGGTAGCGTAGGCGGCCGGCGACGGTTTTGAGTTTCTGGCCGTAGGCTTTTTTGGGGTAGAGCTTTTCGACGAAGATGGTGTGGTCGATGTTTTCCAGCGGTACGGCGAACCAGCCGAAGGTGCGTGCGCGGAGCACGTGGGTTTTGGTGATGACGATGATGGTGGGTTTGAGGACTGAGTAGAGGTTGACGCCTGCGATGGTGCCGATGAGCAGTACGAGGATGGTGTACGGCAGGGCGGGTCGCTTGTAGAGTATGAAGGCGAGCGCGGCGAGGAGCACGATGGTGCCGGGGAGTGCCGCTTCGATGCGCCTGCCGTAGGAGCGCATGCGGGGGTGGAATAGTTCGTTGACTTCGCCGTATTTGGCGGGGACTTCGTGAGCGCGTTCTGCCATATACACAACTTTAGTGTGTGCGGTGCGTGAAACCTAGCGGACTACCTGCGTTACTCTGGTTCTATGCGTAATTTTTCTCCCGTGGAGCGGGTCCTGGCGATGTGGATGGTCGGTGTTGTGGTGGCGGTTTCTGTGGCTGCTGCGGCGCTGGTTATGACGAATAAGTTGGTATATGGTCCGACGGGTCAGGTGCGGGAGTATTTTCATGCGTTGCGTACGGGTAATGGTTCGTATGCGCGTGGTTTGTTGGGTGCGCAGATTCCTGAGGGTGACGCATCGCTGCTGGATGGGGATGCTTTGAGGCGTTCGGTGTCTTCGTTGGGTGAGGTGTCGTATGAGGTGGTGGAGACTAGCTCCGATGGTGAGCATGCGACGGTGCGTGCGTCCTATACGTTGGAGGGTTCGCGGCAGCATACGGATTTTCGTTTGCATCGTTCGGGCACGCATTGGGGTTTTTTTGATAAGTGGGCTATTGATGAGGCGTCTTTGCCGTCGGTGAAGGTGAATATTCAGGGTGTGGAGGCTGCGACGATTAATAACCGTAAGGTTGCGGTGGATGATGGGGCGGCGTCGTTCCCGGTGTTTTATCCGGGTGTGTATGCGGTGTCGTATGATTCGACGGTTTATACGGCGCAGAAGGTGAATGAGGTGGTGACTGCGCAGGATGCGAATCATTCGGTGCGTATGGAGTTGAAGCCGAGTGATAACGCGTTGTCGTCGGTGAAGGAGCAAGTGCAGGAGCATTTGAAGAAGTGCACGCAGCAGAGCACTCTTTATCCTGGTGGGTGCCCTTTTGAGTATGCGTTTACGGGTCGTGTGGATTCTGAGGTGAAGTGGTCTGTGGTGAAGGTGGCGGATCCGCAGGTGAGTGTGAGTTCGGCGGGTGTGTGGTCGTTGAAGCCGATGTCAGGTACAGCGAAGGTGTCGTTTACTCAGTTGGATTTGTATACGGGTGCGCGTTCGCAGGTGCAGAAGGAGATTCCGTTTACGTTGAAGGCGTCGGTGGAGGCGGACGCGAAGGCGGTCCGAGTCTCCTTCTAGACGTAATTATGGGAAAAGGGTCAGTATTATCCTCACTCCTAACAGAGGAGAGGATAATACTGACCCTTATTTTTAGCATCAACAGCTTGCCCAAAAATTTATTTTCTAGATACTATAAAAAAGAGCTTCATGATTCATCAGTAGAGTCCCTTTTCCTGTCGCGAACCCAGAAAAATACGAAGATGACCACAACAAAGCATAAAAGGACTATCTTCATCTGCCCCAGAACAACAGAATATTCAGGAGATGAAGACCCTAACCATAGCAAAGGATTGTCCGAAAAATTCTTCCTGATAACTGACATATCAGAAGGAGTAGCATCAAACAGTTTCTGCACTCTTGTAAGAAGCGGATCGATGTAGCTTCCAGTCACTGCTTTAGCTACAGAATTCAGCATAGAACCACTCAATATAACATCGAAAAAAATCCATGAAATAGCAAGACACCCAGCAGGAAATATTATTCCCATAACAGGGAATTCAAAGAATTTTCTCATTTCAACAAAAATCTTAATAAAAAATACAAAGGAAAATACAATACTAAATGAAAATGCAAAAAATGACATGTAATCAGCAAGAGAGAAAGATGCTTTATACTTTTCTCCAGAAACAAAAACAGCAAAGGAAACCACGCCACATATTATGGCTATAACCGTAGCATCCCCAAGGACTTTGATATACCTCTTTGCAATCCATTCCAAAGAATAGCCGGAAAAATCAAAAACCCTTTTAAAAATTAGGGCAACAACATGAGCAAAGAATAAAATGATTATCAAATATATCATTGGAGGTAGAATGCACACCTGAAATATGTATTCACCCAAAGTGTAGAACTCTTCAAAATATGAGAATTTCATATATCTTGAAGTCTCGGCAATAGCCTGGTAAACACTTAAGCAAACTATGGAACAAACTACCATTATTGCAAAAAACGTACTAATAAACGATAATTTACTTCCCTCTTCAGCCCATCCAGAAGTACGGATTTTCTTATATATCCAGCTCTCTTCATGCCCAGGCTGAGGTTCTCTAAAGATCCGCCTAAGCCTCTTCGAGTAGTACTTCCACGCACATTTCAAATCATCAAGATGTTTTTTAAGCAATATACACGCCTACATTAGTAAATCTGGTACACACTATCACTATATCGACATAAACCTTCACGGCGAAACACATCTCATCAATCAATATATCCCATAAACTCTAAGCACCTTCACCATACCACGACAGCATATAAGCCTAGCTCCCGTGATAGTAACTAGTTCAACGTTTAGATAATTATTCGCAGTAGTCTTAATGGATAGAAAGGGTCGGTGTTATCCGTAGCGACATCAGGGTGCCCGAGCGAAGCGAGGGCGGGTGCCCCTGTAGGAGCGAGGATATGTACCGGTTCCTGTTTTATGTATTTAGGTGATTAGTTGATACCACGAAGGTCCAGGACGAGTTCACTTTCGTCTGCCTCGTCACCGGTCACGACGACAGGAATACCCCAGTCCTGCTGGTAGAGGTGGCATGCTGCGTGCTCGGGGATGTCACCGCCGGGGGTGCCGTCGCAGGCGGCGGCGCGGGCGGTGATGTGCAGGACTGCCTCGGTGATTTCGGGGTTGAGCACGAGGGTGCGGGTCAGTCCGGTGGAGGTGCCGGCACCTTCCAGGATGAAGTTCTCGGGGGTGGATGAGATCTTCAGCTGGGTGGGGTCGCCCCAGCGGGTGTCGAGCTTCTGGCCGGTGGGCACGGTGAATCGTGAGGTGAATTCGAGGGTGCCGCCGGTGAGCTTGGTGGAGGGGCGTGCGGTGGTGATGGCGCCTTCGTCGACGTGCTGTGCCTTGGCGGGGATGGAGGCGCGTACGAGCTGGTGGGCGTTGGTTTCGACGATGATGAGGCGCGGTTCTTCGCCGGGTACTTCTTCGACGAGCAGGTCGGAGGGTTCGTCGAGGCCGCGTTCGAGGGTGCCGAGGGTGCCGGTTGCGGGGTCCCAGCGGCGGATGGCGCCGTTGTAGGTGTCGGCGACTGCGATGGATCCGTCGGGCAGTTCGGTCAAGCCGAGGGGGTGCTGCATGCGGGCGGTGTCGGAGTCGCCGTCAACGAAGCCGAAGTCGAATAGGCCCTTGCCGACGGCGGAGGTGACCTGTACACCGTCTTCGGTGAAGGTGACGTGGCGCAGGCCGCTGGTTTCGGAGCATGCGACCCAGAGGCTGCCGTCGCGTGCTTCGATGATGCCGGAGGGCTGGGCGAACCATGCGTCGGCGGCGGGGCCGTCGGCGAGGCCTTCGACGCCGGAGCCTGCGAAGATGCTGACGGTGCCGTTGACGGGTTCGTAGCCGAAGAGCTGGTGGGTGCCTGCCATGGCGATGATGAACTGGCCGGCTTCGCGGGAGTAGACGGCGTCCCAGGGTGAGGAGAGCGCGATCTCGGTAGCGGGTACGTCGGCGGGGATGTGGTTGGGGTCGCCGGTGATGGCGTTGTCGCCGTCGATGACGCGCTGCACGCCGTTACCTGCGAGGGTGCGTACTTCGCCGGTGCTCAGGTTGAGGGAGCGCAGGCGGTGGTTGACGGTGTCAGCTACCAGCACGTCGTAGCCGAGCTGTTCGCGCAGATTTTCGGGTACGAGGGCGAGACCGGCGGGTTCGTTGAAGCGTGCTTCGGTGCCGGTGCCGTCGACGTGGCCCTTGACGGGGTGGTTGATGGGGTCGTCGCCGCCACCGTAGGTGTTGATGACGGTGTTGAGGTCGGCTGCTACCTGCAGGATGCGGTGGCGTGCGCTGTCTGCGACGAGGTAGGTGCGTTCGCGGTTGCCGAAGAGGTTTGCGGGGCCGAATTCGGCGGGCAGTTCGATGGCTTTGCCGGGGAAGGCGTAGGTGCCTGCCGCCTTGGGGCGAGGCACGTAGGGACCGTCGCCGCGGTGCAGGGTGCCTTTCGCTTCGTGTTCTGCGACGAGTTCGCGTACGAGGGAGGTGAGGCCCTGTACGTGGCCTTCGCCGGAGAGGTGGGCGACGATGTAGCCTTCGGGGTCGACGACGACGAGGGTGGGCCATGCGCGGGCGGTGTATGCCTGCCAGGTGGTCAGTTCGGGGTCGTCGAGTACGGGGTGGGTGATGTGGTAGCGGTCGACGGCTGCGGCGAGCGCTACGGGGTCTGCTTCGTGTTCGAATTTGGGGCTGTGGACGCCGACGGTGACGAGTACGTCGGAGAATTCTTCTTCGAGGGGGCGTAGTTCGTCGAGGACGTGCAGGCAGTTGATGCAGCAGAGGGTCCAGAAGTCGAGAATAACGATTTTGCCGCGAAGATCCTGCAGGGTGAGGTTTTTGTCGCCGGTGTTGAGCCAGGCTCGGCCTTCGAGTTCGCTGGCGCGCACGCGTACGCTGCGGGTGGTGTTCTCGCTCATGGTTTTCTCTCCTGTTGGGTGCGCCGTGTGTGGGCGCGTTGGTTTGCTGTCCCCATTATGCCAGCGTGGGGTGGGTGGTTCGCTGGGAGTTGAGCTTTGTGACTTGGGGGCTTAACGACCTGTCATATTAAGTCATATTCCCGGGGCATGTGGGCATGCGAAAACGCCCCGCACGCATCACGGTCGGAAGCGCACGGGGCAAACAGGTCTAGCTAGTCGCCAGCTAAGTGGTGGATACGTTTAGCTCGTAGCCATGCTGGTCGGCTTAACGGGATTCTTCGGGGCAGGCAGGTCTCCCACAGGAGCCGGGGGCTTGGGCAGCTCCAGGGACTGGTAGTCGCCCGAAACCTCCGAGGTCTTAACGTTCATAATGGAAGCCGCACCATTCTCATCAACGCTAATTACTTCACCGTTAGGCTTGACGGCAACCCAGCCGCCCTTATCAGTCACGGCGGCAACCTCACCTTCAGGGGTCACACGTACCCAACTACCGTCATTCTCAATGCTGATGTAGTTACCGTTCTTAGCTTCGACAACAGCGATGCTTCCGTCAGAGGCAGTGTACACGTTACCTTCAGTGTTCGTAGTCTTCTTGGCGGAGCGGTCTTTCTTAGCCTCTTCGACGGCTTCCTTGTAATGCGCGTATAGCTGCGGACCGTAGTTGCTATCGGTGGGGTCCGTAGGCATGGCGGAAGCACCCGACAGTCCACTCTTCTGGCTTTCGGATTCCTTAGCGGAGGCGCTCGAGCTACCTGCGGTTGCGGAAGCGGTAGCCGATGCGCTCGCCGAGGCAGACGCGCTGGAGGAGGCGCTCGAGCTACCTGCGGTTGCAGAAGCAGACGCGCTGGAGGAGGTGCTCTGGCTTTCGGCGGGTGCCTTGGCGTTGGAGCTGCAGGCAGCAAGACCGAAGGTTGCGGCGAGGCTCAGGGACAGAACAGCAATAGACTTCTTCACTGTGTTCTCTTTTCTGGTAGATCCCCGTGCTATGCCGGGGAGACCTATAGTGTGGTTGTTCGTTGAGTGAGAGTTGAGTAAGAGTTAGAATCTGAGCGCCTCCCTAATCCTAACAACAATCATGCGAAGCTTCCTATTTTCTATAGGAGTTGAACGCAGCTTGAAGACGCAAAACGCCCCGCACGCATCACGTTCGGATGCGCACGGGGCGCTGGTGTCCTTGTTCTGTCGGGCTGTTCGGCCCGGGGCAGGAGCTAGTTTTTACTTGGCGCCTGCAACCTCGGAGAGGTCACCAATCTTGGTGGGCTTGACCGGGGTCTTAGCGGTGCCGCTGAAACCGTCGATGCGGCCGGGTGCCTTCGGGGTCTCGATGCTGGAGACGTCGGTCGCCTTCTCGAAGGTCTTGGTGTTCAGCACGGATGCGGTGCCGTCTGCCTTGACGACGGTGTAGAGGTTGTCCTTGGGGTTGGTCTTGATCCAGGAGCCGTCCTCGCTCACGACGATGGTCGTACCGTTGGAGTCGATGCTGGTCCATACACCGTTATTCTGGATGCTGACGATAGCACCGTCCTTGGATTCGAATGCAGCGAATTTATCGGTGTAGTAGACGGTGCCGTCGCTGGTCTGCACCTTCTTCACGTCGGACTCGTCCTTGAGCTGCTCCAGGGCTTTCTTGCTGGCAGTGTAGCCTGCGGAGGTTGCCTGCTCGGCGGATTCCTGGCCCTTCTTGAGTGCTTCGGTTGCTTCGCTGGGCAGACCGCTGGGGGCGCTGATGGTGCCCTGGGTGGTCTTGGTTTCTGCCTTGGTGGTTTCAGCTGCTGCGGAGGTGGTGCTCTTGCTGGTTGCTGCTGCGGAGGTGCTTGCGGGTGCCGAGGCAGTTGCGGAAGCGGTTGCAGAAGCAGACGCGCTTGCCGATGCGGAGGGGCTGGAGGTGGATCCGCCGGAGTTGCCGCCGCAGGCTGCGAGGCCGAGGGCGCCAGCAATGGTCAGGGACAGAACAGCAATAGACTTCTTCACTGTAGTTTCTCTTTTCTGTATGCGCCGCTCTGCAACGGCGCAGTGCGTAGTGTGGTTGACCTGTACTCCGGTATGCCCGGTGTACGCCTTCATGCTAGCACCGCGACCTGGAAGCTCCCTGAGTTGTTACGGTGTCCCCTCCCCCGCTACTTTCGCTGGTCTTCTCAGCTCTACTGGTCTTCTCAGTGCAGCTTGAAGACGCAAAAGCGCCCCGCACGCATCACGTTCGGATGCGCACGGGGCGTCTTCATACGTCACGGACTGTTACGCTCTGGTAGCGCCACAAGCCGCTGTTAGCTCTTTACAGCTTACTTGGGCTGTGCAGGCTTGACGGGGGTGACCTTAGCCTGTGCGGGCTTTGCGGGAACCTTCGGAGCCTTCAGATCTGCCTTCTCGCCGCCAACGATGGAGGTTACTTCACCGGAAGCGTCCACGGTTGCCTGCAGGCCGCTGTTAGCCTGGATGCTCCAGGAGCCGTCAGCCTTGACTGCAACCTGGCCGTTTGCGTCCTGGCGGCTCCAGGAGCCGTCAGCCTGTACAGCTACCTGGCCCTCGTCGCCCTGAATGGACCAGCCGCCGTCCTCGGAGACAACAACGTCGCCCTCAACGGTGGAGGAGGATGCTGCGTTGCCCTCGGAGTCCTTGGACTCAGCCTTGGTGCCCTTTTCGTCGGACTCTACCTTGGAGGAGTTACCTTCGGAGTCCTTAGCGTCTACGGATGCCTTGCCGTCTGCGCCGACCTTCACGTCTGCGGAGTTGCCTTCGCCGTCGTTAGCCTTGACGGTGACGTTGCCGTCCTTGTCAACCTTCACGTCTGCAGTAGCAGAAGCGGAAGCTGCCGAGGTGGTTGCCGCAGAGGATGCCTTAGCCGATGCGCTTGCGGACGCAGTTGCCGAAGCGGATGCGGATGCAGTCGCGGTAGTGGTGGTGGAAGAGGACTGGGAGCCGCATGCGCTCAGGCCCAGTGCGCCTGCGAAAGCGATAGACAGAACAGCGGTGGTCTTCTTCATTGCGGGGGCGATTGCCATTGTTTCTCCTTGTGGTTGTTAGTATGGTGCGGCTAGTTGGCGACGTATTCGCGTCGTGCGCAGGATCCTTGTGGGATTCCATAACGATTATCGGTGTAACCAACCGCGTTAATTCTATCGAGTTTGGGTGTGATTATCCGGGCGTGTGGGCGTTTATCCGCATCCTAGCGAGTGGGATAGCCCATGTTTTCTCCCGGCTTGTCAGCCAGCTTCTTAGCGGCGGGGAGTGACGGGCTTGACGGGGTCAGCGCCAGCACCGGCGGGCTTGACGGGTACGGCAGGTACCTGGAAGTCACCATGACCGGTCCGCTCCCAGGAGCCGTCAGCCTTCACTTCGACAACACCGGAGGTTCCGACGAGCTCCCAGGAGCCGTCTGCATTCACCTCTACATTGCCGCTGGGACCGACGCGTTCCCAAGAGCCGTCAGCTTCCACATCAACGATGTCACCGTTGGGAGTGTGGTAGGACCAGCCGCCGTCAGCATCGAGCTGAATCACGGTGTAGCCGTTGGCGGTGCTGACGGTGACGCTACCGGAGGTGCCGTTCGAGTTGTTCTTGGAGCCGGCACTCTCCCCTGCCTTCTCGTCGACCTTTGCGGAGGAGCCGGAGTTGTTGGATGCCGAGCCGTTAGCTGCGGTGCCGCCATTGACGGTTGCGTTGCCGCTAGCGTCTGCGGTGACGCCGTCTTCGGTGACGGTGACGGTGCCCTGGGAGCTGCTTGCGGTGGCGCTCGGGGAGGCTGCGTCGCTTGCCTTGACGGTGACCTTACCGTTGCCTGCGTTGACTGCTGCGTCAGCGGTGGAGGATGCCTTGGCGGTTGCGGTTGCGGTGGGTGCCGGATTGGAGGTGTTCTGTGCACCGCAGGCGCTCAGGCCCAGTGCTGCGATTGCCGCGATGGACAGTGAGGCTGCGCCGGTGCGGAGGCGGTGGTTGGTGGGCGGTGCGGAAGTACGCTGAGCATGGCGTGCCATGAGGGCTTCTCCTTGTGAGTCCCGGAAGGTCGGTCGTCCGGGGTTTGTATGGTTGTTTTCCCGGTTGGGAGGGTGGAGCCGTTTGTATGGTGTGTGGCTTTTCCTTCGCCGGTGATTCCAGCTTAGGGTGTGAGTCTAAGATTGAGCTTTAGTTTGCTGTGTTTAAGCTGTGCCTGGACGGTGATGTATAAGTATTTTTCACAGCGGGGTTTCACACTCGCGGTTTTTCGCTCAGCTCATGCATAGCTTTCTATTCAAATGTATAAATTTTCTTTATTTTTTCTGTAGTCCACCCCAACCTCTTCTGTGAAGTAGGGGTAGTTTCTATGTTTTTAGCTCAACCACACAATTAAGGTTGTAAGGACCCAACTAATCAGTGATTCTCGGGATCCACCTCACCTGGCCATGTGCACTTCCGCTACTTAGGTCCTCCTCAGCCGGGATTTCCCCGCTGTTTTCCCTTATACAGGCATAATAAAAGACCCCCACCGTAAAGGTGAGGGTCTTTTATCAGATTCAAAGTCTCAAGAATTACTTCTTCTTAGCGACTGCTGCCTTCAGCTTGGAGCCTGCGGTCAGCTTCACGCCGTGACCGGCGGGAATCTGGATAGTTTCGCCGGTCTGCGGGTTACGGCCGGTACGAGCTGCACGGTCGGTGCGCTCGATTGCCATCCAACCGGGGATGGTGATCTTCTCGCCCTTGGAGACGGAAGACTCGAAAACCTGGAACACTGCGTCGAGGACTGCATTCACGGTTGCCTGGCTCTTGCCAGACTTCTCTGCAACCTCTGCAACGAGTTCGGTACGGTTCTTAGCCATTAGGGTGCCCCTTCCAGAGACTTAAGGTTTGAGTCTAAAGCGAGTGACCGTCGGTGACGACGGAAAACCGTTTAGGAACTAAAATACCAGATTTACCAGCTGGACTTGGTGATACCGGGCAGCTCGCCACGGTGTGCCATCTCGCGGAAGCGCACGCGGGAGATACCGAACTTCTGGAAGGTACCGCGGGGACGGCCGTCGATCTGGTCGCGGTTACGCACGCGAACGGGGGAAGCGTTGCGGGGCAGCTTCTGCAGTGCCACGCGTGCTGCTTCGCGCTCCTCGGGGGTAGCGTTCTCGTCGATCAGGGTCTTCTTCAGCGCAATACGCTTCTCGTTGTAGCGAGCGACGATGACCTTGCGCTGCTCATTGCGAGCGATCTTGGACTTCTTAGCCATTCTTAGCGCTCCTCTCGGAAGTCAACGTGCTTGCGGACGACGGGGTCGTACTTCTTCAGCACCATGCGGTCGGGGTTGTTGCGGCGGTTCTTACGGGTCACGTAGGTGTAACCGGTGCCAGCAGTGGACTTGAGCTTGATGATAGGACGGAGGTCCTTAGCCTTGGATGCCATTTACTAGATCTTCTCCCCGCGTGCGATGATTTCTGCAACAACGGCATCGATGCCACGAGCATCGATAACCTTGATGCCCTTAGCGGACACGTTCAGGGTTACCTTACGACGCAGCGAAGGAACCCAGTAGGTCTTCTTCTGAACGTTCGGGTCGAATCGACGCTTGTTGCGGCGATGCGAGTGCGAAATGCTGTGTCCAAAGCCGGGAACAGCTCCGGTCACCTGGCAGACTGCTGCCATGTTTCACTCCTTTATTGATTGACTTTTATGACGGTACGCAGTCGATGTTACTCGTGAGCGTCCCGCCACCAATGTAGAAGCACCGGGTTATTCGCCGGGCTAGAGTGTTTGAGATCGTCACGTGGGTGAGAGGCCACGCATCGATCCCCGCCGCGGGAAAAACGGTGAAGCTTATTAGTGTCGAGAGGCGTTTCCACCACTACGAACAGCGTTAAATTCTAGGTAAATACGGGGGTTCGTGCAAGCCTGCACGCCGGATTTTGCCTTAAAAATCCGCGGAATCTCGGTGTTCTGAGCCGATTGCGCCTCGTTTAAGCGAAGTGCTCGATTCGCGGATGCACGCCTGCCTTCGAACGGCAAACATACCTATCCATTCTACCAAAAATGAGTGTTTTTGCAAGTCCAGGTGTTTTTAAGGATTTCTTTAACGCCCCTAGTCAGGCGTTAATGCGCCATTTTAAGAACGGTTGTTCTCTATGTGACCGGGGATAAATTACACCGGTGAAATTCATGTTGTGAGATTAACAGCTTAAGCCGGATTTAAGCCGTAAACAGCCCCGCGCCACCGACTCTTGCGGTGTGCGCAGGGCTGTTAAACAGGTTTAAACACGCGTTTAAAGAGCATTTAACTCTCGTTTTAACGCTTCCGCCCCGGTTTTAAAGGGCAGTTTAAGGGTTCGCAACGGTACGAGTAACGGCGGATTTACCGTTCCCGTTACGGCGTAGATGCGGGCACACATACGGTACAGATACAACACAGGGCACTCCCCCGGCATACAGTTCTACGCCGTACCGTGAGCCTCCATGAACCTAGTTCTTAAGGCTTGCCGCGGGAACCCACTGCGGGTACTTGGGGCTCACACCATCGCCGGAGCTCGTACCCTTCAGGCGGCGGCCAATCCACGGCAGGGCAAACTCACGAACCCAGCGCGCCTCCTGCTCGACCTTCTCGCGAACGGTCAGCTGCACCTCCGGGGGCAGTACAGGTTCGGTGACCACACCGGGCAGGCCGAGCTGTGCCAGCACGCGGGATGCGAAGCGTTCGTGGCCGAGGTCGTTCATGTGCAGACGATCGTCAGCCCACAGGCGCCAGTCGAGGAAGTCATTCCAGCGCCAGTAGTCGATAATGTGCACGCCATGGTCTTCGGCGATACCGCGCAGTAGTTCGTTGTAGGTGGCGGTGCGACCGCGGGTGCGGGCGAAGGGGCCCTGGCCCTGCACGTCCAGGCCGGTTATGGTAAGCACTTCGATTCCTTCGCCGCGCAGGGTGGCGAAGGCTTCGTCTACGTGGGTCATGAGCTGGTCGATATCCACGTTGGGTCGCATGATGTCGTTGCCGCCGCCGTAGAAGGTGACGAGGTTGGGCTTCAGCTCCAAGGCGTGGGGCAGCTGCTCTTCAAGGATGGGGATGAGCAGGCGGCCGCGGATGGCGAGGTTTGCGTACTGCGCCTGCGGGTCTACTGCACCGAGACCTTCGGCAACGCGGTCTGCCCAGCCGCGCAGGCTGTTGGGGCGGCGGCGGTCAACGTCGCCCACACCTTCGGTGAAGGAGTCACCGATTGCCACGTAGCGTACTGATTCACCGTTGAGCTTGCCATTGGGGTCTAGGAGCGGGGTCGTCATTGTGTTCTTCTTTCCGGGCCTCTGTAGAGAATGACCCTTCTATGAAAGAAGCCGGCACACCACGCGGGTGTGCCAGCTTCTTCGCTTAGCTTTCGGTGCGTCCTACACGCCAGTATCCCATGAATGACACGTCATTTTTGGGAATGGAGGCCTCCTGCACGCAGATACGGCGCAGAGTCTTGACGACCGACGCCTCACCGGCGATGAAGATGTAAATCTGTGGGTTCTCATCATCTGCCAAAATCCAGACGACCTCGGTTTCGCCGTCACGATCTGGGGAAGGCTCAGCAGTTATAGAGGCACCTTTAGAATTCCACGCGCCCAAACCCAGAGCCTTGCGCAGACCAGCGGTCAGGCCTTCGCCCCGGGGCGCATCTTCGCGAGCACACCAGTTAACGGTGAGGTTCGGTAACTCACTCAGCGCAGGCAAGTGCGGATAGGGTCCCTCCCAGAGCGTGGTTAGGCTGTCGGTTACGTGAGGCACCTCTGCAATGAGCTGGATTTCAGCTGGCTTCTGTTCCCCGGCAGCATAGTCCGCAAGGATAGAGAGCGCGGCGGGTACCGCGGTTTCATCCACCGCGAGGATGATGCGCTCGGCGCCGCCACTCGACCAGGAGGCCCACAGGGGTTGACCGGCCAGGGGCGCGAGGATGGAGACTCTATCCCCCTTCTCAGCAAGGCTGGCCCAGGTAGCACCCGGGCCCATACATTCAACCCCGTCGGAATTTACCTCAGTGTGACACACAAAGTCGAGGTCAATTTCGGGCAGAGCGGAGTCGATACCCGGTGCGGCAGGCAGGCTCACCCCGGCAGGGATGAGGGGCGTAGCAGGCAGGGCCTCGATAACCTTGCGCAGAGCAGCATCAGGCTCGCGCAGGCGGGAGGCGCGCAGAGTGTAGGTACGCATCCAGCCGCGTTCGGTGTCGGGCAAGGCGAACCAGTCCTGCCGCCATGTGTCGGTGAGGTCGATGTGCACCGGCTCAGGGCTGAGGCGCGTGATACGCCCATACTCGTCGTGTTCGACGGCGGGCGGCACGAGCAACTTAACGTAGCCGTCCAACACGCCACGGTAGGAACCGAGTTCGCCCTCACTCCCGGTAGTGTCCTGTTCCCCCACCGCATGTGCGTCGGCGTTTAGCCCACCCAACGCGACCGGGTTCACGGCGTAGCGTAGGGAGGGACCGGTCAGGCTGACCCGCACGTAGGAAGGGGTCAGCCGTTCCACCCGGCTCACAGCCAGGGTGAAGATGCCATAGGCGTTATCACCATGTGTGCGCACGCGGCGGCGTTTGATGTGCTCCCCCACGGCTACTCGCCCTCCTGGCCTGCCATCGCGTGGTTTGCGGGGATACGCGGGTGGGGTACCACCACCACGCTGCCGTCGTTAAACGGGTCGGCGACCTCTGCTTTCAGGCCGAAAATGGTGTGCAGGTTCTCGCGGGTGAGTACTTCGTGTGCTTCACCTTGGGCGACGATGGAGCCGTCCTTCATCGCGACGAGATAGTCGGCGACTCGGGCGGCGAGATTCAGTTCGTGCAGCACCATAATCATGGTGGTGCCGCGCTGTTCGTTGAGTTCCGAGAGCAGGTCGAGTAGCTCCACCTGGTGCGCCAGGTCGAGGTAGGTGGTCGGCTCGTCCAGCAGTAGGATGTCGGTTTCCTGGGCGAGCGCCATGGCGATCCAGACGCGCTGGCGTTGGCCGCCGGAGAGTTCGGTGACCTGGCGTTCTGCAAGGGACATGGTATCGGTGGCTTCGAGAGCCCAAGCAACCGCCTCGTCATCTTCGGCGCTATTGCGTTTGAAGAGGCCTTGGTAGGGGTAGCGGCCGCGGGAGACCAGGTCTGCTACGGTAATGCCTTCGGGGGCGATGGGGTGCTGGGGCATAAGCCCGACCATGCGGGCGAAGCCCTTCATGGAGTATTCGTGGGTTGACTTGCCGTCGAGGGTGAAGTCACCGTTGAGGGGCTTGAGCAGTCGGGAGACGCCGCGTAGCAGGGTGGACTTACCGCAGCCGTTGGGACCGATGATGGCGGTGATTTTGCCCTTGGGGAATTCGAGGGAGAGGTCTTTGACGATGGTGGTTTCGCCGTAGCCGAGGCTGACGTTCTCGACTTTGAGGGTGCGTTCGGTGATTTCTTTCATGGCGTCCTTTCTTCTCCTACGGCTTCTCCCGGAGCCTCATAACTTAGCCTATCCTAATTTTGGGTAAGAAAATAGCGGATCCCCCGCTCTGTTCACATTTCTTGAGAACAGCGCGGGGGATCCACTATATTGGCGAACTTTAGAAGTTCACTTTTCCGCTGACGAGCCATCCGCCTTCCGCTGCACGCTGGAAGACTTCCTGAGCCATGGTGCGGCCGTAGGTCTTGGAGACATGGTTGTCGTCGAAGTAGACGTAGATGTTTCCGACCACGGGGCTGCACATGCCGTCCGGGCAGTACACGTCTTTCAGGTCCACCATGACGGCGCCCTGATTGCGGTACTTGTCGAAGATTTCCTTCGCGGGGTTTTCTGCGGCGTACTTGTCGCTTGCGGGTCGTGCGCAGGAGCTCTTGTCGGCACCGGCCTTCTGGGCACATTCGTAGATGTTGTACTCGAAGCGCGGGTTATCACGCAGGCCGATGACCTGGATTCCCGCCTCGGTGAGGCGGCGGACGGTCTCGTCGAGGCTCGGGTCGACTCGCTCGTCGTTCGAGCGTGCCTGCGCGATGGTCGCGATGAGGACCACGGTCTGCGGCTTACGCTTGATGATTTCCTCGGTCATCTTGGTGTTGAATTCCGAGCATTCGTTACCGGCGTTGACGGAGCGGACCGGGTACTGGCAGCCACCGAGCAGGTAGGTCTGCAGGTTGGTCTTGGTCTGCTCTGCAATGGGCTTGAAGATGCTCAGCGCCTGCTCCGCGTGGGAGTTGCCGATGACCATGGTCAGCGGTGCGTCGTCAGCACCGTATTTCTGTACGCTGCAGTACTTAGCTAGTGCCGGGTCGGAGGGCGCGAAGGCGCCAGCGCAGGGGTCGGAAAGGCTTTCGAATTGGTTTTTGACGTCGCCACCGGCGGGGATGGGGTTGTCAACGAGGCCTTGCTGAGCACCACCAATAGCTCGGGCACCGGGGTAGTTTCCGTCAGCATCTTGCAGCTTGATTTGAGTGATGCGTTCGACCTGGGCGTTGCGGTAACCGATCCAGGTCTGTGCGGCGGCCAGGGGTACGCCTGCGACCAGGAAGATTGCGAGGATGAAGGCGAGCTGGTCTGCCCAGGTTTTGACGGAGAAGATGGTCTTGAAGCGCATCTTCATCATGAGCCAGGGTACGAAGGGGTCCTTGCGGTAGCGTAGCGGCTTTTCGACGAAGCGGATGAGCAGCCATGCCAGACCGATGGAGGCGAGGATAATGATGGTGCCTTCGATGACGTTCACGCGGGAGGTTCCGACGGCGCTGCTGTAGAGAATGAGAATGGGCCAGTGCACCAGGTACAGGGCGTAGGAGATGTTGCCGAGGTTCTGCAGGGGTGCAGAGACCAGCAGTCGGTCGATGCCCCAGCGGCTGTTGGTGCGGCCTGCCATGATGACGAGCGCACCGGAGATGACGGGCCAGAGTGCCAGGTAGCCGGGGAATGCTCGTTCAACGGGCAGGATGGCGCCACAGGTGACCAGGCCAATAATGCCGACCCAGCCCATGACGACTCGCGCCTTTTCGGGTGCTTTCCACTTGAGGGTGAGCATTGCCAGCAGGGTGCCGATGGCGAATTCCCAGAGGCGGGTACGGGTGTCGAAGTAGGCGAAGCCCTGGTTGGTGTCGGTTTCGACGATGGAGAAGGTCAGGGATGCGACGAACACCGTGTTGAATATGAATACCGCGGTGGTGAAGAGGTTCCCGCGGAATCGGTGTACGACGTAGGCTACTGCAGCGAAGAGCAGGGGCCAGATGATGAAGATCTGTCCCTGGATGGAGAGCGACCAGAAGTGCTGGAAGGGCGACTTCACGGAGGCGTTTTGGGCGTAGTAGTCTACGGAGCTGAACGCGAGGTTCCAGTTCTGGAAGTAGAACAGGGAGCTCTTTGCGTCGGTTACGGTTTGCGACCAGCGGCTGGGCGCGAGCACGAAGAAGGACGCAATGGTGGTACCCGCGATAACCACGGTGGCTACGGGTAGCAGTCGCTGGAAGACGTGCATCCAGTAGCTGAAGAGATTGAGGGGTTTGCCTTCGTTGATCTTGCGCATGAAGGAGAGCGAGAGCAGGAAAGCGGAGATGAAGAGGAAGACATCCACACCGCCGGAGACTTTGCCGAACCAGACGTGGTAGAGCACCACGAGGAGCACGGCGAAGGCGCGCAGACCCTGAATTTCAGGGCGGAACCCTCTCGACTCGATGAACTCTTCGAGGGGGTAGTCGCTGGCTTCGCGTGCTTTTATGCTGCGCGGTGCGGTGGTGTAG